>Ga0070741_10000891_pt1 | contig 98791 bp, 80 predicted proteins | sample Coa_R1_4_FD_66440 | JGI IMG/M metagenome (GOLD analysis project Ga0070741, IMG submission 66440) | Surface soil microbial communities from Centralia Pennsylvania, which are recovering from an underground coalmine fire - Coalmine... | ecosystem: Environmental > Terrestrial > Soil > Unclassified ... | reverse complement strand
TGCCGGCGTCGGCAACCGTCGCGGCAGGATCGACTTCAAAGACATTCAACGCGACGACCGGGACTGTCAGCAGCGATCAGAGCGCCACTGTGACCGCCACGTATAACAGCAGTTCCGCCAATACCACCGTGAGCCTGACGGCGGCCGTTCTGGTATCCACTCTGTCGTGCAATCCGAGCAGCCTGGGGCCGAATGGCACCAGCACCTGCACTGTTACCTTAACCAAAGCGGCGCCCACGGGCGGCGCTGTCATCACCCTGACAAACACCAATCCGGTCTTGACCGTACCGGCATCGGTGACAGTGTCGGCAGGATCGAACTCCAAGATCTTTAATACCACGACCGGCAGTATCAGCAGCGATCAAAGCGCCACAGTGACGGCTACCTACAACAGCAGTTCAGCCAGCACCAATGTCAACCTGGCCGCATCAGTATTGATTTCGTCACTGTCCTGCAATCCAGGCAGCCTGAACCCCAACGCAACCAGCACCTGCACTGTAACCCTGACTAAGGCCGCGCCAACCGGCGGTGCAGTGGTGAGCCTAACGAATACGAATCCGATCTTGACAGTCCCGAGTTCAGTAACAGTACCGGCTGGATCGGCTTCAAATACATTCAATGCGACGGCGGGAAGCTTTACAACGACACAAACCACCACCGTGTCCGCATCCTATAACAGTAGTTCCGGAAACACGAGCATAAACTTAACAGCGCCGGTGCAGATCTCGTCGTTATCCTGCAACGCGGGGGGCCTAATGTCAGGTGAGACCACTTCCTGCCTGGTCACGCTATCCCAGACAGTTCTGGCGAGCACCGCGGTATCGTTGAACTCTACGTCCACTTGGGTGGCGGTACCTGCCAGCGTGACAATTCCGGCTAATAGTGTAAGCACCAGCTTCAGTGTCACTGCCGGATCCATCAGCAGCGATACATCGGCCGTTATCACCGGCGCTCTGGGAACCAGCAATCGAAGCGCTACCTTGACCCTTTGGTCCACACCGGTTCTATCCAGTCTTGCCTGCACCCCACTAACTTTGACTGTCGGATCGAGCAGCGCCTGCACCGTCACTCTCTCTAAAGCGGCCGGCTCTCTCGCCGTCGGCCTCTCCTCAAGTTCCCCGGCACTCACCCTGCCACCCAGTATCAACGTGCCGCAAGGCGCCAACGCAGCCACTTTTACGGCCGGGGCTCAACAAGCAGCCGGAGGATGGATTGTGGTCACGGCCACTCTAAACGGTGCCAGCAAAACCAACGTCTTTCGAATTAGCAACGCCGTTTCGAGCGGTAAGCGGAATGCGGTAGGCGCCCGGCTCGAATCGGTATCCTGTACGCCCCGAGTTCTCAGTGCGAAAAGCACGGGCGTTTGCAGGCTCACAGTTGACAACGTCTCGGATTCCGATGCCGTTGAAGTGCACCTATCCAGCTCGAATGAATCCGTCAAGGTGCCGACGACCGTTACGACTATGGCGGGTCAGTCGAGCCTTGAATTCCAGATCGATGCGCTTGAATCTGCAACCGACGGCGCAGCCGTGGTCATAGCGCAACTTGGCGAAAACACTGTTCGCGAAGCAGTCACACTGCGTTCCTCTCAGCAGTTGAAGCTACCCCGTCACCAGATTGTAAGGTTCGGGGAGAACTTGCGTGTTGCCGTATCCGCAGCCAACCCGACCCTGGCGGTTTCGGCTGAGTCCTTACCCGCTGGGGCCTCGTTCGATACGGCAGCCGGGATCTTTGACTGGACACCGGATGTTACGCAACAAGGGATGCATCAGATCGCATTCCGTGCCGCAGGTGCCGACGGCAACATCACCCGCGATGTTCTTAAAATCGAAGTGGACGGCGGCACCCCGGTGGTAACGCGGATCGTAAATGCAGCCAGCCGAGCCGTTGACAACGCATGCAGTCCCGGCGCCATTGCCAGTATCGAAGGCAGGTGGCTGGCGCAAGATCCGGAGGCGGCCGACCGGTCCGGGACCGCCTTAAAACTCGCCGGTACAACTGTTCTGGTGAATGGTACACCAATGCCGGTACTTTATTCGTCCCCACGGCGGCTTGATTTCCTGTGCCCGTCAGCGCCTGCGGGCACACGGCTGCAGGTCGTCGTGCAGACCGCGAGCCAAGCCGCAAAACCCTTCGAAATAATCGAACGTGAAGCTTCTCCCGGGATTCTGTCGATGGACGGGTCCGGAGCAGGACAAGCGACAGCAATGCATGATGATGACTCGACTGTCGCTATGATTCGCAACTACCTCTATGCGTCGCGTCCTGTGCACAGCGGTGATCAATTGTTGATCTATGCTACTGGACTCGTGGCGTCATCCGACGTTCAGGTGAGAATCGGCGATGCCGTAACCGGAGTTCAGTCGATCACGCCCGTTATGCAAAATCCGGGGCTCTTCCGGATCATGTCACTGGTACCGGAGAATGTTTCTACCGGGAACCACGTTGCAATAGATATTGTCGCCAGACTGTCCGACGGCAGTACCGTAAGTAGCAACAAGGTCAATATTGCTGTTGAGCCTATCGCAAGTTATGATAGCGCGCAAAGATAGGAGTGCCACATGAAGAGATTGTTGATCTTTGGAGTGTTGGCTCTGGCCGGTTCTGCTAGCGCCGGTACAATGCTGTTGACGTTTGATCCATTGCCTCCATTCCAAGCGGCCACCGGCTTAACTGTACAGGGAGTCACCTTTAATTTTTCAATACCCGGATCATGTGAGGATTTTTCAACTGCCTGCTATGGGGATAATATTGGTACCTCTGACTTAGGTTTGGTTCCTCTCATTGACCCCGTGTTGAGTGGACCCGGTGCCGGAGTCCTGACGATGACGTTCGCACAGCCATCTAATCTGTTTTCGTTCGACGTGGTGTTGGGGTTAATGATCGCTGAAGAGAAAGGGGTTTCTGTTGCGTTAAGCGGCCCTGACTACTCCGGCCCTGCTGTTTTAGATGGCGCGACGAACCCTCAGGGCATCCTGGATCTCTCGGTCGGTAGCTTCAGCTACACGGGATCTTATTTTACTCAAGCCGTCGTCACATTCGCGCACGATACCGGAACGACATTTGCGATCGACAATCTGTCCTTTAATACTCCGGACGTGAATACTCCAGGCGTGCCCGAACCGCGATCGTGGATACTGGCCGCTTCTGGTGCGCTGCTTATCGGCTTGGCGAAGATCCGGCGTCCACGCCGGTAAGCTCGGCCGGTCCTTACGGAATCGAGACCGTTACGGCGCCCGAAGCGCCGACATCGTTGCTCGCTGTAATACTCAGCGATTGCAGATGGTGGACCAGGTCCTCGGTGGCATTGCCATTCGATAAAGCAAAGGGAATCCCCACCATAAATGCTCCGCCAAACGGCTGGGAGGCGGTGCCTTGGAACCATGCCGAAGCGCCGGAACTCACGTCTAGCGTCAGATGTGTCGTGGAGAATGTCTCTCCCTGTTTGGGTGTGATCTGAATGTCCAACTGCGTCAGCCCTCGGGTAGTGGAGAAGCCGCTCAGAGTTACAGTAAAGCCCGTCGCGGTCACGGATGAAATGCTGGCCCCGGAAAGTTGAGGCACCGATCGCGGAATCGTCAGGGTAAGGGCATCAGGAGACGAAGGTGTCAGATCAAAGCCGCTCGTCGTGGCAAACGTCGGCGTGATGGAAATCGTGCCGGCCGTTGTGCCGGTTTGAATCGGCACAGCCTTCGCGCCGTTGGCAAATACGGCGTCTGTAGAATTCGCCGGTATGGTGAAGGGTACCGTGCGGCCACCTGTGGCGAATTGGATAGAAGGATCATCCGTGAACACAGAAGAGGCGAAGGTCAGCTTCAGAGTGCCCTGTAAAGCCATAGCATAAGCGGATGCCAGAGTCAGACCAACGGACGATTGCTGAGCCGGTTTCGCATTGCCGGCTGGTCCCTGGAATTGATAGGCAGGCAAAGACGCCGGCGGCGTCCCGGTGCCGGAGAGCGTGAAACTACTGTTGTTTACGCGCAAGGTGGCCGTCAGGCTACCTGTATTGTTAGGGACGAAGCCCACCGCAAAGGTCACCGTATCCCCGGGATTCAAATTGGAAGGCAGAGGCGGTAACTGTTGAAGTGTAAAAACAGTGCTGGCTGCCGCCAGATTGATGCTGGAAAGCGTGGTGCTGGTCGTGCCGGTGTTCTGAATCGAGAAGGTCAAAGTGGCCTTGCTCTCGACAGGGATAGGTTGGAAAATGACTACTCCGCCTTCGGCGACAGATATGCTGGCTGCTGAATTCGTATAGCTATAGACCAGGCGGGAACCAATTCCCGTGCCGGTAACGCCAAATGTATCACCACCGATCGTCAACGTGCCATTGATGGTTTCAGGTTGGGTAGGAGCGAAGTTCAATGTGAAGCTCTGTGATGCGTTTGCATGGAGTGTGAAAGGAACCGCAGGCAAATTGGCGATCGAGAATCCCTGACCGCTCACGCTCACAGGCGATACCTGCCCATCACCCGACCCTGTATTCGTTACCGAGATAGTTATGCTGGATGTCTGCCCGACATTCGTGTCAGCTATGGCGATTGTGCCGCCAGGTGAGAGGACATTCATGCCGGCCGCATTGGACCAGGTGTAAGTGAATTGGGGTCCGATTCCTTGCGCAGTGAGATTAATGGTAAAGGTCTGCCCGTTTAGATTAAGGACCAACGCAGCCGAGAATGTCTGCTGCTGCAAGGGGCTGAAGCGTATACCGAGGCGCGATTGCTGGGCAGGGGGAATGGAAAGCGGCAGTGGTGGCTGGCTCAGAATCTGAAACACGGATGCGGAACTGCCTCCCAGGGCGATGGAGTTGAGCAGACCGGTGCCGGAGCCATTGTTGGTCACCAATAGCGTGATGCTCGAGGTCGTATTTATCAGCGTGTTGGGAAAGGGAACGGTCGATCCATCTTGCAAAGCCCGGACGTTGTTTGTGTCCGGCTCGACATATGCCACAGAGAAACTGGGCGCCGCAGTCGATCCGGAGAGTGTCCCGGAAATGGAACTGTTGCTCAAGGCGATGTTGAATGTCCCGGTAAAGGATCCCGCTTGCGCTGGAGAAAATACAAATTGGAAGCGAATCGCTTGACCCGCGGCGACCGTTGCCGGCAAGACCGGTTGTCCCGTGATCCGGAAGCCAGTGCCCGTGACGGAAATGCCCGTCACAGTGCCAGCACCTGTGCCTTGGTTGACGATGTCAATGACCGCGGTAGCCGTTCCATTGAGGTCAACGGAAGGGAAGGCGATGGCAGAGCCTGCCGAAAGCGTATGGGCATTCCCATCCGAAAGCGTGTACGAGAGGGTAAAACTCGGGGAGGTTCCGGTCCCCAGCAGGGCAAATGAGACGCTGCTGCCCGTCAATCCAAGGACGAGGCTCCCTTGCGTTGCGCCGGCGGTCTGAGGAGTAAACACGACATTGAACGAAGTCTGCTGGCCTGGATTCAGTTGGATCGGTGCGGTACCGCTCGTAAGTTGAAAGCCAGAGCCGGTCAAGCCTATCGATTGAAGCAAAGTAGCGGCAGTTCCGGAATTCTGAACATTGATGGTGGCAGTAACGGGCGCCCCCACGTTCGTGGACGGGAGCGTGATGCGATCCCCGGGATTCAGAGCGGTCACTGCACCCGTGGTTGTGAACGAGTAGCTGTAGGTGAGCCGCGCCGAGGAGCCGGTGATCGTGAAGACGAAGCTTGATGCCACGCCCTTCTCGGTGAACCCGATGCTGACCTGCGCACTGGTACTGCCGCCCGTCGAGGGAAGGTATTGAGCAGCGAAACTGACGACTCCATCCGGGTTGAGGGTGATGGGCAGCAAAGGCGTTTGCAGCAGCGTTATTTCGGACGTCCCGGAGAGGGAAATGCCGGTCAGCGTCGCGGTGGCGGTGCCGATATACCGGACCGTTATGTTCGCAAAAACCGGTTGCCCGGGGCCACTCGATGTGAGAGCCACTGTACCGCCCGCTCCGATTGTCGAAGTGCCGCCGTTCGCCGTCGCAAAGACCTGAAGCACCTGACTCTGGGCAGGGACCGCTGTAGCGAGAATCGCGGAAAAAATAAACAATGGGATGAAGAGCCGGTTGCTCATAAACGATCCTCCCCACCAGCGGGCACGAAATAAACGACCGGTGTTTGACTGGCGTCCAAGACCAATAACCATTCCTTCGGGTCATTCCCGTTCAAGAGAAAGACCGGAGATGCTGAAAGACGTTCGAAGCGGGACGGACTGAAATCCAACCCTATCGTATCGGTGAGACTTTGGGCGTTGATGTCGTAGACGAAGACCGATCGCGTGCTGCTCTCGGCCAGCACCAAATACCGGCCGTCGCCTGAGACCGCCAGACCGGCCGGATCCAGCGCCAAGCCATCTGGTTTCGCCAGAGAGGCAAATTCCGACATTCCAGCGCCTGATTGGAATTGGAGAATTCGCTGGGTTGCTCCGTCTACCACGAACAGCGACCCGCCTGTACCAAAAGTGGCGGCTAAAGGTCGTTCCAGGGGCGAAAGGAGGGCAGGGGTTTGTCCGTCGGCGACGAGATAGAGTCCCGAGGTCTCGAAACCGACCGCGATTTGTCCTCCTGTCGGATCAATAGCGACCGTAGTCACCCGTCCGAAAGGCGAAACATCGACTGGCGCGTCAGCCGTGGCTTGATTTTTAGATATCTGGATGCGCTGCACCTGTTTTTTGGAAGGTGAAGAGAGGACCGCAAAAGATCCGTCACGATTCCAGACAACGCGGTCAACCGCATCGATCAGGCCATCCAGAGAGGATTCAACCGGGGCCAGTTCGGTCAGACCGCTGATGAAACTCGTGTGGCCGGCTCGGACGACCAATGCCCACTTTCCCCCGGGTGCAATTGCAGCCAAGTCCACCTGAGTCAGAATCGGAGATTCGACGTGGGTCGCGCCGGGAATGCCCAGCAGGGGGCGAACTGTTTTGGAGGTGCCGTTAAAAACGAATCCGGCCAGCGGGCCATGAAAGCTCGCGGGCTGGGCGTTTGCGACACCGGCCGGTAAAGCCAGAAAAGCAATCGAAAGGTTAAAACTAAGCCATCGAGACATAATTATCGAGGACTCCCGAACACAACGGTTCCCGTGCCGATCGAGATGGGCGAATTCGTAGAATGGGTTCCGAAGTAAAAGCCCGCGCCGGCGCCGCCAGCTGCAGCGACTCCCAGCAGAACCCATTTCCATTTGCCGCCACCTGATTTAGCACGCACTTCCCGGACCGGGGCTGTAGTGCCCGCCGGCGCCGCAACATTCTGATTAATCAACGTGCGGGCGCGCAGGCCGTGAAACGACGCGGTGACGTAAATCTGGAGTTTGCCGGGAATTTCATTCGTTCTCAACCCGTGGGCAGTGGCTACACCGGCTTTGTCCGTGAGCACGGTAAGAGTCTTGGTGCCGTTCGTGAATTCGCCGCTCGTGCCGGAGACCGGCAGGGCAAACACGACAGGGACACCGGCGATGGGACGGTGGTCGTCGTCTTCAATCTTCACTGCCGGGTCTTGAGTCACTCGCTGGCGAAGGCCGTTGGTGGCGCCTTCCCCGGAGACAACAAGAATATCGATTCGAGCCGGAGCATTTTGAGCGAGCGCCGCTTGCGGCATTCCGTCGAGAGAAATCAAGAAACAGAGCGCTAGCGAAGCCAGGCTATTCCAGAAATGACGTTTCATTTTTCTGAACATAAATGGCTGATTTAGCCGGTCGGAGTATTGCAATCGAAACGCCGACGCTGTAATTGCGCGCTTTGGAAGTCCAGTTCCCAAGCGTTTGACGGGGCGGTCTCTCCAAAATGGCAACTGTTTGGGAGCGCTCGAGGGGCCGGCGTACCAAACATTGAGAAGACTTCCTATTGTTTGCGAATCCGCAAGCCTATTGACAGCCACATCGGCTGTCCGGTGCGTGGCCTTGAACGTGCTATCCGTGTATAATTCGAGAAGTGTTGGGGATAAATCCAGTGATTAGAACAGCATTTCGATCCAAATCGGCGGCCGGAGCCATTTTTCTGGTGCTGGGCGTTGCCCTGATTTCCACAGCTGCGCCAACGGACAAAACCCCACCGGTGGAGTTGGTCAAATATATCCAAGACTCCCAGCAGCGCGGGTTGCCGTCTGCCAAAATCAGGAGCCAAGCCATAGCGGTCGGCTGGCCTGCGGCTACAGTCGACGAAGCCCTGGTCTATCTGCGGAGTACGAAAGCACCGGCGGCAACAATTGAGGTGACCAAATCCGCGAATGCGCCTGCTCCCCCTGAAGCACCGGCAATGGCATCGTCAGCCCCGAATCCGAAGCAACCGGGAACCCTCCCGGATCCTACTTTCGCCAGAGGTGTGCCGGATGATTATGTCATCGGCTCTGGCGACAGCCTACAGATAAATGTCTGGAAAGAGCCGGAGGCGTCGGTTCCGACCGTCGTTGTGCGGCCCGACGGCAAGATCACGGTGCCGCTCATCAAAGAGGTCGAAGTGGCCGGGTCGACGCCCACACAGGCAGAGCAAAAGATTACGGAGCGGCTGGCGAAGTTCATCTCGGACGCAAACGTAACAGTGGTGGTCGCCACCATCAGCAGCAAGAAAATCTACATAATCGGTGCGGCCCGCAAGGAGGGGCCTCTTCCGTATACATATGGAATGAGCGTCATGCAGGCCCTAAGCGAGGCTGGCGGAATCACCGAATATGCGAAGCGCAAGAAGATCTACATCCTGCGGACCGAGGCAGGACGCGAGTACCGGCTGGATTTCAATTATGATGACGTCGTGAAGGGGCAGAGCATGGAGCAAAACATTCTGCTGCTGCCCGGCGACACTGTCGTCGTTCCTCATTAATCTGACTGCCGCGTAAAGCAAACCAATGGTAGCATTGGACATCCGCGATTTTCTGCTATATTAATTAAGGGCCTAATACTCTTATAATATTGCCGTTTGGCAATGTTATCCCTGCTCTACTCTTCCTGCAGAGGCTCCCAAGAACAAGACGCCGGTCGTTACAAGGTCCTTCTCGGGAGCACTTCGTTTAAAAGTGCTCAGATTTTTCGGGGAGGTCTTCAGGTTTTCAACGATTGTGTCGATATACGTTGCAAGGAGTTAACCATCTGTGAACACTATCGTCAGGTCTATCAGTGTACCCCGAAGCTGCTTTCGCTGCGGCACGGAATTCAAGGGTGACAGCAAAGAAAGAATTTGTCCGGACTGCAGAACCCCCCGATCCGTTGGCAAGCGGTTGAACCCGCAGCTGACTTTTAGAGAAAAGCAGGTTATCCAGTTAGTCACACAGGCCAAGTTGAATAAGGAGATCGCTTACGAGCTGCATCTGGCCGAGGGGACTATCAAAGAATATCTGAATCGCATTTTCCAAAAAGTTGGCACGAGCAACCGTACGGAACTGGCTGTTTGGGCAATAAAGCATCAAGAGCAGCAGCTCGACGAACGCGTCGCCTGAAGCCGGAAAATGCTGTCCCGACTCGATCGGTCACCAGCACTATCATAAAGAAACAATTCGATATATATTCTGACGGCGCAGCTTTGGCTCATGCACGAGTCCGCTCGTATCGCTAAGCGCATCGGGGTGTATCCTCTCCCGGATTTGTCAATGTATCTTTCGGCTACAAGTTGGTGCAATATTTGCATAGACAAAACCGGATCAGGGGCTCCTGCGCGGGAAGCGGTTACGTCCGGACTGGTGACCCCATAAGGTACTGGTTGACGTCCGCTTATGACTGCTCCGCAGGACAATGGGAATCTCTGTCTTCGACCGCAGCGCGACATACGGATTGACTTGGTTCGTGGGCTGGCCTTATTTATCATCTTTCTCGACCACAACGGCTTTCTTAATCCTAACTTCTATTGGCTCAACTCTCTCACCCTAAAGCGATATTCGTTTATCGATGCTGCGGACGTCTTCTTTTTTATTTCTGGCTATGTGTCCGGCATGGTGTACACCCGCGTGCTCGTGACGAAGGGGTTTGTGGCCTGCATACGCAAAGCCTTAAAGCGCTCTGTCGAATTATACCTGGCGGGAGCGATAATGTTCTTCTTCTGCAGTGCCCTGATCTTAACAGCCCCGTCCTACGACACCAATGCCCCGTGGACGACGTTCCATCGCCTGAGCGATCTGCCGAGTGAGGCGATGAGGGGAACTCTGACATTAAGCGACCCACCATCGTTGTTTGGCCTCCTACCCATCTACATGGTGTTCGTTGGCCTCACACCTTTTGCTGTTCGCCTTTGCAGCTATCGTCCAGCCATACTGGTGTCACTCTCGGCGGGTTTGTATGTCACCGCTCAACTATTACCACATCCATTCATTTACTCCGACCTCAACCCGTTGGCGTGGCAAGTCCTATTCGCGGCCGGAGTCCTACTCGGATTCCGACGCATTCATAATTTAGGCGACGGACAGTATCTTCGGCCTCGCGCACTTCTCATTGCAACAACAGGGCTACTGTTCATAGCCTTCCTACGGCTTTCACCGTCACCCACACTGGCCACCCTAATCCATACCCGCTTTTTAAGTCAAATAGTGCCTGATGTGATGCCTTTGAGCGGAAAGCAAAATGTTGAATTGCTTAGAATCGTCAATCTTTCTCTGTGGGTCCTCGTCGTCAAATCGATCGATCCGGCACGACGCTTTTTGCGCCACTGGATTCTCCGCATCCCTGTTACATGTGGCCGTCAATCATTAGTGGTGTTCTGCTCATCCGTCTTCTTGAATTTTGTCGTCCGCATTTATCTTAGGAACGTAGACGGTAAAGGCTCTCAGCTGGCCTGGAATTTGTTCGGATGTCTGGTGCTGTTTGCAATCGCACTGGTTTGGAGCTTCATGAAATCGTGGTTCAATAACATAAGTTATCTGAGCAACTGGCGCGCAAAAAGCCGTCGCTCATTGGCATTCGGTTTTCAGTACCTGGCGATGTTGTTCTATGCTGTTTGGCAGCAAGTGCAGCAGTTTCTTAATAACGGCATGGATGCTTAAGGTGAATCCATGCCGCTCTAGACAATCGGTCTCATTAAGCTCGCCACGTAATGAAGCGCCGTTCAGGCCGCCAGAACTTAATATCTCGCAGCCTCAATAGCCACTGTACGGATCTCACTTCTGACCAGATGTCCGTCTGAGGAAAAGACCGTCAACTGTACCGGTACCGCGTCTCCGAACGTCGAACCTTCGGGTATCCGCACATAGACAGCGTCCAGACCGGCATATCCGGCGACCGGTTGAACCGAGTCGATTGCGGCGTAGACATCGCCGATGTTGACCCGTACTGCGCCTGGCACATTCTCGCTTGAGCCTAGGCCAGTCACCCATACGACAGCCTGATCGCCCGGCTGTGCGGGATGCGCCGGAATTCTGTAATTTCGCGCCATCGCCAATTCACCCGTCTCAGGAAATGAGAGCAGTGCCTGGCCATCGCTGCCATCCAACGAGAGTATCCTCGGAGTGCTTTCCTGCATCTGCCCGGTTAAGGCCTGCGTTTGCCCTGAAGTGGTCTCCACAATTAAGGAGATTTGGCTATCGGGGCGCAACGACGGACACAAGAAATTCACCTTCGTAGATGAACTGAAAAGTACGGGCACTCCTTCGCCATTGATCTTCACCTGAGTTCCACCCAACGACATGGACGCTCCCGAGGGATCAGCCATACGGGTTTCGGCGCCGCTTAACCATTTGCCCGTCACCGTCCCGATCGCATTCGGACTGCAGGCAAGCGAGTCTGCACTCAACGTCGGCGCGCCGTCGCTTACGTCAACCATCACCTCGGCTGCAGAAGACTGTCCGGCCTGATTTGAGGCCGTAAAGACAATGCGGTGTACCCCCTGCTGCTGGGCGGTGGGGGTCCAAGTGAAGCGGCCGCTCGCCCCGTTGAATGAGGCAGAGGCCGGAAGGGTCTTGGCTTCTATTCGCGGAGGCAGACCGCTCGCGTCTGTTGCACTGACGGTAAAGTCGACCGCGGTGCCGAACTTCACGATCTGCTTTCCTGGAGTCATGAGCACCGGCTTGTCACCAGAAGCCATAACCAGAAGCGAATCCTGAACCTGGCTATCGCCGACACTGGCTGTGATCAGGGCCGATCCAGATTTGGCGACAACTCCTATCGATGCCTCGAACGTCAAGCTGGACTGGTTCGGACGAGTGACCACTTCCGCTGGGATCTTAACTTGATCGGCGCTACTAGACAACTGGACCTGTAGAGGGTCGGCAACTGGCGGCATTTTTAATGCGCACGTCACTACGCCACCGGCCACCGCCATGCGCGGCGAGCACGAGAGTCCGGACAGTACATGTTGCACGCCGGCTGCTGCTTCGGATCGTGCCGTTTTGTCGCGAACCGATGCAGGTTGCGAAGATTCCGTAATGCCCGCTGCCATCGGCGAAGCGACAGGCAGGCTCGATGTGACTGAGGTGATAGCTGCGACAGGAGTGTTCATGTCACCCTGAATTTCCACCTGCGACAGGGCCCGGCTGTAAATCCTTACTTCATCGATAGTTCCATTGAAGTATTGGCCATATAAACTATCGCCGCCGATCTGGAGAGGATTGGTGGAACTAGCCAGGTTGCCGGCCTGCGACTTACTCGATACCTGTGTTCCATTGACATAAAGCCTCACTGTCGCTCCATCGTACGTTGCAGCCAGATGTGTCCAGGTGTTCGCCGCAAGAGCTGTACTGCTATAGACATTTGTGTTGGCACTCCCGAACGTCCCACCAATGGCGGGAGCGGAGCCACTCGGAGAGGTTCCTTCCAGGTAATAATTGTCGTTGCCCTTATAAATCACATCTCGCCAACTACCACTTATAGCCGATGGGTTTACCCATGCCTCTAACGTCATCGCACTCGTTAAGTGCAACAAAGCCGTATCGGCAATTGTGACCAAAGCACTTGATCCGTTGAACACTAATGCCTTGCCGTATTTGCCAGAGCTGGTCCAGGTTGCGTTCTTAATAGTTCCATTTATCCCGTTACCTGAGACGTCGGTCACAGTTGTGCCGCTTCCCTCATTGAATGGGTATGCTGCCACCAAAGAAGAGACGGTAGCAACCAGCGTGATCGCAGCGTTCGCCGACTTGCTAGAATCGGCGACGCTGGTCGCGGTTACGGTGACGTTCTGCTGCGAGCTGATTGTGCCTGGAGCTGTGTAAAGACCGGCACTGGAAATAGTTCCAACATTCGGATTGAGAGCCCAAGTAACGCTGCTATTGCTTGAGCTACCGTTGACGGTGGCAGTGAACTGCTGGGTCTTGCCCGGCGACAGCGAAATGGCAGTGGGCGCTACGCTGACAGTAATTGGAGGGACTAGAGTAACAGTAGCGCTAGCGGACTTCGTCGAATCGGTAACGCTCGTGGCCTTCACTGTGATGGTCTGTTGAGAGCTTATAGTAGCCGGAGCCGTGTAAAGGCCGGCGCTCGAGATCGTGCCGACGTTTGAACTAAGACTCCAGGTCACGCTGGTGCCAGACGTACCGCTCACAGTGGCAGTGAACTGCTGGCTGTTCGCAGGTCCTAACGAAACAGTCGTGGGCGTTACGGTGACGCTCATGGGAGGCAGTAGGGTAACCGTAGCCGTCGCTGACTTGCTGGCATCAGCGACGCTGGTCGCTTTGACGGTCACGGTCTGTTGAGTACTGATCGTGGCCGGAGCGGTATAGAGCCCGCTACTGGAGATTGTGCCCACATTCGAGCTAAGACTCCAGGTGACAGCCGTATTTCCCGAGCCGTTGACTGTAGCCGTGAACTGCTGGGTTTTACCGGCTGACAATGACATGCTGGTCGGACTCACGGTTACGGATACCGCTGAGGTGACGGAGATTGTGCCAGGTGAGCCAGACGCGGATATTGCAGTTGCGTTTCCGGCGGTTGCAACGAGGTTACTCAGTTGAAGTGCCACATTACCGGATGCCGTGGGCGCCAGCGTGACATTCAAGCTGGCCACAATACCGTTGGAAATCGTATTGGTATTCATCCCTGCGAGAATACAACGAGTGCCCATGCACGTCAGCGATTTGCCGGCTGACGAGGCCGCCGCGCCGAGCGTCGTTGTGACAGCCTGAACTCCGGTACCGCCGATGAAATCCCACTGCAACGCGACCGGTGCGGTTCCGGATGAGGTGTTCAGGCTCAGAGCCAGAGGTACTGTCGTACCAGCTGCTGCGCTCGTGGATGAGAGTTGTAATGAAGCGGTCTGCCCCAACGCAACGCTAGCGATCATTCCAAAGAATAGACCTAGATTAGTAATGTTTCTCGCAGATGCCATATCGGACCTTACGCTACTAATTCATGGTGCCTGCGGGCGTAGCTGCTTCTCAAGTTCGCAAAGGTTAGGAACAGGGGCAACGAAGGCATGATGCATGAAACTATCATCAAGCCATGTCTTTGCCGAACTATCGGCGGAGATATTCTGGGTATAAACCTTGGCCTATAACGGCAGGGCTGCGGCGGTTTATATTACGGCGACAGGTCTTACTGCAGGGATTGTCGCGTGTGCGGGGCAGCCGCTGGACGCTGCGTTGCCGGACGTGATTTGTGGATACTCACTACGGTTAATGTTTGATGGGCTGCCAACGGTGTTATGCTACTGTCGAAAAACAAATTGCAGGACCAATTCGCTCGGAACGGGTTCGTTCCCGCGCCGTGCGGGTTGAAATACCCATAGCCGAACTGCGTGAAGGGCTTCGGTAATGAAAAACTGATGAACGTTAGCTTGAGGGAGGGCGGACGCCTTTACCACTTTCCCGTTCGCATCTATTGACACTCGTACCGCGACGGTTACTGGCTTTGAAACCAGCGTCTTGAGATTTGGCGGGAATATAGGTGCAACTTTCGTCAGGGGTATTGCTGGCTGATATGCCACCGGCGGTGATGAGGGTTGCGGTATGGCCAGCCGGGGCGCTTGTTCCGGTGCGGGAGAAGGAGCTCCAGGTGCTGTCCGTGGCAGTTCGGGTAAAACCGGCGTTTGTGAGAGGCCAGGAGGGAGGACGAGCGAAGCAGGCCTATCCGAGTGGAGATTTGCAGGACGAGGCTCGCTGGGCAAAGAGGCAGTTGCCTGTGGGCGAGGCTTTTCAGCAGGAGGCGCTGTAAACGGCTTGACTGCCTGGGCGGCTATAACCTGTTCAAGTCTGCGGGGCGTTTCCACTGAAATGCTCGAACTTTGAACTTTTTGCGGTGGAGAGGCCGTTGCGATTTCTGGCTTGAGCAAAATTGCTCTGACCGATTCCGAAGCCAACCCAGCAGGTGTCGTGATAGAGAGTTGGATCAAAATCTGATCAGATGTTGGCGAGTAGAGAATTTTTTCAGCGCGGAGTTGCTGCGAGTCCAGAGGGATCTTGCGGGTCGAAGTCCCGTCTTGAATCGAGATTAACCCCGAGGTGGCGGCAGTGACCCAGGGCGATTCATAATTCCAGCTCAGTTCCAGATCAGAATTCTGTCTTCTGGCTTGCAGGCCAATGCGAGAGACGGGTTTTGAGGACGAAACGCGCGCGCCAGGCGATTTCCAGAGCCTATCCCAGGCAGCAGAAGCTTGCGTACGAAATGACGGCACACTGATGGCCATGGCAAGCAGGGCCAAGCCCGCCAGCAGGATTCCACGGCCTGTGAAATTGATGAGAATGCTGTGGCGGGGAGGAGCGCTGGACGTCCCCGGCAGCACGGGCGTCGATGGCGTGCCTGGGGTTATAGCAGGATCTTCTGTGGCTTGACGACATCTTGAAAGTCTGTCCCGTTCTTCGGTGGCGAGCAGGAAAGCGTCCAGCGGGAACTCCAGAAACGGAAACTCCGGCATGGTATGATCGCTGCGGCTGAAGAAAAACGTTGCGTTGGGAGCCGCGAAGGCACTGGGCTGGACCATCAGAAAAACATGATACGGTTTACCAAAGAACTGTTTGAACAAAGAGAGGTCAGCCTCGTTCAACCGTAGCATCCCCTGTTCGAACCGATAGTAGCCCACCAATAAACGCCCGCCCGGCCGCCCCAAGAACTCGGCTATCATCTCTGGCACAGTGCGGTTGGAGGCAGGTTGAAAATCATCGATTTCAGTCGCGCCGTCGGAAACCCTGCCAAATAGTAATCCTTGTTCCGTGGTGGCGCTGGCGCCACCTCCTAGCCTCGTTTGCAGCCCTTCGATGACTTGGAGGTCGAGATGAACCTTAAGCGGAGATCCAGGAAACCACCAGACGTAATATTTGGGATCAGCTGGGGCATCACTTTCGCTGACTGGCAATTTGGTAAGCATCGACGGGTGATCTTCGCGCTGATGCAGCAAAATGATCGCCAAACGGCTGGCCGTGGATAAACTCAATACATGCGCGGAGGTAGGGTACTATGCACTGATCTGGGGAGAAAATCTGTCGTTATTTCCGAACCGTTAGACCAGCGTCCTGAACGACTACAGGTTTTTTAATGTGGAACTCCAAATTTGTCGGATAGACGCCTCAAGAGCGAGGAATTCGATTTTGATGGGCCGTAGGGTTCCAGTTTGGGGACAAAGGAGTCTTCCATGGACAAGCCAGACTTGGGCTGGACCAGCGGATCCATCGGTCCCGCCTTTGGAGGAGCCGATCCATTCTCAACTGGAGCAACACTCGCTGGAAAGGCAGAATACTGATGCAGCGGACCGCCGGTTGACTGGCCTAGAGTCGTCATCAGGCCTAAATTGGCCACCGCATCACGGACATAATTCAACCCGACTAAGGGAGATTCGTCACCATAGGCCATCAGAAGGGCGCTATCGCAAATAGAGTTAATCAGGCGGGGTATTCCCTGCGACCATTGAGTGATCGAGGCTACGGCATCCGGACTAAATGGAGGAGCCTCTTTTCCGCCTGCCTTTGCCCAACGAACACGAATGTATTGTTGAACCTCCGCGGGACTCAGAGGGTCGATGTATAAGCGGAGAGCAAGCCGCTGTTTCAATTGCCGGAGATCCCGCCTATTCAGCAGGTCGTCCAACTCTGTTTGGCCTAAGAGCAGGATCTGAAGAAACTTCTCGGAGGCGCTCTCGTAATTTCCCAGGAGTCGGATCTCTTCCAGCACCTCGAGGCTCAACTTGTGAGCTTCGTCGATTACCAATACGGCATATCTGTTCTGATGATGGGCCCGCGCCAGGAACTCCTGGAGTCGCCAGAGGCGTTGCGCCTTACTGGCGGGCACATCCGGTATATCAAAATCCAACATCACAATTTCCAGAAATTCAGACGCTGTGAGCGTCGGATTCAGAATAATGCTGGACTCGACCCGTTCAGCCGGCAAACGACTCAAAACACTGTTAATAAGCGTCGTCTTTCCAGTACCCGCGTCACCAGTGAGAACCGCAAACCCCTTTCTTTCCAGAATCGCGTAGGTCAATCCAGCCAACGCTTCCCGGTGTTTAGGCGGCAGATAGAGAAACGCTGGATCCGGAGTCAGGTTAAAGGGCAGCTTTTGCAAGCCGAAGAACTCGTTGTACATAGTCGAAACTAAAGTAGCGCCGACGCTGGCTAATACAGATTCTATCAACCAAAGCTAGGGAACCGCATGCTGGACTGCACGAATGGTACCACTATTGTCCATCGTCGCTGACCCTGTTATCAGCCGTCATTACGGCTTTGCCTCAGCAGGCAGACCCCGGAAGAAGATCTTGAATCTTGATACGAGCGTAGGATTTCTCAACAGCCAGAGCAAGAGTCCCATCATCCCGATTGCCAAGAGCGAAAATGGTAAACCGCCCTGGCGATGAAGTGCGCCATGGAAAAATCCCGGGTCCACGTAAATTCCAAGCCAGGAGATGACCACTATCCGTACTGCATTCTTGAAGATGGCGATAGGAACGATCAACAGGGTGAAAGCCAGCTTCTTCCCGATTCCTTGAAGAAAAACGTGCTCTGCCAGTAAGCCGGCGATGAACAGGGATAGCGCGGAATGGATGCCGCTGCACTGCTTCGCCACTTCAATGTCGATTCCGGGTAACGAAAAAACCAGGCCTTGACGGACGACAGGCACCCCCGTAAACCGAAATAAGGCGTAACAGACTTCAGCAGAGCCCTTTTGCAGGACAGAAACGATGTGCTCGGCGATCACGGCAGGCAACGGGATCATGAGACCCAGGAAAAGCAGAGGGAATGTGGCAGCTTTAAACGCATCCGTTCCATACCAGAAGATGAACGTTGCAATCCAAACCAAAACGATCAGCGCGGCGAATACGGACGAGTTTCTCGTTTTAAGCGTAAACCATAGAACGAGTGCCAGCAGAATCAGCGCCAATCCAATTTGTCGGCGAACGCGTGGCGTGCCAAAGATCCGCTTTCTTTCCAAGTAAAGGAGGAATCCACTGATGACCGGGATTAAAAGGATATGAGAGGCTCGATCGTCGTGAAGCGACAGGCCTGCCAGGCTATTCAATGCATCACGAAACAGTACCAACGATACAACCCAGGAGGCCGCGGCACACCAGTGCGTCACCCGAGTTGAAAGCGGCCATTTTGGAATATGTGCTTCAGTAGTCTTGGGAATCTCTGTTGCCCCCGTAATATCCGTAGTAGATATGGTTGCGGGCTTCCACACCATTCAGGACAACTCCGACAACATTCTTCTTACCTAGCAGCGCCACGGTTTGATCGACTACCTCGCGGGGGGTTTCTCCGGCGCGTACTACCAATAGGCTGGCATCGGCGTGCTGCTGAATCGAAATCGCATCCGTCAAAGCCATAACTGGTGGTGAATCGATTAGAATCCAATCGAAGCCAGAGGAAACTTTCTGTATGATCTGAGCAAATGCCGGACTTTGCAATAATTCTGTCGGGTTTCTCCGGGGTTCCCCGGCCGGCAGAAGATACCATCCCAACGGCTCGATACGTCGAACCGCCGAAAGCGGAGAGACTGTATCCTCGAGGAGACATTCGGTCAACCCGGCCCACGGCTTCAGCCTCAGAACCTCTGCGATGTGCGAATGGTGCAGATCGGCTTCAAGTACCAGGACACGGCGCTTGTTCCGTTCTGCTAAAGCAGTGGCTAGATTAAGGATGGTTGTTGTCTTACCATCGTGAGCCAGGGGGCTGGCGATCAAAAGCTTTTTCAACTTTCCGGCACTCCAGTGCGTTTTCAGTCGCATCCGGAGAAGCCGGAAGCGGTCGGCCGCCGGACTCCGTGGATCGGAATAGTAGATAACGCGGCTTCCCGCCCTTAACTCAGCCTTCTCAACGGCAAACTCCGGGATACTCGGAGCCACCCCAGTGCTCGCGCTGCTGAACGTACTCGCACTCTCCGCAACGTGTGGGACAAAGGCGGTGTGCTCTGAGACCGGTGGGGCAACAACTCCTACCGGAGCAGGTTCATTCGTCGGAGGATTATGCAACAGGTTGCGGATATGGCTCATCAGTTCGTCTCGTCCACTTAGGGATGCTTAAGAAGATATAACTCAGCAGCACAAACAACCAAAAGCATCGCAGATGCAGTTACCCACTGAACCACGTTCCGCCACTTGCGGCGGTGTTCCTCAACGGGGGTGGAGAGTACCGGAATCCCCAACACGAACGGTGGGGCAAGGTATTGTGTAACTTCTTTTTCGGTATAAAAGGAAGTATTTCGCATCTCCATAAAAACCGCTAGCGCAAGGCCCAAAACAAGGCCGGCAGCCACACCACCGAGACTTCCCTTAACACGTTTCGGACTGGAAGGCACGGTTGGAAGGCTGGCAGGATCGATGAGACGAAATTGCTGTCCTCCCTGTTGCTTCTCCAGGTTCGTCGCCAGTTGCGATTCCTGCTCTTTCTTCAAGAGATCCGCATACTGTTGACGAAGCACTTCGGTATCACGGAGAATGCCTGCCTGCTGCTGTTCTCGAATTGGTGTGTCGTTTAAACGAGCCTCATACTGGCCGATCGATGCTTTCAACCGCTTTTCTTCCTTAGTGAGGTTTTCTATCTCTAAGCGGTTAGCCTCCAGGTTGATTTTAAGTTGGACAACTGCGGGATCGTCTGTGGGTTCAAAAGAGGGTGGCCGGCTAGAGGCAACTTGCGCGGAGGGACGCGGGCCTTCGGAAGGTGGTGGCGCAGCAGCTTTCAAATGTTTGAGCAGCTCTGCTGCTCTCGCGATCTCACGCTGGTTTCTGACCACGTCAGGATGTTGCGCAGTGTACCCCTTACTCAGCAGTGTCGATCTTATCCCTTCCAGCCGCGCCAGTTCATTCTGAGCAGCTTGGACAGGGCTAAGCGATGAGGACGAGTTCTGGTTGCCTTGCACGAAAGCAGGGGCCCCTGTATCAGATGTGAGTCGACGTCTGGGTGTCGCCTCCAGCTGTGCCTGTAGGAGTGCACGCTGCTGTTGTGCACGATTCAGGCTCGCCATGGTGTTTTGCAACTGTGCTTGCAAGCCCGACAGGATTCCCAGGTTGCCTTGTTGCTGCTCCGGAAGTTCGCCGACGTGCCGCAGTTTGAAATCTCTGAGGCGGTCCTCTTGAGCCTGCAGTTCCCTACCCTTTTCCTCTACTTGCTGGTGAAGAAAATTGGTTGTATTTGTGGCGTGCTCAGCTCCCGTGCGCAGGTATTCATTGATGAAGAGCGAGGTTAATGTATTCGTAACTTGCTGAGCGAGAAGAGGATTGTCCGCAGTAAACGAGATGCGAAAGGCGTCGAAATCCTTATTACTCTGCGGATTTTCATTAATCGGCACAAGATCGATATCACGCAACATCAAAGCGAGGAGATCTTCGGGCGCTAGGCGCTGCCTTTGTTTCGGGTAAAGGCCGAAATCATTAATCATTCGCAGCAGCTGAGCGTGAGACAGGACCTCTTGCTTCATCGCCTGCAGTGCAGAGGTGACATCGGTAGTACTATTGGGAACGACGTACCGCTGCGGAACCTGCTGCTGCACGACAAGCAGTTTCGCTGTTGATGTATAGCGATTCGGCAGCAGCATCAGAGCCGTGATAACGACAAGGGTAATGCAGCAAAAAGGCAGGAGGATCCACCAGCAGCGATTTGCAAGAAATCTGGTCAGCCGACCCAGGGTTTCGTTGATGTTTAAACTACCTTCGTCTTCGAGTTCAGCCAAGAGAATTACTCCTTGGGGAATGACCGATTCCCCGAGCGCTACATAGGGAACGCAGTTCGGCTACCAATGAGAAATTGTCAGATAAGTCCTCGGTTTTTATATATTTATCGTCCTAAAAATGTTTCCGGCAGAATAATTCTTCGAGCCAATGTGAAGACGATTGGGATTCACTCCCAATTCGTGGGGCCCTTTCCTTTGCTGGCTCACGATGTCAATCGACTGCCAAGGAAACAAACTGCGAAAACAGCATTTACTCGTCAAGCGATGTGCCGGTACAGGATATTTCCGGCCGCCGGCAAGAGGCAGTTGGGGGTTAAACTAAGAATCCGCTTGGTAACGCGCATCGGAATGCCTTCAGGCGTGGCATTTGGCGCAGAATAGCGCCTGTAGGTAAGCACCGAGCGCACGCTATGCCAACGGTCCTTGTATACGACGAGCCCTCTATTATCCCAATCGGAACGTCCCAGATCTAATTCTATAAGTCCTGTATTTTTAGCGTCCTGGATGGCCTGCCACATCAAAAATTGCATAGGGCCGAACTTATGAAATCGCTGATCCGAGCACCCGTACTTGTATACCATCGTCTTTTTGTACCGGAGGGTGACGATGCTGGCCATTGGTTGTCCTTCTAACGAAGCCAACCGAATTTTCAAGTCCTTGCCCAGACAGGCAATCAGGTTGCGAAACCAGTTTTTCGGCTGTGGTGCCAACCGGTGTCTCTGGCGCGTCAATACCATCAATTGAAAGAACTTCTCTAATAATTCTTCCGACCCCCCTTCTTCATAGGCCAACCCTGCCTTCTGCGCCCGCGCGATCTTTCGACGAATGCAGCTTTCATGCAGGGAATGGAATAGCTCCGGGAGGCTCGGGCGTAAATCCAGGTGATGCAGGCAGAACGTCGCGGACTCGATCATGTCACCGTCCGCGCTGAAATCTCCGCTCATTGGCCGGATTTCCGCATACCTTCCTCCTTCCTGCTTCAACTCATATCTCAGAGCCGACAGCAAGAGGCCGAGTTGTTGGTCGTTTTCAACTAAGGGCGTGCAGTGGTCTGAAAACGGAACTGATACGAGCCGTCGTCCTGTAAGCCAACTTTGGATACGGCAGAATACCAGAGCGTTGGTCAAGACCTCACCAGGTCCGGATGTAGTCACTGCACAGGCCTGATATCCATAGGTCCTGCGTAGGGCATCGAGCCATCCCCTGGTATGAAAAACTGTAGCCAGACTGTGCCGTTCCAGAAATTGCGGCCAACGTTCGTCCTGCAAGGGATTAATCTCGTGAACTCTCATTATGCTGTTATTTTGATTATCGCCCTTTCCAGGTCCGTTTCTGACGGAAATTAGTACCAAGGGTCCTGTTATGTATCGGTTGAGATTCTATGGCCAAATGCAACAATGATGAATCAAATGGCATATGGGAGCCAACCAAGAGACACCCAATACTGTGTTTTCAGCTTCATCAAGCCGGACTGTTCGTCTCAAATTAATGGGAGCAAATACCAATCGTCTTCATTCCCAAAGCCAACTTTCTTGCGCATGTAATACTCCAAACGCCCTAACCGACTGAATTTAAAACGAAAATCGTCATGATTTTCAGATGGCAGTCGAACTGCGTTTGCTCAGTGCCGGAAGCGTGATTTCTGTTACGGCCCGCTAGATAAGATCGGCAGCTGGGGCTAAAAGGGCGGTAGCATGCGCGAAAGGCTGCGGACTTTATGAACGTCGAAAATCTCGACCATAGTCGTGACTGCTGGTTCGCTATTCGGGTCAAGTCGAATTGCGAGAAGCTGGTCGCGGCGATGGCGAGCAACAAAGGATTCGAAGAGTTCCTGCCAACCTACCGGTCCCGTCGGCGCTGGTCGGACAGAACGAAATCGGTCGAATTCCCGTTGTTTCCGGGGTATGTGTTTTGCCGGCTGGATCCGCAGCACCGGCTGCCTTTGTTGACTATTCCGGGTGTACTTCATTTTGTCGGTATTGGCAAAATTCCCGTAGCCATCGAGGATGCAGAAATTGCCGCGCTGCAGAATGCTGTGCGATCAGGACTTTCCACGGAGCCTTGGCCCTACCTGGAAGCCGGGCAGCGGGTTCGCCTGGAAGAAGGGCCGCTGGCAGGAATGGAAGGAATTCTGATTGGAACAGGGAAAAAGGACCGCCTTGTTGTATCGGTAACTCTCCTGAAGCGATCCGTGGCGGTTGCCATCGATCAGGACTGGGTAGCGCCAATAGACCTGACTGGCCGTCCGCTACAGCCGGGGTCGCTTCCGAATTCTTCCCCACAAGGTGTCCCGGCTTTAAGTTAACTCTTGAAATACTCTATCTACGCGGGAGAGCGCCTGCCCGCGCGAAATGGCACCCCCAAGAAAAGTAAAGAGTAAAACCCGTGTTGAACAACATGCTTAGCAGCGAGAGCGTTCGATCGGCCAGGTTGTCGGTTATTGGCAAGGAGGCCCAAGGTTTCGGGATACTTCCGCACGAACTTTTTGTCCGGATGCTGTGCCTCGAGCGTAAGCGGACAGAGCGTTCGGGCAGGCGTTTTGTGCTGATGCTCCTCGAACTCGGGAAGTTGGCACGTTCGGGCGAGCAGGTCATGACAAAGGTTATGAGCGCCCTTACGCAGTCCACTAGAGACACCGACTTGCGTGGATGGTACAAAGACGGAACCGTAATCGGGGTTATCTTCACCGAAGTGGGCGCAGGCGAAGAAAAACCTGTTGTACGCTCCCTGTCCAACAAGATCACAGACGCGCTCTACGAAGTCTTAACAATCGAGCAGATTAACGGAATCCGCCTGTCATTTCACGTCTTTCCAGAGGACTGGGTGGACGACGATTCGGATGGTCCGACCACTTCGACCCTGCAACTGGCGCTGACATTGGAGAAGAAGCCGAACAAGACCGCCCTTGCTGCCAAGAGGTTGATGGACATCGCAGGTAGCCTTGTTGCCTTGCTCATTTGCCTGCCGGTGTTTCTTATCATTGCCCTAGCGATTACGCTAACGTCCAGGGGGCCGGTCTTTTTCCGCCAGGTGAGACTCGGGCAATATGGCAAGAAGTTCACATTCTTGAAGTTCCGGTCGATGTACGTAAACAGTGACTCCTCCATCCACGAGAAGTATGTCAAACAGTTCATCGCAGGCGAGGCGTCGAAGCACACCACCGGAAATCAAGAGAAGATTTATAAGTTGACCGCGGATCCAAGAATCACGCCTCTCGGGCGATTTCTGAGGAAGACCAGTCTCGATGAGATCCCACAGTTCTTGAATGTGTTAAAGGGCGAGATGTCGCTGGTAGGACCTCGGCCACCTGTTTTGTATGAGTTTGAAAGCTATGGTCTCTGGCACAGGCAGCGTCTATCCGCTGTGAAGCCCGGAATCACAGGACTGTGGCAGGTGGACGGTCGTAGTAAGGTCACTTTCGACGAAATGGTTCGCTTGGATATCAGGTATGCCCGGTCGTGGTCGCTCTGGCTGGATCTGAAAATACTCCTGCTGACACCTCGCGCTGTTCTCTCCGGCATTGGCGCTTGCTAATGTATTGATCTTGTAGCGCCTTTCGCACATCCCCACCACCATAGATCGTCCTCCGGGGCCCTCGTCAGGGCGCCTGTGGCGGGTCGAAAAAACGTAACGGATTTGAAGTAATCCCGAAATGTGTACATTTGTGGATATTTAGTTTTATCGGAGAGTTATGATACGAGTGGGTATTATCGGCTATGGTTACTGGGGGCCGCAGATCACGCGCAACTTCCACAGCGTCGAAGACTGTGAAGTCGCCGTAGTCTGCGATAAGAATCCAGCCTCTTTACGACGCGTTCAACGAGCCTATCCTGATCTACATACTACATGCGATGTGTCCGAAGTTCTCTACTCGCCCGACATCGATGCCGTCGCAGTGATCACGCCCGTATGGACTCACTTCGAGTTGGCAAAAATGGCCCTCGAAAACGGCAAGCATGTGTTTGTCGAGAAGCCATTCACATCCAACGCCGTCCAGGCGGAAGAATTAATTGAACTGGCCGCCAGAAAAAACCTGACAATCATGGTTGATCACACCTTCCTGTTCACAGGAGCGGTCAAAAAGATTCGCCAACTGATCAACGATGGCACGCTCGGGAAGCTCTACTACTACGATTCCAGCAGGATCAATCTCGGCTTGTTCCAACATGACGTAAACGTCATTTGGGATCTGGCGCCTCACGACCTCTCGATTATGGACTATCTGATCGAGTCTAAGCCGGAATGCCTGGTCGCAACGGGTCAGAGACATCTCAACTGTCACCAGGACGTGGCCTATATAACCGTCTATTTCAGCGACAACATGATTGCACACTTCAATGTCAACTGGCTGTCGCCGGTAAAGGTACGCACAACTCTTTTGGGTGGTGAAAAACGGATGGTCGTCTGGAACGATCTGGAAGCCGACGAAAAGATCAAAATTTATGATAAGGGTGTAGAGATCAAGAATGGCCAGGGAGTCTATGACCTGCTCGTCAGCTATCGTTCCGGCGATATGTGGGCGCCCAGAGTGGAACAGACTGAAGCGCTGGCGGCGGAGACCCGGTACTTTATTCACTGCATCAAATCCGGCGAGGTTCCGTTTAATGACGGCCACGCTGGTTTGCGTGTAGTGAAACTCCTCGAGGCGGCCGACCGTTCCCTCGCCGAAATGGGAGCTGCGGTGCGCCTATGACCGATCACCTCTGCATTACGCCGGACGTAAAACTGGGAGAGAACGTTAAGCTCTCCAAGTTTATCAATCTCTACGGTTGCGAGATCGGGGATAACACTAAAATTGGCGCCTTTGTCGAGGTTCAAAAGAACGCCAGGATCGGCAAGAACTGTAAGATTTCCAGCCATACATTCGTTTGCGAAGGCGTAACGATCGAGGACGAGGTCTTCGTCGGACATGGCGTAGTCTTTATCAACGATTCCTATCCTCGGGCCGCCACAACTGAGGGCCAACTGCAAACCGAAGCCGACTGGAAAGTGGAAAGGACCCACGTAAAAAGAGGCGCCTCCATCGGCTCGGGGGCGACGATTCTCTCTAACATAACGGTTGGTGAGAACGCCATCGTCGGGGCTGGTAGCGTTGTGACGAAAAACGTGCCGGCAAACACCATCGTCGCGGGAAATCCGGCACACGTTCTGCGAATGATAACAAAAGCGACATCGGAGGAAGTTAATGTCTGAGACGAATCAGATCCCTTTCTTGGATCTTGTCACACCCCACAAAGAGTTGGAAGAGGAGTTGGTCGCAGTTTTCAGATCCGCTCTTTCGTCCGCCGGATTTATCGGAGGACCGATCGTCGAGGCGTTTGAGCGTGATTTCGCGACTTTTTGCCAAACGGCCTATTGCATCGGCGTCGGCAGCGGCACGGATGCTCTGCGATTTGCGTTGATAGCAGCCGGGATTAGAGATGGAGATCTCGTCGTCACGGTCCCGAACACTTTTATTGCAACCACAGAGGCGATCTCCCAGGCAGGCGCACGGCCGGTGTTCGTTGACATCGACGAGCGTACCTATAACATGGATCCGGAGAAGCTCCGGGAATATTTGGAGCGCGAATGCTATGTCGATGTAGACAGCGGACATACGATCGACCGCAAGTTGAAAAAACGTGTGGCTGCCGTAATCCCGGTTCATCTTTACGGCCAGCCCGCCGAAATGGACGCGATCCAGGACCTTGCCGGCCGCTACAACATCATGGTTATTGAAGACGCGTGCCAGGCACACGGAGCGGAGTATTTTTCGAAAAAGGATAACTGCTGGAAGAAGGCCGGTTCTATGGCTCTAGCGGCGGCATTCAGTTTTTATCCGGGTAAAAACCTCGGCGCTTGTGGCGAAGCGGGCGCCGTCACCACTAATGATCCGGAACTGGCGCGGAAGATCCGGATGCTGCGCGATCACGGCCAGGCACAGAAGTACTATCACGACTTCGAGGGATACAACGGCAGGTTGGATTCGATTCAGGCCGGCCTTCTGCGCATAAAGCTCAAATATCTTCCCCTATGGAATGAAGCTCGACGAGAATGCGCGCGTCGATATCATCACCTGTTTGCCGCGACGCATGAAGGGTTGATACTTCCGTACGAGCCTTCTTGGGTGAAGGCGGTTTACCACCTGTATGTGGTCGGCGTTCAGAAACGGCAGGGGCTTCAGAAGCATCTTGCCGAATTCGGCATCAATACCGGTATTCACTACCCTATTCCTCTTCACTTGCAGCGCGCTTATACCCATCTCGGTTATAAAACGGGCGATCTTCCAGTAGCCGAAAATGCCGCCGCGATAACTCTGTCACTTCCTATGTATCCGGAGCTGAAAGCTACCCAGCAGCATCGCATTGCGGAGCAGGTGTTAACCTTTATTCGTGGCGCGAGTATCCCGGAGCCATGCTCTCCTTCGATTGCCGTAAACACCATGTCCGCCTCTGGATAGGGCGACAAGAGCGGGTTCTATCAATGCCCATGATTCGCGATCGCGCCGTGCCAACTACTTCTTCGGCTCAGGGCTTAAAGAGCCCTCCAGTTCAGCCGGCGGCTTCGCAGACCCCGGCAAACAGTGATCTGCCGCCGGTTTGCATCATTGTTGAGAACCTTCCTGTACCTTTAGATGGGAGAGTTTGGCGAGAGGCACGCGCCCTGCGCGACGCCGGGTATCCGATTTCTGTCATCTGTCCGAAAGGAGAGACATCATTCAGAAAGAGTTATGAAGTTCTAGAGGGAATTCACATTTATCGCCACCCCAGGTGGGAAGCGTCGAATCCAGTGGGATACCTGTTGGAATACGCTTGGGCCCTTACCGCCGAATTTTATCTCGCTATAAAGGTATTCACCCGTACCCGGTTTCGCATCCTGCAAGGTTGTAATCCTCCGGACAATATTTTCCTGATAGCTTTGTTCTTTAAACTCTTCGGTGTTCGGTTTATTTTCGACCATCACGATTTAAGTCCGGAGCTGTTTCAGACCAAATTCGGCAAGGCCAAAGGTCTCCTTTATAAGCTTTCATGCATTGCTGAGCACCTCTCTTTCAAGGTTGCCAGTGCCTCCCTAGCCACGAACGAATCGTTCAAGGAGGTAGCGGTCATGCGTGGCAAGATGCGAAAAGACCGGGTATTTGTGGTCCGCAACTGTCCCGACCTCAACAGATTTCGGCGTGGACCCGGTATTCCTGAGATTAAGGGAGGAAAGCGGCTTCTGGTGGCTTATGTTGGCTTTATGGGCGTTCAAGATGGTCTACCACTCCTGCTTGAGTCCATTGAACACGTAGTATGTCGCCAGAATCGCCAGGACACTCACTTTCTATTGATTGGAGACGGCACCGTCCTGACAGAGCTGAAAGCGGCCGTCACGGAAAAGCATCTCAGTCGTTTCGTAACTTTCACGGGGCAAATTACGCACGAGCAAGTAGCTGAGTATCTCTCAACGGCAGACATTGGCGTTGCACCCGATCCAAAGACACCTATGAACGATCGGTCTACCATGATCAAGCTTATGGAGTATATGGCATTCGGGCTCCCAATCGTTCTGTACGATTTGACAGAAGGTCGCCGAACGGTCGGTTCTGCCGGTCTCTACGCGAACCCGAATGACCCCATCGATTTTGCGCATAAACTCACAAGCCTACTCGACTCCGCGGCGCTCCGCTGCGAGCTAGGGACCTATGGAAGACAAGAAGTTGAGGCCCGCCTGAACTGGGACATCGAAAAGGCGGCGTTGCTATCCGCCTACAAAACGGCCCTTGCACGAATCTGATCCACCTCCTCCGGCGTTATTACTTGTCTTTTGCCGTTCATCGTTTCGCTATCCGTAATCAAATGGCGGTACGCCTACATTCCTGCCGCTCCACTGTCATCCTGCGCGATACGCAAGCGTTTCAGCGCCTCGCAGCCTGCCGCTCAGACAGATGTGCCGCTGCGTGCGCTATCGTTCTTTGTTTCGCGTTACTATCCGCAATACCATGCCACGGTGCCAAAGTCGTTTTCATTCCCGCGTCCGGAGGCTCCCCAGAGACGCACCAGACGCTCGATATCGCGGCGCGGTTCTACGGAATTGATCTTACGAGCATCAGCCCAACAGCTGTTCATGATTACGTTTCGCTGCGCTCCTCCGTCAGTGCCCCCACAACCGTGGCGGTGGTCGTCGCGGCGCGCGCTCTCGCAGATCTCAGTCAGACCGCATTCCTTAGCGCCATGGCGAGCAGGCCTGGTGGAAGTGCACCTTTACTCATCACCGGTCTAACCGCCGAAACGGACGCAGGCCTGTTAAAAAGCTGGTCCGATGGCGCTGTCCTTGGTTGCAGCCGACTGGACGGCCTTAACCGCCCTACCTATGTGGTAGCCGGTGGCGCGGACATCACAGGACCGTTGACGCGGATGGAGTATCCAGCTCTAAACAAACATCCCTTCTACCTGATTCCCGGTGAACACAGTCGAACCCAGAACTTGCTCAACATTCGAGATAGAGGCCGAACTTATCCTGTATTCGTTCTGGCCTCCCGCAAAGATCAGCAGTTATTCCTGGATGTCTCCGTACCTGCTCCGGTCGGCGCAACCTCTACGGATGTTTTGTCCGCCTTTACCGAACTCGCTCCCCTGTTGATGTTTTTAAAGTATTCGGCCGGCGATCGAGGCTGGCACTCGCTCCATCATTATGCCAACCTGACAATCGATGATCCTCGATTACAGCAACCATACGGGCTGTTTGACTACGAACGCCTGTTGTCGGCCATGCAAGCGCACCGCTTTCACACCACAATTGCTTTCATCCCTTGGAATTATGACCGCAATGATCCCCGCGTCGCTTCATTGATCCGGAAACACCCGGACCGCTTCTCAATCGCGATTCATGGGGACAATCATGATCATCGTGAGTTCACCGGCTACGAAACCAAACCTCTACCGGTCCAGGTCGCCGCGTTGCGCCAGGCATTGGCGAGAATGGACACGTTTCGCACGCTAACGGCCATCCCATACGACAAGGTCATGGTCTTCCCTCACGCGATCGCCCCCGAAAACACACTTCAAGCGCTCAAAGACAACGGCTATCTCGCCACGGTCAATTCCTCGAACATACCCCTCGGCTCGCCGATCCCCGCTAACGCACTATTTCACTTGCGGTCTGTCACACTCAAGTTCGGGGGGATTCCCTCGCTTCTTCGGTACTCCGTCGCAGTTCCTGTGCCGACCTACTTGATTGGGCTGCAAACCTTCTTGGATAATCCGCTGCTGTTTTACTGCCATCATGACTTTTTTCTGACTGGCAGTGATGCATTCAATAAGATCGCCGATGACGTGAACACACGAGATCCGAATGTCCAATGGACTTCACTGGGAGACATAGTTAGACACTTCTATCTTGTCAAGCTCCGGGACGATTCAGACTATGACGTATCGGCATATTCCAGTGAGTTTGATCTTGAGAATGTCGCGCAGCGAAAAGTAGTATTTCATGTAAGAAAGCTGGAAGCCGACAGCCGGCGAGTAGCGTCTCTGATAGTCGATGGCGATCCTCAGCCTTTCGTGTCTTCCAGAGATGGATACCTGGAGGTTGACATAACGCTTCCTGCGGGCCACACCAGCCGGGTGAAGGTCGAGTATGAACCTGTTCTTCTGCCAGCGGTGGAAATCGACAAACGATCGCCGCGCGTTTATCTTCTCCGAACGGCCTCAGAATTCCGCGACAATGTCTTATATCGTGCGTTCATGGGACGTACCCTGATCACTTTGTACTATCGAAATGGTGCCGCTTTTTATCTAATTGCAGCATTAGTCATCATAGCTGGGTGCGTTGGTATAGCCTGCCTCCGTTTCAGTCCTCGGCGTAGGGCCGTTAAGCACGAGCTTACAGGCTCGGTCTAGTGGGTCAGCTCGCTGTCGCTGACCGGCGTTCTTTATTCAGAGATGGTCATATAAATGGAACTGAAGCTCGAACAAACATATCTCGAAAATGTCCTTGTGATTGTGCCTGAAGTGTTTCAGGATAGCCGCGGTTTTTTCATGGAGACGTATCGAACCGACCAATTCCATAAGCTCGGGGTGGAATTACCTTTCGTTCAGGACAACCATTCGCGGTCCGTCAAGGGTGTCGTCCGCGGTCTGCATTTTCAATGGGATCCCCCAATGGGCAAGTTGATGCGAGTCTCTCTAGGTACTGCCTTTCTGGTGGCTGTGGATATAAGAACAGGTTCTCCCACGCTCGGCAAGTGGGTAGGTATAGAGGCCTCTGCGGAAAACAGACGCCAGGTCTGGGCTCCCGCCGGTTTTGCCCGGGGTTTTTGTGTGCTTTCGGAGGTCGCGGAAATCCAATACAAATGCACGGGCCTATACAACGGCAAAGCGGAGTCCGGAATTCGCTGGGATGATCCGGCGATTGGCATCGAGTGGCCGGTTAAAGATCCGTCACTCTCGGCCAAAGACCAGCAGGCCCAAACGCTGAGCCAGTGGCTAGCCAAGCCGGAATCCGGCCATTTTCACATCTAAAGAACAGCCTGCCCATATTCGCCAAGTCACGCTTGACTGGAAGCAGCGCAGGTCTCAAGAAGAAACCCTGACTGTTCAGATCAGGGGCCACAACAGTGAAAGGAAAAAGCTATGAAATTGCTGATCGCCGGCGGGGCCGGCTATGTTGGTTCAGTCTTGATCCCGAAGCTCCTGGATCGCGGATACAAGGTCGATGTTGTCGACCTGTTCTGGTTTGGCAATAATCTGCCAGGGGAAGTTTCAGTAATCCATAAGGATCTCTTCGACCTCTCCGTTGAAGACCTCAAACCTTATGATCAAGTGATCTTTCTCGCGGGTCTTTCCAATGATCCTATGGCGGAATTCTCGCCGAGCAAGAACTTCATCTTCAATGCGGCGGCGCCGGCGTACCTAGGCTACACCGCGAAGAATGCAAAGGTAAAGCGGTACATCTATGCGTCGTCGTGCTCTGTATACGGCTATACGGAAAACGAGCTTTACGATGAAACCCGCCCGGTTTCTTCTTCTTACCCGTATGGCATATCCAAGCTTCAAGGTGAACAGGCGGCGATGCAATTGACTGATAGGGAATTTTCGGTTATTTCCTTGCGCAAAGGTACAATTTCCGGATACAGCCCGCGGATGCGCTTCGACCTGATCATCAACACGATGTTCAGGGCCGCTGTCAGGGACCACACTATTACCATTAACAATCCTTCCATTTGGAGGCCGATTCTCAGCATCGATGACGCAGCCACCGCTTATATTCGCGCCGTTGAGGCTGATCAACGGATCTCCGGCATTTTCAACGTGGCTTCCGGCAACTATACTGTAGGGGAAGTCGGGGACTTAGTAAAAGCTACGGTTGAGGAACGCCTAGGTTCCCGGATTAATCTGTGCATCAAGCATATTCAGGACTTTCGCAATTATAAGGTCAGCATCGAAAAGGCGATGAATGTCCTCAGTTTTCATCCTGCCGGTGATGTGAAGTCCATCGTCGGTCAACTGATCGACAATATGGATAAATGCGGGGACTTCGATAATCCGCTGTACTCCAACATCGCTTCCTTTAAGCAACTCGAAAACGGAATGGAAACATACGCGTTCGGAAAGGCATCGGGACGATGAGAGTAATCGTGCTGGGTGGTGATGGCCAACTGGGGGCCGACGTTGTCCGTGCTTTTGAAGCCAACGGCGACGACGTATTCCCCCTCACGCACACGGATATCGAGATAGCCACAATAGAATCCGTCCCGAGTATCTTTACTGAGCTGCAGCCCGAGTTGCTCGTCAACACGGCAGCTATGCACCATGTGGAACAATGTGAACTGCATCCGGACCAGGCCTTTGCCGTCAATGCCTTGGGTGTGCGAAAGCTGGCCCTGGCCGCTCGGGAAATCGGTGCGGTCCTGATGCATATCAGCACCGATTATGTGTTCGATGGCGCTAAGGGTTGGCCCTACAGCGAAACGGATGCTCCCCGGCCACTAAGTGTCTACGGAAATAGCAAGCTCGCCGGTGAATATTTTGTTCGTTCTACGCTCGCCAGGCATTTCGTCCTCCGCACGTCGGCGCTCTATGGAAAGCAGCCATGCCGCGCCAAGGGAGGGTTGAATTTCGTGCAGTTGATGCTCAAACTGGCGAAAGAACGAGGCGCTGTTCGCGTCGTCGACGACGAGTTCGTCACCCCGACATCCACAGAGGAACTCGCTCGCCAAATGGTAGCCCTCAGTCGATCCGAAGCCTACGGCTTATATCATGGCACCGCCGACGGCGAGTGCTCCTGGTTCGAGTTCGCCCGCGAGATCTTCGCGCTGACACACACTGAAGTGACCCTTACGGCCGCAGGTCCGAATGAATTTCCTGCTAAAGTTTCCAGGCCCAAGTACGCCGTTCTGGAGAATCGAGGCCTAAAGCTCTTAGGATTAAATACCTTCGGCCCTTGGCAGGATGGATTACGCGAGTATCTGGGTATTTCGCCCCTGAAAGAATCAAACACCGATGATTCGGTACGTGATCATTACACCGGCGCGGGACGAAGAACAGCATATTGAGGGCACCGTTCGCTCTGTCGTAGAGCAGACCCTCCGTCCCACCAAATGGATAATCGTCGACGACGGCTCGTCCGATCGGACCGGCGAGATTATCGATCAGTATGCGGTCCAGTTTCCGTTTATTCGGGCCATACACCGCCGTAACCGTGGCTCACGGAAGGCGGGTAGCGGTGTCATGGAAGCTTTCTATGACGGGTACAATGCACTTCAGGATCAGGACTGGGATTTCCTAATTAAGCTCGATGGTGATCTCAGTTTTTCCCCCGACTACTTCCAAAAGTGCTTTGAACATTTTTCTCAGAATCCCCGCGTCGGAATTGGAGGAGGCGAGATCTACCACGAATTCGGCGGACAATTGAAACTCGAGGCCAGCCCGAAATTTCATGTTCGCGGAGCCACCAAGATCTATCGAAGGGAGTGCTGGGACGCAATCGGCGGCCTGTTAAAGGTTCCTGGATGGGATACGATCGATGAGGTGAAGGCGAACATGCTGGGATGGAATACCAGCAGCTTTCCGGAACTCCGGCTCGTTCATCACCGACTCACCGGAGCCGCAGACGGCTTGCTCAGAGATCGCATCAAATACGGCACTGTTTGCTTTACCTGTGGATATCATCCTCTCTTTGTCCTGGCCCGTTGCCTCTACAGAATAGCCCGCAAGCCGTATATCATTGGTTCGGTGGGAATGCTTTTTGGCTTCCTAAAGGGTTATTTCACGAACATGCCTCGGTTGGCCGATGAGCGGCTCGTCCGATATGTGCGCGCACAACAGCTCAGGCGACTCTGCGGACTTAAAACTGTGTGGCGGTGACTTCCTACCGCTCATCATCAAAATTACATGTGCGGAATTTGCGGAAAACTCAATTTTGATCTAAGCGCTGAAGTAGCGCCGGTCGAAATTCGAGCAATGTTGGACCCCATCCACCATAGGGGCCCTGACGACGAAGGCATTTATGTCGCGGGTCAAATCGGTTTGGGACACCGCAGGCTCTCGATCATTGATCTGAACACCGGCCATCAGCCTTTGTCCAACGAGGACGGGACCGTGTGGATCGTATTCAACGGCGAAATATACAACTTCCAGGAACTCCGTGCATTCCTTGTAGGTAAGGGCCACACGTTCAAAACGCATACCGATACTGAAGTCATTGTTCATCTTTATGAAGAACTCGGTCCCTCCTGCCTGGAGAAGTTGCGGGGCATGTTCGCCTTCGCTATATGGGACGAGAAGGACAAATCCCTCTTCCTGGCAAGAGATAGGGTTGGCATTAAACCCCTGTACTATTCCATAGCCGGGCGGTCTTTGCTTTTTGGTTCCGAAGTGAAGGCCATCCTGGCGGACCCAGCCGCAGCTCGGGACATTGCGCCAGAGATCATTGACCGGTTTCTTACGTTTCTCTACTTGCCCGGGGAGAACACGTTGCACAAGGGAATCTCCAAACTGGCCCCTGGTCATTACCTCTTATCAAAGAATGGCTCGACGGAAATACGTCAATACTGGGACCTTGCCTTCGACAAGCCGAACGAACACCTGCGACAGCAAGACCTTGAGAAGCAATTAAGTGCGCTGCTCGCCGAAACTGTCGATCTGCACATGATTGCAGATGTGCCGGTCGGTATTCTCCTGAGCGGCGGGGTCGACTCTACGGCCGTCCTCAGTTTTGCGGTGGAAAGAACAGCTAAGGAAGTAAGCAGCTACACCGTCGGCTTCTCGGAAGCAAATGTCACTGACGAACGGCCTTATGCCCGGTTAGCGGCAGATATGTTCCATACCTGCCATCGTGACATGACGATCTCGGCTTCGGATTTCCTGAATTTTCTGCCGAAATATGTCTGGCACATGGAAGAGCCGGTCTGTGAGCCTCCCGCTGTCGCACTTTATCACGTCTCAAAGCTAGCCAGCAGCTACGTCAAAGTACTGCTCTCGGGCGAGGGAGGGGATGAAGCGTTCGCGGGCTATAGCAATTATCGTAATCTACTCTGGCTGGAACGCTTGAAACGCGGCCTGGGTGGTTTCCGAGGTCCTGTTAAAAAAGGGCTCTCCGTTGCCAGTTCTCTGCTTCACTCCGAGCGAATGGCCGCCTACGTACCACTGATGACTGCGAGTTTCCCGGGTTATTATTACAGCCGTACTTCCAGTCCCTATCGCAACAGCGGAAATGGCTTGGGGAAATTATACTCCGCGGACTTTTCCCGGACCATCCAGCGAGAACAGACCCTCGAACCCCTTCGAAAATTGCAGGCTCGTATACGGGAATTAAATGACCTCGATGCCATGCTCTATATCGACACCAAGACGTGGCTCCCCGACGATCTGCTAATCAAAGCTGACAAGATGACCATGGCCAATTCTGTCGAGCTTCGTGTCCCCTTGCTCGATCACAAGGTCCTGGAACTTGCTGCCGCCATGCCTGCGAATTTGAAAGTTCACGGGCTGTGCACGAAATACCTCGCCAAAAAGGTCTTGCGGAGCCGAGTACCCAAACCCATTCTGGATCGCCCGAAGGCCGGCTTTCCGGTACCGTATGGATCCTGGCTTCGCAAGGAGATGCGGACTTGGGTCCACGACGTCCTGCTGGACCGAACAACCACAAACCGTGGTTATTTTGCGCCTGCCGCCGTGCGTGACCTGCTGGCCCGCAATGAGAAGGATGGTGGCTATTCCAAAGAAATTTTCTCATTGATCACCCTGGAGCTTTGGCAACGGACCTTCCTCGATCGCAAAGCTGCCGTAAGCTGAACATCTCGTCAATGTCTAAGAATTTGCTGACAGATTCGCCCCATTCCATCTTCGCCTCGAAACATCATTCGGGCCCGCGGCGGCGTACTGTTCGCGATCTGGCCGCGGGAACACTTTGGCGTCTCCCGGGCCGCTTCGGCATCGTGCGTACCCTTGGATCGTCGTACTGGTTGAGATCTATCGTCTTTCACGACATTGCAGAGCCGGAGTCGCCTTTTACCAGAGGCATGGGCGTAACCATTACGCCGCGCAGCTTTGAGGTGGCGCTCAGGTTCATAACCAGTTATTACAATCCTGTCAGCTTGAACGACGTCCTCGATGGACGGACGCTTCCCCCAAGGCCCGTGCTGCTGACCTTCGACGACGGCTATGCGTCCGTAATGAAATGGGCCGCCCCCCTTTGCTCCAGGTTGGGTGTGCCGGCTATTCTGTTTCTCAATTCCTCTTTTCTGGACAACCGCCGGCTGGCCCCGGATAACCTCGTCTGTTACCTCTGCAACGTAATGGGTTTAGACATAATCAACTCGGCAGTACGCGCTATGATGGGCGCCGATAGTCCCCGGATTCACTCCATGGCCGATGTCTTTTCGCATTTTTTCCCGGCGATTACACGTTCGGAAAGACAAAGATTTCTGAACCTGCTGATCGACATGGCTGGGATTGACGAGGCTCGGCTGGCGGAAGAAGCCGGGTTATATCTTTCTCGTAAGCAGATCGCCGAGTTGGCGTCGAAGGGATTCGAAATAGGCAATCATACCGCCACCCACGTGCGCTGCCGATCTCTTACGGCAGCGGATATGTTCGCCGAAGTCGAAGGTAATAGAGCCGAGCTGGAGACAGTCTCGGGGAAACAGGTCCGTTCTTTCAGCGTACCGTATGGCGCAACGGCCGATCTTACCCAGGATGTGGTGCTGCATCTGAAAGCCTCGGGACACCAGGCAGTTTTCCTGAGCGAGAGCGTCGCCAACAATCGAACCGCAGACCGCTTCCATCTTGACAGGGTCAGCATCCAAGCCGACAGATACGACAGGCTCTTCTTCGAAGTCGAAGTTCTGCCCCGGCTGCGCGCACTGCGGAATCGCTTTTCCCGGTCGGGTCGTGTTCGAATGAATCTGGCACCCGTGGAACGTTAAAATCTAACTAAAATCTAAAGACCCTGTGATCGACAAATAAATATGAAGCGCAACGACTTTTTACGAGAGATGGACGACATTCTGGGCCTCCCTGCCGGGACCCTTCACGGCGAGGAGAAGCTGGAGGAGTTGGAAACCTGGGATTCCACTTCGCTTATCACATTGATTGCCATGGCTGAGAGTAATAATGGCGTGCGTATTTCTCCCGGACAGATCGTGAACTGCTCGACCGTGGCGGATCTGTTGTCGCTGGCGGGAGCAGACAACGCTTAGAAAAAGGGACTTGGCTCAGCGGAGACTTGTTGTGTCATCCGAGATAAGCATTCGGCAAGAGGAGGGTTTCACACCTCCGCGGCTGCCTTCCTCCGCCGCGGAGATTCTGCGGCGGCGCCGGCTCCTCAAAAACGAACTGCTCAAGCAAACCAATCTTATCCCGACTCGCATTGCCATTCTGGGTGGGTCCACAACCGCCGAAATCAAGGCCACACTGGAGGTTTTTCTTCTCGCACGAGGCCTGCAGCCGACGTTCTATGAATCCGGTTATAACTGTTACAGCGACGACATTCTGTTTGAAAACCCCGCCCTGTGGAGCTTTAAGCCGGACATCGTTTTCGTTCATACATCCTGGCAAAACGTCGCACAATTCCCTGCGCTGTCGGAAAACGAAGCCGACGTCGAAAATCACGTCCGCCGCGAAATGGCAAGATTTGAGTGTCTGTGGGAGAAAATCCATACTGGACTCGGTTCGATCATTATCCAGAACAACTTCGATTTGCCGCGCCTTAGACCTATAGGAAATCTGGAGGCATCCGCCCCGTTCGGCCGCGTCTGCTTCTTGCTACGGCTGAATGCCGAATTCGCGCGCTATGCCCGTAACCACTCTCGCTTATTGATCAACGACATCCATTATCTTTCGGCGCAAGTCGGCCTGTCTGCCTGGTTTGAGCCTAGCTATTGGTACAACTTCCATATGACACTAAGCCCCATGGCTGCGGTGGCGCTGGCGCAGAACGTGGCGGCCATTGTCGGCGCGATCTATGGAAAATCTAAGAAATGCCTCGTGCTCGACCTGGACAATACCCTTTGGGGTGGAGTGATCGGCGATGAGGGGCTGAATAACCTGCTTCTGGGCAGAGACCACCCCGTCGGCGAGGCGTTCGTGGATTTCCAACGTTATGTGAAAGCGCTGCGGGATCGCGGCATCATGCTCGCGGTGTGCTCTAAAAACGATCCTGACACCGCCAAAGAAGGTTTTGCGCATCCGGACAGCGTGTTAAAACTGGAAGATTTCAGCGCATTCAGAGCGAACTGGAACCCAAAACCTGAGAACATTCGCGAGATCGCGACGGAGCTGAACATCGGTCTTGACAGTATCGTATTCGTGGATGACAATCCGGTCGAAAGAGCCCTGGTTGCGGAGCAACTCCGCGAAGTAGCTGTCCCCGATGTGGGATCGGATGTTTCCCTTTTCGCGGAAATTCTCGAACGCGAGCGATATTTCGAAGTGGATAAAATCGTCGCAGACGATCTGAACCGTTCGGCATTCTACAGCCTCAATGCCCAGCGGAGCACTTACCAGGCCCGGTTCCATGATTATGGAGAATTCCTGGCTTCACTTGAAATGACCGCCGAGATCGCTCCGTTCAGTCCAGTCTACATGGAGCGAATTACGCAGCTGATCAACAAGACGAATCAATTCAATTTGACCACTCGGCGCTATACCATCGGGGAAGTAGAAGCCATCGCCGGCAACCCGTCATTTATCACGCTTTACGGAAGGCTCGCCGATAGGTTTGGCGACAATGGTCTGGTCTCGGTGTTGATCGGCCGGCTGTGCGACAAAACCATCGAGCTGGATCTTTGGTTGATGAGTTGTCGCGTCCTGAAGCGGGAAATGGAGTTCGCCATGTTTGATGCCCTCGTTGACGAATGCCTGTCGAGAGGTATCCGCAAAATCGTGGGCATCTATATTCCTTCCAAGAAAAACAGCATGGTGGCGGGGCATTACTCCACCCTGGGGTTCAGCCATGTTGACGGAAACGCGGGAGATCGGCAGGTCTGGCAATACGACGTCCCTGAAACGTATTCGCCCAAAACCAGCTACATTCGTAGAGCCGCGGAGTCCGCGCCGGCGACGGCTTATGCTTGACAGAGCAACCCCGAGGTTACCGCGGGAACTTATCGGCAAGAGAGGAAACCGGGCTTGATACCGAATCCTGACTGGCGGGTAGAAGTGGATTGTTGCGGGCCGGATGAGTGGTCCCGGATGCTTGATCTGTTCAACGACGCCAGCATTTACCAAACGTGGTCGTATGGTGGAATCCGTTGGGGAAGAGAAAATCTGAGCCACCTCGTTCTAAGACGAGATGGCGAAGTGGTTGGAATCGCGCAACTGCGGATCGTCCGTCCGACAAGGTTTAATTTCGGTATGGCGTATCTGCGATGGGGCCCTCTCTGCGAACGTCGCGAAAGGCCGTTCGATTCAGAGGTCTTCGCACGCATGGCTGACGCCTTGGAAGCCGAGTATGTGCGGCGCCGGAGGCTTTTTCTACGAATCCTGCCGAACGCTTTTGCCGGATCGCAGCGCGCTGCCGCCATGCGGTCCGCGTTTGGGCGATTCGATTCGGAACCCCTGGGCCCGGACAATACCTATCGGACCTTCCTCCTGGATCTCGCTCCCGGGATTGAGGAATTGCGAAAGGGGCTGGACAAAAAGTGGCGCAACCTGCTCGCAAGCTCCGAAAAGAAAAACCTCGAAGTCATCGCAGGAACCGGCACCGAAGAATACCGTACTTTCTGTTTGATCTACGATCAAATGCGTAAGCGCAAGGCATTCGAAACCACCGTTGACGTGGAAGAGTTCGCGCGGATTCAGCAGGACTTGCCCGAGCGTCATCGGATGCGGATTCTGATCTGCAGGGAGAGCGGGATCCCGGTGGCCGGGGTGGTCGCCTCAGCCATGGGCGATACCGCCATTTATCTGCTGGGTGCGACGAGTGACCACGGGCTCAACGCCAGAGGCACCTACCTGCTGCAATGGACGTTGATCAAATGGCTCAGGGAAAACGGGGTGAAATGGTATGACTTGGGCGGCATCGACCCCGGGCGCAACCCGGGAGTTTACCATTTCAAGAAAGGTTTATCGGGCTCGGATGTCACGCATGTGAGCCCACTAGCCGCATGCGACAGTGCTATGTCTTCCATAATCGTCAAGGCAAGCGTAGCAATGCGGCGTAAATTTCGGGGCTGGACGAACGTCTTGCCCGCCGGGAAGACTCAAGAAGCACCGCTAAACATACCCTTGGGCGAAACGCGGTAACCGTAGATGGACGCAAACGGCAAGACATTTGGCCAAGTAATGGGATTGCAGCATCAAAAAACATCTCTACCCACGGATCATTCCGGGCCATTGATGGATGGAAAGTGCAGCCTTCATCACTTGGGCGTTGTTGTGCAATCCATTCCTGCGATCGCCGAACAATTTGCTTTGTCTATGTCAGCCCGATGGGATGGTCAGATTATTCATGATCCTTTACAGCAGGTTCGAGTCGCATTCTTTAGGCCGCTCGATGCAAGAAATCCTGTTTTTGAACTGGTGGAGCCCGCTAGCGAAACATCTCCGGTCAGTAATTTCCTCAAAAAGCGGGTCGGATTGCACCATGTCTGTTATGAAACTGATAATTTGGAATCGGCGTTAAGGCGAGCGGTCCATGTGGGTTTTGTAACCGTATCTGCTCCACAGCCCGCGGTAGCCTTTGAAGGTCGTAGAATAGCCTGGGTGATTTCAAAGAACCGTCTGTTGATAGAATTCTTAGAGCGTCACGCGAACCGGACGGTTGAAAATTTTGCGGCAAGCCCCAAAACTCGTAAAAAGTAAACCGAGCTCCTCCTTTATATTTGATGGATATTTCAATTGTCATCGTTGGCTGGAATGCCAGGCATTATTTGGAATTGTGCCTCCAAAGCCTGGAAGACGCGCCGTCACGTCGCACCGTGGAAATCCTGGTAGTCGACAATGCCTCGTCCGACGGCACCGCGGAAATGATTGCAGCCAGGTTCCCTCATGTCAAACTCATCAGGAGTGCCGAGAACCTTGGCTTTTCCAAAGGCAACAACCTAGCCATCCGGCAATGCCGGGGACGCTATATTGCTTTGGTAAATCCCGATGTTATCGTCTTGCCGGGCTGCCTCGATGCATTAGCGGATTACCTGGATCAGAATCCGAAAGTCGGAAACGTGGGTCCCCGTGTACTGAATCCCGACCTAACCCTGCAGAGTTCGTGCCGCCAATTCCCAACTCTGTGGAACAACTTCTGTTCGGCAACCGGTCTCTCGAGTAAGTTCAAGAGCGTCCCTTTCTTCGCTGGCGAACATATGTTCTTCTTTCCCCACGATCGAACACGCACGGTCAATGTCCTGGTGGGCTGTTTTTCGATGATCCGACGGGAAGCCTTCGACGCGGTGGGATTGTTGGATGAGGACCTGTTCATGTACGGCGATGATGTCGATTGGTGCCGGCGGTGTTGGAAGGCCGGATGGGAAGTCGTTTTCTTCCCCGGCGCACAGGCGATTCACGACCGCGGCAAAATCACCGCCTCGTATCCGGTGCGCTTCGCTCTTGCACAACAGCGATCCGTGATCCATTATTGGACCAAACACCACAGCTTTTTCGGCGTACTCGGGATCCGCAGCATCCTGTTTCTGCATCATCTCCTACGGTACACGCTGGCCATTCTTTCGGGTTTAGCGCATTCTCGGCCAAACACAAAGCGAGAAGTGGGTAAGCAGCTCAGCGGTGCGTGCCTGCGGGAACTCATGTTTGGCAGTAGTTTCACCAAGGCCTGAAGCTCAGCTGACGAGCCGGATCTATGGCACTTTCCAATTCCTTCTCGCGTTTCGCGACTTATTACAGCCGAAACGGCCTGGGGGCTACAATCCGTCGTGCGGCGTTAGCTGTACAACGGGCAGCCTTTTCAAAAGGGATGGTTCTCCTATATTGCGACCTCTCCGACCACATCGCACGATCGTTAAAGACCGAACGATATATCACAGTCGAGCAGAAGAGAAGCACTGCCGAACTCAGACAAGACGATCTGGAAGCAATAACCAGCTTCTGGAATCCCAAGTTGGCCCACAGGCACATCAGCGAACGCTTCGCCCACGGGTCGGTGTTGTGGTTGATCAGGTCTGAAGATGCTCTGGCGGGCTACGGTTGGACCCTGCAAGGAAGCACCATTGAGCCTCATTACTTTCCCTTAACCCAGAGTGACGTCCACCTTTTCGATTTCCATGTTTTCCCGGAATATCGGGGGCGGGGATTCAACCCGATGTTGGTTAGCCACATCCTGTGGCGCCTCGCGGCTGAGGGTAGCCGCCGTGCATTCATCGAAGCAGCTGCCTGGAATCGGGCACAATTATCCTCTTTAACGAGGACCCCTTTTCTACGCTTTGGGAGAGCCATAAAATGGACGTTCGCCGGACACACAATCGTACATTGGGCTGGAACAACGGACGTCACAACCCGAGAGGCAGCTGACCCGTTTGCCAGTTTCGAAAGCGGTCGGATTCCGAATTTAAAATAGCGCTTCTCATTTCAAACCTCGTGTTCCAGGTGCATTTTTGATCTCGGGCAGCGCTGGGAGCCGCCTACGTTTACTCTTAGCGACAAGACAAACGAGTACCACCAAAAGTTAGGCGATTTGACGAGCAATTCGTTAGACTTAACTGATAACCAAAGTGGGATGGAGATAATTCAGACAAACTGCTAACCTATCCTCGTACCTCAAGTTCTGCACGTAGCCCAGCGTTAAGGTACCTCATTGCGCGCCGTGTAGACTGGGGCAGTGGAGGTAATGGTGTTATCTGATTTCCATAAAGCGATTTTGATTCTTCTGAGCTGCTTCTCTATCCCTTCGGCGTTCGGGGCCTGCCACGTCGTGACCCCTACCGGTTCCGGTTCGCGCTCCGGAGCCGACTGGAACAATGCCTATGCCGGAGTACCGGCGACCCTGACACGGGGAGATTTATATTACCTGGCGGACGGCAGCTATTCTTCCTATACGTTCAACACTGCCGCTTCCGGGGCAACGGTAACCGAGATCCGCAAGGCTCAGTCCTCTGATCACTGCACGGATACCGGGTGGAACACAAGCACCATGGGAAACGCCCAAGCGATCTTTCCTGCGTTCACCATCAACGCTTCGTACTTCATCCTCAACGGCAACGGTTCTCAGACGGCGCCCGGCTGCGGCTCAGCCCCGGGATCTACGGTCACCGCCAGTCCAAGTAATCCGAAAGACTGCGGCATCAAGATAGCGGCCACTGGCAATGTCGGGTTAGGTATCTCCGGGAATGCCGGACAATACACGGTCAGATACCTTGAAGAGGTCGGGACCGGAGTCAACAATGGAGCGCTAGCGGAATTCTACGGCGGTTCTGGGGGCAGTGTCTCCACGTTCTCCCATATCTATGCGCACAACGCGGGCTGCGTCTTTTTCCAATATGGCGGCGACCAGCGACAGGTCAGCTTTAGCTATTTCTGGGGAACCGAAACGGATGGCGCCCCTACCGGATCGTGCCACGGCCAATATTCGTTCTATGCCGGAAACGACAGTAACAGCTCCGAGCACGATAACGTGTATCGCGACATAACTGGTACCGCGGTCTGGACATTCGCCTGGAGCCCCGGAACTCATACCAATTGGACCTATTACAATAACGTCATCTTCCAATCGTCGCCAGCCGTCGCATGGAAGCCCTATCTCTCGGATGGAATTCTTGCCTGTATCAATAGCGGCGTCAATTGCAACAACTTCGGGCTGTACCAAAACACGGTTGTCAATATCAGCGGTAATAGTGGGATAAATAACGAAAACACCGGGACCTACATCGTCCAAAATAATCTCTGGTATGGAGGACCGGGTGGAACACCCGGCTTCAATAAAGGTAATGGAGGAACATACACTCAGGACCACAACTCATTTCTCCAGGAAGGCTCCTCCTGTCCAAGCGGCACAGCAAATGTTTGCTCTGGTTCATCTTCGAATCCATTTGTCGGTTGGCCCGGAATTGACTTTAATATCACATCGGAGAACGCGAACTGGACGAACCGACTGTCGCTTGCGTCACCATACACTACTGACCCCAGCGGCGTTACGCGGATAACCGATAGGGGCGCTTACCAATACTCTCTTGCGCAGGGTCCGCAAGGTCCGCAAGGTCCGCAACCTGCGACAGCATTGTCCGCTACCGTGAACATTTTCTAGCCGTTTCAAAGCGCTAGCCCTCAGCGGGCCGCTTGATAACCACTGTGAAGTAAGTTGTGAAGCGACATCGACGGCGTGCCGGGGACCTGTTCGTACTAAGTTTGGCGCGGAAGTTTCAAGCGGCCTCACAGCGGTTACGCGACCTTCGGTCTCGGACTGATCGCCCTGGACACTTGATCAGCGACATCGTGCTCCGTCAGGGCTTTTGTATACTTCGAGCGCAAAAGACTGGGCGCCTACTCCCATTTCACGTAGCGCCCTGAGCACCAAGCGAGGAAGACGAGTTTGATCAGTGGCACGCTTCTCAAGGTTGGCGCCAATACCGCTGTTCTGAGCACTTCATCTAGTCTTCGCATTTGGTTTGTACGATCGCCAACGAATTGTCGCACAAAACCTGAGCCAACACGATCTCGTTTTTGACCCGTGGAACCTGCGCACATACGATTTGGAGGCGGCGCTAATGAGGCGATACTGCATCCGCTCGTAGCGATGTGGATGCTCATAGCCATCGTGCTGATACTTGCGCTTCCACGCCAAAAGGCTATTACGCCGTTTCTCTTGGCGTTTTTCACGGTACCGCTCGGGCAGGTAGTGCTGGTGGGAAACCTGCACTTTCCGATGTTACGTATCCTGATTCTGGTCGCCCTGGCACGATGTCTCACATCCGGCAAGTCGTCCTTCGAGCGCAAGTTCACTGGTGGATTCACTCCCATCGACTGCACGGTGCTGTGTTGGACGGTATCTGGCCTGGTAATCGTGTCGCTGCAATGGATGGAACTCCAGGCGTTTGTGAAGTTCGCGGGGGACTTCGTAGACACGCTCGGAGGCTATCTAGCAGTCCGATTTCTCATTCCGGACCGTGAGACAATTGGGCGAACGGTCAAGGTACTGGCCGTGATTTGCCTGATTCACGCCGCATGCATGACCAACGAGCACATCACTCGCATAAATGCATTTGGATACCTCGGGGGCACAAGCCTTAACACAGAAGTGAGGGACGGGCGCGTGCGCGCGGGCGGCGTGTTGGGTACGATACAGAGCGGTACCTTCGGCGGCGTCTTGCTTCCGTTGTTTGTGTGGCTCTGGACCGATCGGAAGTGCCGGATGATTGCCGCCCTGGGAACTGTCGGAGCTGCAACCATGGTCATTACGTCAGGCTCAAGCACGTCGATTATGGCTCTTGGAGCGGGCGTTGTGGGGCTCGGGTTCTGGGCCCTGCGCAAGCGGATGCGGCTTCTTCGGAGGGGGATGGTGTTAATGTTGACAGGATTACATCTACTGATGAACGGGCCGGTCTGGTGGCTAATTGCCCGCGTTGACGTGACCGGCGGCTCCTCCAGTTATCATCGCTACCTGCTTATTGATACTCTTATACGCCACTTCGCGGACTGGTGGCTCTTAGGGACTCGCGAGAACGGGACTTGGGGATGGGAAATGTGGGACACATGCAACCAGTTCGTTGACGTCGCCGTGAAGGGGGGTCTCCTCACATTGGGAATCTACATCGTCATTCTCAAGCGGAGCTTTGGAGCCATCGGCAACGCCCGGAAGAAGGTCGATGGAGATCGGAAGCAGGAATGGTTTCTCTGGTGTCTGGGTGCTACGCTTTTTGCCAACGTCGTGGCTCAATTCGGTATCAACTATATGATACAACTACAGCTTCTTCTGTTCCCTTTGTTGGCATGTATCTCCGTCGCAACTCTAGAGGCCGGGCAGTCGTCTTTCGGGAAAGTGCATATGCTGACTGACATGCAACTTGAACCTATTCTCATTTCTTGTGGTGCTGGTTGGTGGACCTCTGACAACGATAAGTCGACGAATAGCGAGCTCTGACTTCATTGCGACAACGCTGAGCTTAACTATCCAACGGCAAAGCGCTCGTGCGTTTCTCGGTGTCGGGATTTCGTACTCCAATAAGAGATCCGAACTTCATCTAGCTGCTGGGCACCGGGCGACCAAAGGAGCACCGCACCGCCACATAATAGCAGTAGAAGCGGCACGCAAAGGTCAAGTCATGCCGCGCATTTAAATCGACGATTCACGCTGGAGGATTCAATGCCAAAGGTCTCTGTTATCATTCCCACATATAATCGTGCAGGCCTCTTAACGGGCGCGGTCGAGAGTGTGCTCGGTCAAACGTTTTCGGACCTCGAACTTATCGTGATCGATGACGGCTCCACCGACCAAACGGCCGCGTTATTAGAGCGGCTCCTTGCAGGAAGGCCCAACGACAAAGAGAGGGTCCGTTATATCTGGCAGGAGAACCGCGGGCAAACCGTCGCGACCAATCGCGCGATTGATAAGGCTACTGGTGAATGGATCGCCTTTCTGGACTCGGACGATCGCTGGCTGCCCGACAAACTGACGCTGCAGTTCCAAGCCATCCATCAGATGGGGTCTCGATGTAAGGCCTGTATTACTGATGCTGTATATTTACACAATCCTGCTCTGACTAAAACGGCCTTTGAACATGTCGGCAGTCCTTATAGTGGAACGTGTGGGATGATTATAAATTCGTTGCAACAAGTCGTCAGTGGTTGGCATGGAATGTATGTGCAAACTCTCATCGTTCATAAGACACTTCTACCTGACATTGGGGGCTTTGATCCCACGCTTCATCTAGGCTACGATCTTGATTTTTTCTTCCGTCTATCTGCACGTACCAACATCTGCTATGTGAACAGGCCATTGGTCGAGATTGATCGGACGCTGAACCGGCCGGATGGTTTCATAGAACGTTTACAGGACGAAGAATTTCGGCTTAAGCATTATCAGCATCTTTATGAAAAGTGGCTTGATGAGGATCGAAGGCTACAATTGGGTGTTGCGAACCTAATTCGTCGCCAACTGCAGGAGGTCCACACGAAGTGGGCCAGTTGGTATCTTCTCAGCGGCGATAACCACAGTGCACGTAAAGCCATGTGGTCTGCGGTGCGATACAACGTAACGGGGAGGAGCGCTTGTAAATGGTTGTTAACCACGTTGACGCCGAAGTTGGCGAGAAGAATCGTAGTCAAACGGCGCGAAGTCGCTCCCGACTTGGTATTTGGATGACCTCACTGCTATGTATAATCTAGGGGGGATGTACACCGCACTATTCAAGTATGTGTCTTCGCCGCTGCTTCCCGAAGTCTCCAGCACAGCGCGCCCTGATCATGCGCCGCTCCTGTTAGCATTTGTGCCAAGTACCGGCTTGATTCGGATGTGGTTGTCGCGTATATCCCGGTGCGGGCCTCCTCGTACCGTCGTTTCCCGTTGCCTGTACCACTGGATCCGGTCACGTCTAGGGGGGCATGTTGAACACCGAGAATCACAGATGAACTGGAGTGGCCGGGGATCGACCTCATGAGCCCGAAAGTATCTGTCATTGTCCCGACTTATAACCGGGCAAGCGTCGTAGGCAACGCCATCCAGAGTGTTCTAGCCCAGACATTTGCGGACCTTGAAGTAATCGTAGTTGATGATGGGTCGTCAGATGCTACACGGCACATCGTTCGGACTTTTGGCGATCGTGTTCGCTGTTTCGCCCAGGCCAATCACGGAGTAAGCGTTGCCCGAAACAAGGGGATCGCGGAAGCGAGAGGGGAATGGGTAGCTTTTCTCGACTCCGATGATCTCTGGGAGAAGGAGAAGCTAGAGTGGCAATTCAAAGCCCTCGAGCAATTTGCACCCGAATGTGGCGGATGCTACACAGATTCACGATTGATGAACCACCCGGAAACACGGACCCTCTTCCAAATGGCGGAACCCGGCTGTCGGCATGTCGACATCATGGGCCTCAACCCAGACGTACTGCGGCTACTGGTTAGACCTGGTGGCGCGGGCATGGTTGTCTGCCCATCCTCTCTGTTGGCTCGCACCGACGCAGTACGACAGATCGGAGGTTTTGATCCAAATTTGCGGTTCAGCGAAGACAGCGATTTTTTGTTCCGCCTCGCACTAGTGACGGGCTTTTGCTATGTTAATCTTCCACTGGTCCGGAAAGATCAGTCACCAGTGAGCATTCGTCACGTGGGAGTGAGTGCAGAATGGAACAAATTGGAATTCGTACTTCAGCAGAGTCAGATCCGACTCGAAGGGCTTTTGCGGCTGAGCGAAGGCCTGCCAGACAAAATACGGATTCTAATTCGAGAGCAGTTGCGCTCCACGCATAGCGGCCTGGCGAATTGTTATCTGGCGGCCGGCCAGTATGCAAGGGCTCGCGAAGCCATATCGAAAGCAGTGCAATCTGACGTGACGCTCAACGTTGCGCTGAAATGGCTGTTGACGTGGGTGAGTCCTCGACTGGCACGCCGCACTGTGCGTCGCCACCTGGACAACAAAAAAGGTTCATTTCCTATCATCTAGGAATATATATCGCAGGAGATTCTCTATGAGTAGAAGCAGCCCTTTCACTCCCGTATCTGAACCTCTCCGCGCCGCTAGCGGCGTGAAAGGGATGCCCACGGCGGTTCAGAGCTTGGAGATTTGTCCCATTTGTGGCGCATCTTCCTCCCAACGATGGCTCCAAGCGCCCGACAGGTTCCACGGCAGGCAAATTCAGTGGACGCTTGTACGCTGCAGTGCCTGTTCGCTCGTCTGGCTTAGTCAACCGCCGAGACCCGAAGAGATGTATCTGCACTATACTGCTGCGTATCACAAACTGATCTCGGCCGCCGGCGACAATCCCAAACGCTGGACAGACCGAAAGGCCAGGCTAACGCAACAGAAGCAATCGGGTGCGTTGCTCGACTTAGGTTGCAGCTCGGGATCATTTTTGGCATCTATGCGCAGCGAGTTTTGGACACTCTATGGAATAGAGATGTCAGCAGAAACTGCGAAAGCCGCAGAAGCCAGAACCGGCGCGCGGGTCTTTGTGGGCGACGTTCTGGCCGCTCCGTTCCCGCGAGAATCCTTTGATGCGATCACCTGCTTCGATGTTCTGGAACATCTCTACCAGCCCCGAGAGATCATGGAGAAGGTAGCATACTGGCTGAAACCCGGCGGCATTTTCTACGTGCAGGTTCCCAACGTCAGTTCGGCCGAGGCCCGCGTCTTCGGGAGCTATTGGCACGGCCTGGAACTGCCCCGCCACCTCTTCCACTATTCGCCCGCCTCGTTGCGGAATCTGGCAACGATGACCGGGCTTCGAGTCGTGTCGCTCGAAACGAAGCGCAATTCAGCCGTCGGAACCAGCCTGCGGTACGTTTGTGACGCCATCTTCCGAAAAATGGGCATCAAACGAACACCGGTCGCGTATCGGCAAGAACCGGGCCTTCTCTGGAAGGCAGCCAGGAAGCTGCTCCGCCTAACTCTCTTGCGCGGCATACTTGCAATGGCGCCGCTCATTGGCGGCGGCGAATGCATACATGCGATCTTTCGTAAGGAAGATCGACTGAGCTCTAAGGATTAACACGTGACCCGCATACACCGCCGGCCTCCCTGCGAAGATCCGCTGGCACTATTGCCACGGGCTCTAACGAAGGCCTACACGATCTGGCTCAGCCGTACCTATCCGTTCGCCTCCATCGGACGAGGCGTTTCGTTTCACTTTACCGCCAATGTCAGCCGCCAGCGGTCACCCAGAATCAGCCTGGGAAACTCTGTTAGACTGCTGGACCGGACTTGGCTGAATGTTGCCACCCCTGATCCTGACGGTGAGCCCACCATCATCATTGATGACAACTGCAGTATAGGTACAGGCACTGTCATATCGGGCAAGAATTGTGTCCACTTGGAGCGCGACATCCTTGTCGGCCAGAATGTCTTGATTCAAGACCACAACCACGGCTACGAAGACATAGACGTACCGATCATCAGTCAAGGCATCACGCCAGGAGGGCGAATCCACATCGGGGAAGGAACGTGGATCGGCCGCGGGGCAGCGATTGTATGTTCCAGGGGCAACTTGACCATAGGCCGTCATTGCGTGGTATCGGCCAACTCCGTACTGACGCGAAGCATCCCTGATTACTCTGTGGTTTTTGGAATGCCTGCCAGTGTTATTCGACACTACGATCCGCAATCGCGGGCATGGCGGATGGGTCATGCGACCGCCACAAGTTCACGCGATCGTGACGTTCCTGTCGCACTCTGTTCGCCGCAACCTGCCGACGAGCCCGCAGACATAGCTCGGGGACGGTCGGAGTCCTGCCGGTGAATACCGCCAGATGTACGAACCGTCGGGCTGCACTAACATGAATGCCACATCGCAACCGCTGGTAAGCATCGTCACTCCTGTTTACAACGAAGAGGACTGCCTGGCAGAGTGTATCGAAAGCGTCCTTAAGCAAACGTATCAGAACTGGGACTATACTATCGTAGACAACTGCAGTACGGACCGGTCTCTGGAAGTCGCTCGACACTACGCCGCAAGGGATCCGCGGATCCGAGTCCACGAGAACACGCGCTTTCTCGAGATGCTGGCCAATCACAACGTCGCCGTCCGGCAGATTTCGCCGGCAAGCAAATACTGCAAGGTGCTCCTCGCCGATGATTGGATGTATCCCGAGTGCCTGGAGAAAATGACCGCGGTGGCCGAGATGAATTCGTCAGTAGGTGTGGTAAGCGCCTATGAACGGTTCGGCGAACGGGTTCGTCTGACCGGGTTACCTGTTTCCGAGACCGTGGTACGTGGCCGTGAAGCCTGCCGGCAATTCCTTCTCGGGGCACTTGTGTTGTTCGGTTCGCAAACCTCCGTACTCTACCGCGCGGATCTGCTTCGAACCCGCGACCCGTTTTACGTCGAGACAGACAAATACGCAGATTTCGAAGCATGCTTTGCACTTCTCCAGAACTCTGATCTTGGCTTCGTACACCAAGTTCTTACGTTTTCCAGGCCACGAAGTAATTCGATGGGCGCAATTTCTGCTGATATAGGCGCACATTTCAAGAGCATTCTTGGACTGATATTTACTTATGGTGGAAATTGCCTCAGTCGTGAAGAGTACGAACATTGTCTGGCTAGTAACATATCGTCTTATTACAGTTTTCTCGGAAGACGCCTGTGGGTCGAACGGGACAGATTCTTTTGGGCCTATCATAGGGCAACATTAACCGAAGCGGGAGTCGGCTTCAGTCGGTTACGCCTGGCGAAGGCTGCAGTGGTAGCACTCTCGGATGCCGCGCTGAGCCCCCAGCGCACAAAGGAACGAATCAAAAGGCTATGGTCGCTGGCGAAGGTCAGAAGTTGGGATATGCGCAGGATGGTTATAGGTTCCAATGTAGGTTCGGCCGAAGGCCCTGAACCAGCGGAGCAAGCACGAGCGTCCAAGGAACTTCTATAGCCCGGGCGCCGGCATGGGTCTTTGGACAAGGTTAATTCTTTACGAACTTTGGCCGGCTAACGGAAACTCCACGGCTGCTCCCAATACCGACAAAACATCAGGGTCTGAAGCAGTAGCCCGGCGATGATCAATCCTAAATGTGCGTCCGGAAGCCTAGGATTTCGGAACTCATCTTTTTGACGCTGTAATGGCCAATCCTCATTGAGTTCAGTAGGTTAGCCGCTTCGATCTCTTTGGAAAGCGGGGTGCACTGAGCAGAGGGCGAGTTCTTGATGAAAATCCTTTTAACTGGTCACACAGGCTATATCGGCGCGGTGGCGGGCCCCGTCCTGCAGGCCGCCGGACACGAGGTGGTCGGCCTCGATACCGACCTCTTTGCAGGATGTGATTTCGGAGAACCCGCCGGGGAGATTCCCGAAATCCGTAAAGACATCCGGGATCTAAACCCGGCGGATCTGGACGGCTTTGACGCGGTCTTCCACCTGGCTGCTCTTTCCAACGATCCGTTGGGCAATCTCAACTCTCAGCTCACTTACGATATCAACCACCTGGCCTCCGTCCGGCTCGCCGAACTCGCCAGGGACGCGGGCGTGCGCCGCTTCGTCTTCTCCTCCTCCTGCAGCACCTACGGCGCAGCCGGCGATGTGATGCACGACGAGACTGCCCCCCTCGCTCCGGTCACTGCTTATGCCGAGTCCAAGGTATATGTCGAGCGCGACGTAGCCCGCCTCGCCACCGATAACTTCAGCCCCACCTTCCTTCGCAACGCCACCGCCTACGGCGCCTCTCCCCGCCTGCGTCTCGACGTGGTCCTCAACGATCTGGTCGCGTCCGCCTACACCACCGGCAAGGTGTATATCAAAAGCGATGGCACGCCCTGGCGCCCCATCGTGCACATCCGCGACATCATAGCCGCCGCGTTGGCCGTTATCGAAGCCCCGCGGGAAGCCATTCACACCGAAACGTTCAACGTGGGCCGCACGGAGGAAAATTACCGCATCCGTGACCTGGCCGCCATCGTGGCGGAAACGGTCCCGGGTTGCCGCATCGAATACGCCCCCGATGGCGGACCGGACAAACGCTGCTACCGCGTCAATTGCGACAAGATCCTGCGCATGTTGCCGGGCTTTCGTCCGCAGTGGACCGCCCGCAAAGGCGCCCAGGAGTTGTATGACGCCTATCGCGCCGCCGGCCTGACCGCCGAGCAGTGCAGCCGGTATTTCCGCATCGGTCATATCCAGCGGCTCCTGAAGGATGGACGGCTGGAGAACTCGCTGCGCTGGAGCCCGCAGCCGGCCCAGGTCGCGGTTACGGCTTAGGCGATTTAGAAAACAACAAAGACACATGTCAACCTCAACACTTCCATCGGATGTCCAACAAGCGCCTTCGCCGAAAGCCGCCGTCAAGCCTTGCCGTTTTTGCGGCGCTTCCCTGCACCGCACTTTTGTCGACCTGGGCATGTCGCCGCTCTGCGAGACCTATCCCTCGCGAGCGGATCTCAATCGTGGTGAGAGCTATTATCCGCTTCACGTTTACGTCTGCGAACACTGCTTCCTGGTGCAGTTGGAAGAATACGAGAGCGCGGAGAGCATCTTCAGCGACTATGCTTACTTCTCGTCGTACTCCGATTCCTGGCTGAAACACGCCGAGAATTATTGCGGCAAGATGAGGACGCAGTTCGGCCTGGGCGCGCAAAGCCTCGTCGTCGAGGTGGCCAGCAACGACGGTTATCTCTTGCAGTACTTCGTCCGCGATGGCGTCCCGGTGCTTGGGATCGAACCCGCGGGGAATGTAGCCAAGGTGGCGGTGGAAAAGGGAGTCCCCACGCTGGTGCGTTTCTTCGGCGCGCAACTGGCGCGGGAGCTCGCCGCAAAAGGACAGTGCGCCGATCTCGTGCTCGGCAACAACGTCCTTGCGCAGGTCCCGGACCTGAACGATTTCGTGGAAGGCCTGAAGATCCTCTTAAAGCCGGCCGGTGTTCTGACGCTCGAGTTTCCTCACTTGTTGCGGCTCATCGAGCGAAACGAATTCGATACCATCTACCACGAACACTTCTCGTATTTTTCGATGCTGACTACGGTCCGCATCCTGGAAGCTCACGGCCTGAAAACCTTCGATGTCGAGCAGCTCAGCACCCACGGCGGCTCCTTGCGCGTATATGCCTGCCGGGCTGAGGACCACACTCACGCCATTCAGCCGAGTGTGCAGAGTCTAATCCGGGAAGAAGAAAACGCCGGACTGGCCTCGCCCGAAGGGTATGATAGCTTCGCCCGGCAGGTGAAAGAAACCAAGCTGGCACTGCTGGACTTCCTGGTCACGGCCGCCCGGGAGGGCAAAACCGTAGCCGGATATGGCGCGCCGGGCAAGAGCGCGACCTTACTGCATTATTGCGGTATCAGCAAGGATCTGATCGAGTACACGGTGGACCGCAGTCCTTACAAGCAAGGCCGTTTCCTGCCTGGCACGCATATTCCGATTTATAACCCCGACCGTATTCGGGAAACCAGGCCCGACTACGTGGTCATTTTGCCCTGGAATCTGAAAGACGAAATCATCGGCCAATTGCAGTTCATTCGGGAGTGGGGCGGCCGCTTTGTCGTGCCCATTCCCAAGGTGGCCATTTACTGAAGCTGCGCGAGGATTCGAATTATGAAAGTTGTTCTCTTCTGTGGTGGAGCCGGCATGCGGCTCAGAGGCTATGCCGACGATGTCCCGAAACCTATGGTGCAGATCGGGACCCGTCCCATTCTCTGGCACCTGATGAAATACTACGCCCACTTCGGGCACAAGGACTTTGTCCTCTGCCTGGGATACAAAGGCAATTGCATCAAAGACTACTTTCTGAACTACGATGAATCCGCTTCGAACGATTTTGTCTGGTCCCAGGGCGGCAAGAAGATCCACTTCCTGAACCGCGACATCGACGATTGGACCATCACGTTCGTCGAGACCGGCGCCAATGCCACCATTGGGGAACGCCTCATGGCTGTCGAGCCCTACCTGCAGGGTGAAGAGATGTTCCTCGCCAACTACGGCGACGGTTTGAGTGACGTTCCTTTGCCGGATGTCATCGACAAATTCCAGCGCACCAACGCCGTGGCTTCCCTGCTCCTGGTTCAGCCGACCGCATCGTTCGACATCGTCAGCTCCGGCCCCGGCGGGATCGTCAACAGCATTCGCGGGTTGAGCAATTCCGACATCTGGATCAACGGCGGCTACTTTGTGCTGCGCAACGAGATTTTCCGCTATATGCATCGCGGCGACGAACTCGTTCGCGAGCCGTTTCAGCGGCTGATCGAACGGCAGGCGCTGCTGGCCTACAAGTACACGGGGTTCTGGCAATGCATGGACACGTTTAAGGACAAGCAACGGCTGGAGGAGTTGAACCAGGGTTCCGCCCCGTGGAAAGTGTGGCACCAGGCGGCAACCGCGAACGGGAATGGCTCGGTCATGCTTTCGGCCGGCGTAGGGTAAAGCAGCTTTGCCTGAGCTGCCGGAGAGGTCATTACAGGACAAGATCGCGATTGTTACCGGGGCTAGCAGCGGCATCGGCCGAGCGATCGCTTTGCACCTGGCGCATAACGGCGCGGAGGTCTGCCTGGTAGCGCGCCGGCGGGATGCACTCGAGGAAGTCGCGTCCAAGGTGCATGCTGGTGGCGGACGCGCGCGTGTCTTCGCCGCCGATTGGACCAGCGACCAGGACGTACACACGCTCGTCCAAAGCATCCAGCAGGATTTCGGGCGTGCCGACGTGCTCGTCGTTTGTGGAGGCACGATGTTCCACGGCAGGCTCGAACAGGCTCCGCTGGAACAACTCGACCTGCAGTATCGTGCCAATTTTCGCGGCCCTTATGCGTTGATCCAGCTCCTGATTCCATTGCTGCGCCGGCAGCAAGGGCAGATCGTATTTACCAATTCTTCGGCTGCCCTGCGCTCTCCGGCTGCGGTTGGCCAATACGCCGCCATGCAGGCCGGCCTGCGGGCGGTGGCCGACAGTTTACGCGATGAAGTGAATGCGGACGGGATTCGCGTCCTGAGCGTCTATCTCGGCCGTACCGCAACACCGCGCATGGCCGCTCTGTTCGAGCGGGAGGGACGATCTTATCGTCCGGAACTCCTCCTGCAACCGGAAGATGTGGCCGCAATGGTGACGTGTGCGCTGAGCCTGCCGCGCACTGCCGAGGTGACAGACATCAGCATGAGGCCCATGCTGAAATCATATTGAAGCGTAAAGGTCATGAAATTCCAGGAAACCAAGCTGCCGGGAGTATATGAGATCGAGATAGAGCGTTTTTCCGATGAGCGTGGCTTCTTCGCGCGCTCCTGGTGCCAAAAGGAATTTGAGAGCAAGGGCCTGAATCCCAGCCTGGTGCAATGCAGCATCTCCTTCAACGCGCGCAAGGGCACGCTTCGCGGCCTGCATTATCAGGCGGCTCCTTATCGGGAAGCTAAGGTCGTACGTTGCAGCCGGGGAAGTTTGTATGATGTAGCCGTCGATCTTCGTCCCGATTCCCCGACGTTCACCCAGTGGGTTGGGGTCGTCCTGACTCCCGCACGTGGGAATATGCTCTATGTCCCTGAAGGCTGTGCGCACGGCTTTCTCACCCTGGAGGACGAAACGGAAGTGTTCTACCAGATGTCGGAGTTCTACCATCCGGAAGCGGCGGGCGGCGTCCGGTGGGACGATCCCGCGTTCCAGGTTGCCTGGCCGGCACCGGTAGCTGTAATCTCTGAACGGGATCGGATGTATCCAAATTTCGAAGCCAATGTATTTGCTGAAAGAGCTCGATGAAACCAGGCTTTCCGAAATCGGCCAGGAGTTGCATGGTTTTGCGTCGGAGTTGTACCCGATTTGCCGGAGCATCACTGGCGACGGTATCCGGCGCACGTTGGCGCTGATTCAACAGCGCATCCCTCTTGAAATCCACCATGTGCCCACGGGAACGGCAGTCTTCGACTGGACCGTACCGCAGGAATGGAACATCCGCGACGCGTTTATCAAGGGCCCTGATGGCAGGAAGATCATCGACCTTCAGCAGTCTACCCTCCACGTCCTGAACTACAGTACGCCGGTGAGCGCGACCATGCCTTTGGACGAGCTCCGGCCCCACCTCTTCACCCTTCCCGAACACCCCGACTGGATTCCCTACCGGACCTCTTACTACCAGAAGAACTGGGGCTTTTGCCTGTCCCATAACCAGCTGCTCGCGCTTCAGGAGGGCACGTACGAAGTCTGCATCGATTCCAGCCTCGAAGACGGACAGCTGAGTTATGGAGAGTGCTACTTTCCCGGGCGCTCCAGCGATGAGGTGTTGATTTCGTGCCACGCCTGCCATCCCTCGCTGGCAAACGACAATCTCTCCGGTCTAAGCGTAGCTACGTTCCTGGCCGATCTGCTCTCCGGCAAAGAGCATCGATACTCGTATCGATTCCTTTTTATTCCAGGAACAATTGGGGCCATCACGTGGCTTGCCCGAAATCGTGACACCGCCGTCAGGATTCGCCATGGATTAGTGCTGACCTGCATTGGGGACACGGGAGGATTCCATTATAAGAAGAGCCGCCGTGGCAACGCCGAAATAGACCGTGCCGTGAGCCATGTTCTGCGCCACTGCGGCGAGCCGTACGAGATCCTCGATTTCTCCCCATATGGTTACGATGAGCGGCAGTACTGCTCTCCGGGTTTCAACCTGCCTGTCGGCTGTTTGATGCGCAGTGTCTGGGGCAGTTTTCCGGAATATCACACTTCAGCCGACAATCTTGATTTCATCCGGCCGCATAAACTGGCGGGATCACTCCGCCTCTGTGCCGGCATATTCGATGTGCTGGAGAACGACCGCCGCGATTGCAGTCTCAACCCTTACTGCGAACCCCAACTCGGCCGCCGGAATCTCTACCGGTCGACCGGGGGCGACGCCATTGGGACGGAGATTTCGGCGCGGCTCTGGGTGTTGAATTTGTCGGATGGAGAGCACTCCCTTATCGACATCGCGGAGCGTTCCGGCATCCCGTTCGGCGCCATCTGCGATGCTGCCGACCTGCTGCGGGAAAACGGGTTACTCTCGGACGCCCCTGATATCGCAGAGAGTCCTGATCGGCAGAGATAAGAATGCGGAGATTAGGAGGAATGTTTGGATTGCCATTCCTCTGATCCGCACAACCTACACCTAAGAACATTCTTTTCAACGTCTTAAGAGCTAGTTGGGATGGGCTCTGAAATGCTTTCTATGCATCCTGCAGACACTGGCGCATGATCCAACTAAATCTGGAGAGGGGGAATACCGGGGCGTTGCAAATTCTCTGCCTGGGTTCTCATTCCGATGACATCGAAATTGGCTGCGGCGGCTCTATTCTTCGCCTGGCTGAACAGTATCCCGAATGCGTTTTCCACTGGGTGGTGTTCAGCGCGACTGGCGTACGGGCCCAGGAGGCGAGGTGCGCGGCGTCCTCTTTCGCAGGTTCCCGGCTGCAAGGACCGCTTCTCAAGAGCTTCCGCGACGGCTTTTTGCCATTCGAAGGCGCCGCGGTTAAGGATGTTTTTGAGGAACTGAAACAGACGGTCTCACCCGACCTGATTTTCACTCACAACCGAAAAGATGCGCACCAGGACCATCGTCTTTTATCCGAATTGACGTGGAACACGTTCCGGAACCATCTCATTCTGGAATACGAAATTCCAAAGTATGACGGCGATATGGGCCAGCCGGCGGTTTTCATCCCGCTCGAAACGGAGCTTTGTCGCAAAAAGATTCGCTACATAATGGATGCCTTCCAATCGCAGCACAACAAGAGTTGGTTTGAAGAAGAAACGTTTCTTTCCCTGATGCGCTTACGGGGGATGGAATGCAACGCTCCCAGCGGGTACGCGGAAGCGTTTTATTGCCGGAAGCTGGTGCTGTGAAATGACACATGCTAATGCCGGCCACCCGGAAGTGCCGATCCAAGATCTGAAGCATCGCGCAATTCGAGGTGCATTTGCGAAGATCTGTTCTCAGGGAACGAATTTTGCTCTTCGGATTGGCTCGCTGATGGTATTGAGCCGGCTGCTGGAACCGAGGGATTTCGGCTTGGTTGGCATGGTCACGGCCGTCACAGGGATTTTCGATCTATTCAAGGATTTCGGGCTCTCCACTGCCGCAGTACAGCGCGCCAAAATCACCCAGGAGCAACACTCCACACTATTTTGGGTCAACATTCTTGTAGGGGGCGTGCTTGGGCTGCTGGTACTCGCCAGCGCCCCGATGATCGCAAGGTTTTACCATGAGCCCCGCCTCTTTGCTGTAACAGCCGTTTTAGCTACGGGCTTCCTCGCTAACGCCTCGGGAGTTCAGCATGGCGCATTTCTCCAAAGACATCTTCGTTTCACCACATTAGCGATCATTGAAATCATCGCGCTTGTTATCAGTATCGCCGTTGCGATCGGCATGGCCTTGCGTGGTTACGGGTACTGGGCCTTGGTAGGAATGGCGATCTCACAGCCGCTAGTATCTACCTCTTTGTTGTGGGTAGCTTCAGGTTGGCTTCCTGGGATACCACGCCGGGGTGTCGATCTCGTTTCTATGCTCCGCTTCGGCGGTACAATCACCTTGAACGGCCTCGTCGTTTACTTGGCCTACAACCTCGAAAAAGTACTGCTGGGCCGCTATTGGGGAGCGGCTGCTCTAGGCATTTATGGACGGGCTTACCAATTAGTCAACATACCAACATCCAACCTTAATTCAGCCGCGGGCGGCGTCGCGTTCGCTGCACTGTCGCGGCTACAAAACGACCCGCTGCGTTTCAAGAATTACTTTCTAAAGGGGTATTCGTTGGTCCTTGCACTGACGATCCCAATCACTCTTTTGTGCGCTCTTTTCGCAGATGACATCATTCTAGTTCTTTTGGGTCCAAAGTGGAATGGTACTGGCGCCATTTTTCGACTACTCGCTCCGACGATTTTGATCTTTGCGTTGATCAATCCTTTAGCGTGGTTGCTTTTATCAATGGGAATGGTTGGACGAAGCCTGAAGATTGCGATGGTCCTGGCTCCGGTGGTTATTTTTGGGTACGTCGTTGGCTTGCCGCACGGCCCGGTTGGTGTCGCGGTTGGCTACTCCGCCATGATGACCTTTTGGGTCTTGCCACATATTGCTTGGTGCGTGCGCGACACAGTCGTTTCCTTCCGAGACATTGTGGTGGTCTTGAGTCGCCCGTTGTTTTCAGGACTTATAGCTGCCATTGGCCCGTTCGTACTCCTCATCCTTTACGGTCACTTTGCATCGCCGCTTGCAAGGTTACTAGTGGGGGCCAGCCTCTTTGTTGGTGTATACCTGGCAATGCTGCTGGTTGTGATGAAACAGAAAGATTTGTACGTGGACGTTCTTCGTGGCTTTAAGCGGTCTCCAATCGGAGAGAAGTCTCTGGTATCGGCATAACTAAACTTTATTCAGATATGAAACAACCAAAGTTGAAGGTTGGCGACTGGGTTGAAGTTCGAAGCAAAGAGGAGATTCTCAGAACCCTCGATAGTAACGGACAACTGGACGGGATGCCGTTCATGCCCGAAATGTTCGCCTTTTGTGGCCAGCGCTTTCAAGTCTACAAACGAGCCCACAAGACCTGCGACACAGTCTTCCCGGTCCGCGCACGTCGGGTCGACGAAGCGGTCCACCTGGAAACGCGTTGTAGTGGCCAGGCCCATGGTGGATGTGATGCGGGTTGTCTGATCTTCTGGAAACTGGCGTGGCTAAAAGCCGTCGACCGGAATAGCCCACGGCCTAAGGGCAAGCTCATAGACATTGCAGGCACAACGGAAGCATCGGTCTGGAACAACGCCAAAGCACCCACCAGTAGCGGGTCCACCAGGTATGTCTGCCAGGCCACACAATTGCCGTACGCAACGAAGGACCTTGTTTGGTGGGACCTTCGCCAATATTTTGAGGATTTCACGTCTGGAAATGTCTCGCTTTGGCGGATTGTTTGTGGTTTGGTCTATTCGATCTACTTCAACCTGAGTTATGCGGGCATTGGACTAGGGCCCGGAATGAGATGGTTCTATAATAAGTTTCATTTCCTCTGGCGAGGAACGCGATTCCCCCGAGATACCGGAATTATTCCCGAAGGACGCCCGACGCCAACCGTTACTCTCAACCTCCAACCCGGCGAACTCGTGCGCGTGAAATCACATGAAGAAATATTAAAAACGCTCACGACAGCAAACCGAAATCGAGGCATGTCCTGGGATGCCGAGTTGGTGCCGTACTGTGGCAAGACCTATCGCGTGCTCAAGCGCGTAGCCAAGATTGTGAACGAGAAAACGGGAGAGATCCAGGAAATGAAGAGCCCGTGCATTATCCTGGACTCGGTCGTCTGCCAATCGAGATATAGCCACTGCCGTATGTTCTGCCCCAGGAGCATATATTCATACTGGCGAGAGATCTGGCTGCAACGCGTTGTATCTGACGCTCCAACCACCGAACAATTAACTGAGGACGTGAACCCATCTTTAGCATTGGCTGAGCACTCTGTAGAAGTTCTCAGTGGTCAAGGTTGCACAAATCGACCAAAGTAGCCAAAGGTCGTGGGACTTGGCTCAAGACTCATGGGCGAGCTCCTTAAAATCTGGTCGCTCTAATTGATGCCCCTGGCCATCACAGAAACTTGAAGGAAGACTTCAAGGGTGTAGTCCTTGACAATCGTGGCGGATCGGTGTGATATAACGTTGACAACCGGGTAACTAACACTCGTTGAGGATGCCTGTGAAACCGTCGTCGTATTTAAAATGTAACGCTTTATCGATATTCGTTTGCCTGCTGCTCGTTTTCTGGGTATTACCTCCAGACATGTGCGCCCAAACTGCCGGTCTAGTTGCTTCATATTCATTCAATGAGGGCACCGGCACCAGTGTATCCGACTCTTCTGGTAATGGACATACCGGTACCATTCAAAATGCCGCCTGGACGCCTTCTGGCAAGTATGGTGCCGCGCTAATGTTTAATGGATTGAATGCGCTCGTCACGATTAGTGATGCTGCTTCGCTGCATTTGACAACGGCCATGACACTGGAAGCCTGGGTGAATCCATCCACGGTCAATAGTGCCTGGCGCGATGTCATTTATAAGGGAAATGATAACTATTACCTGGAGGGGACCTCCACAACCCGGTCGGCCCCGGCGATTGGTGGAACTTTCGGCTCCGCGAATACTAATGTCTTCGGCACCGCCGCCCTCAGCGTCAATACCTGGGCTCACCTCGCCGCAACCTATGACGGTGCCACGCTTCGCCTATATGTTAACGGCACGCAGGTAGCGAGCAAAGCACGTACAGGCAATCTGGCCACCTCCGCCAATCCCCTCCAGATCGGAGGTGACAGCCTCAATGGGCAGAACTTCAACGGTATCATCGACGAAGTCCGCATTTACAATGTGGCATTGACCCAGGCCCAGATCCAATCAGACATGAATACTCCGGTCGGATCGTTTTCAGATACACAGGCGCCAACAACGCCGTCGAATCTCAGTGCTACGGCCGTCAGTTCCAGCCAGATCAATTTGACCTGGACCGCATCCACCGACAACGTCGCCGTCACGGGCTACTTGGTGGAAAGCTGCATCACCGCATCCTGTACGTTCACCCAAATCGGTACCACAGCTAGCGCCTCTTTCAACAGCACCGGCCTGACTGCAGGAACAGGTTACAGTTATCGGGTCCGTGCCATCGATGCTGCAGGCAACACGAGTGCCTATTCTACCGTTGCTGGCGCAACTACGCCAGCCGTCGACACGCAGCCGCCTACCACTCCCTCGAATCTTACCGCCACGGCTGCCAGTTCCAGCCAAATCAACCTGAGTTGGACCGCCTCTACCGACAATATTGCGGTCACCAATTACCTGATAGAAAGCTGCATGGCCGCCTCCTGCACGTATGCGCAGATTGGAACAGCAACAGGTACGACCTTCAATAATACGGGGCTGGCTGCCAATACGGGCTACAACTATCGTGTTCGCGCCACCGATGCCGCCGGCAACCTGAGCGGCTATTCGACTGTGGCAAGTGCTACCACAACTGCGACCATATCTGGATTGGTGGCTGCATATTCCTTTAACGAAGGGACAGGTGCCACAGTCGCGGACTCCTCCGGCACGGGCAATAATGGCAGCACCACTAACACCACCTGGACGGCTTCCGGCAAGTACGGCAACGCCCTGGTGTTCAATGGTTCGAATTCACTAGTCACAGTTCCCGACACGGCTTCCCTGCACCTGACCACTGCGATGACCCTCGAGGCCTGGGTCAATCCGTCCACTGTCACTGCCGCATGGAGCGACGTCATTTACAAAGGAAACGACAACTACTATCTTGAGGGGACCTCTTCTAGCACGTTTCCAGCCGTGGGCGGAACTTTTGGTGCTGCCGGCACCACCCTCTTAGGCACGACTGCATTGGCTGCTAATACCTGGACACACCTGGCAGCCACTTATGACGGAGCAACGTTGAGGCTGTACATTAATGGAACGCAGGTCGCCAGTACCGCGCGCACGGGCAATCTGGCTACTTCAACGAATGCGCTTCAGATAGGCGGCGACAGCCTATACGGGCAAACCTTCAGCGGCATGATCGACGAAGTCCGCATCTACAACGTTGCTTTAACCCAAGCCCAGATCCAGTCGGACATGAATACACCGGTGGGAGCCCTTCCAGATAACCTGCCGCCAACGGCACCGAGCAATCTCAGCGCATCGGCGTTCAGTCCCACTCAGATCAACCTGAGCTGGACCGCGTCCACCGATAACATCGGAGTCACAAATTATCTGATAGAAGGTTGCATAACTACGTCTTGCACCTATGCCCAGATTGGGACCGCCACGGGGACTGCATTCAACAATACCGGGCTGACTCCCGGTACAGGTTACAGCTATCGTGTTCGTGCTACCGACGCGGCCGGCAACCTAAGCGCCTATTCAAATATCGCGGCTGCTACGACGCCTCTCGTGGACACACAGCCTCCCACCGCGCCATCAAACCTCACAGCGATAGCGGCTGGTTCCAGCCAGATCAACCTGACTTGGACTGCGTCCACCGATAATGTTGGTCTCCACGGGTATTCGGTAGAAAGATGCCTGACTGCCGCCTGTTCATTCGCTGTGATCGTACCTTATATCACCAGCACCGTCTACAACGATACTGGCCTCAATCCATCCACCAGCTACAGCTATCGTGTCCAGGCATCGGATTCCGCTGGAAACCTGAGTGCCTATTCTAATATCGCCAGCGCCAGTACGGCTGCAGTCGACACGCAACCGCCTACTACTCCCTCAACCCTCACCGCCACCACGGCCGGTGCCAGCCAGATCAACCTGAGTTGGACCGCCTCCACCGACAACGTCGCCGTCACCAATTATCTGATAGAAAGATGCGTAACCGCCTCTTGCACTTATGCGCAGATTGGGACCGCCACAGGCACGACCTTCAACAATACCGGGCTCGCAGCCGGCACGGGCTACAGCTATCGTGTCCGCGCCACCGATGCTGCCGGCAACCTGAGCGGCTATTCCAATGTGGCCAGCGCTACCACAATTACAACCATCTCTGGATTAGTAGCTGCATATTCGTTTAACGAAGGCACGGGGACGACGGTACTTGACTCCTCGGGCACCGGCAACAATGGCACTATTACGAATACCACCTGGGTGCCTTCTGGCAAATACGGCAACGCCCTGGTATTCAATGGATCGAATTCACTGGTCACAATTCCCGATACGGCTTCCCTGCACCTGAATGCTGCCATGACCTTGGAAGCCTGGGTCAATCCGTCCAGTGTCAACAGCACGTGGCGCGACGTCCTCTACAAAGGGAACGACAATTACTACCTGGAGGGAACCTCCTCTAATAATGTTCCGGCAGTGGGCGGCACTTTTGGCGGTGCAAACGCTAACGTCTTCGGAACGGCCACATTGGTGGCCAATACCTGGACTCACCTGGCGGCCACATATGACGGAGCAACGTTGAGGCTGTACGTCAATGGAACGCAGGTTTCCAGTACCGCGCGCACCGGTAATCTGGCCACTTCAACCAATCCTCTTCAGATAGGCGGCGACAGCCTATACGGGCAGAACTTCAGTGGCATGATCGATGAAGTCCGGATCTACAATGTGGCCCTCACTCAGTCCCAGATCCAATCGGACATGAACACACCGGTGGGCAGCAGCACGCCAGCTCCAAGCGTCAGTCTCAGCAGCAGCAACATTACCTTCGGCAATCAGAGCACCGGAACGTCCAGCCAGCCCCAACCGGTGAGCCTAACCAACATAGGGTCGGCCACTCTGCACATCACGGGTGTTGCGGTCACAGGCCAAAACAGCACGGATTTCTCGCAAACCAATACCTGTGGCGCATCTCTTGCTCCCAATGCAAATTGCACCATCAATATCACGTTCACCCCTACCAACACCGGAACAAGGGTAGCGAGCATCGCGGTCAGTGATGATGCGGCGCTTAGTCCGCAAACGATTAGCCTGACTGGCACAGGTGTAGGCTTCTCGGTCAGCCCGCGACAGGTTGTGCTCACTTACACCATGACACAGCAATTCGGCGTCTTAAATGGCAATGGCAGCATCACCTGGTCGGTCGACGGCGTTGCGGGTGGATCTCCGAGCACAGGAACCATCACGGCGACCGGCTTCTATACACCCCCGGCAGCCGTGGGGACACACACGATCACAGCGACGAGTTCCACTTCGCAATCTGCCGGCGCTACCGTTTACGTTTCAAATTATGCAGGTACCTTCACCTTCCATAACGACAACCTCCGCACTGGCCAGAACGTAAACGAAACCGTCCTGACTCCTGCCAATGTCAACTCGCAACAATTCGGCCTGCTGTATTCTTATTCAACAGACGGAATTTCGCATGGCTCACCCCTGTACGTGGCCAATGTAAGCATCCCGGGAAAGGGTTTTCACAACATCGTCTATGTGGCCACCGAACACGACTCTGTCTATGCGTTTGACGCCGACGGTCTGAGTGCCACACCACTGTGGAAGGTGAGCTTTATCAACGGATCTAGCGTTACGACAGTTCCCGCCAGTGACACTGGCGAGACCGGCGATATCGCTCCGGAGATTGGCATAACCAGCACCCCCGTAATCGATCAGAGTACCGCTACTCTTTATGTTGTGGCCAAAACGAAAGAAGGGTCGAATTACGTTCAGCGCCTGCACGCTCTCGATATTAGTACGGGAGCGGAGAGATCCGGGAGTCCCGTCGTGCTACAGGCGACCGTACCAGGCACGGGCGCTGGTTCGTCAGGTGGGCAGTTGTCGTTCAATTCGCTACGAGAAAATCAACGGCCCGGCCTTCTGCTCAGCAATGGAGTGATTTATATCGCTTTCGCCAGCCACGGCGACCAACTCCCCTATCACGGCTGGGTCTTGGGCTACAACGCTACTACTCTCCAGCAGGTAATGGCATATTGTGACAGCCCTAACGGCAGCCAGGGTGGCATTTGGCAGAGTGGAATAGGCTTGGCTTCCGATATCAGCGGCAATGTCTACTTCATGACTGGAAATGGTAGCTTTGATGCGAACACCGGTGGCCGTGAATATGGAGACAGCTTCGTCAAACTGAGTCCCGGAGGCTCGGTGGTGGACTATTTCACACCTCACGACCAAGACGTTATGGCCGGTAATAATTGGGATCTGTCATCGAGCGGTGTCATGCTGCTGCCAGATCAGCCGGGCGCCGTCCCACATCTCCTCGTTGGAGCGGGAAAGACCGGTACCGTCTATTTAGTGAATCGTGATAGCATGGGCTTCTACAACGCGAACAACGACAACCAGATTGTCCAATCGCTTGTAAACGCCTTCCCTAACGGCACACCTGAACCCGGTAACTATTCTGCCCCCGTCTATTTTAACGGATCCGTTTACTTCAGCCCAATCAATGACATGATTCAGGCCTTTCACTTAAATAATGGCCTTTTGACCACATCTCCCACATCTAGATCCCCTGAAATATACCCTTATCCAGGTGGCTGGATGGCACTGTCCGCCAACGGCATCTCCAATGGGATCCTCTGGGCGATCCAGAGAAACGACTCGACCACAATGGACCCAGGCAATTCCGCGCCGGGTGTCCTCAGAGCCTACTTGGCGAGCGACCTAAATACCGAGATCTACAACACCAGCCAAGCCGGATCACGGGATACTCTGGACTATGCTGCCAAATATACGGCTCCGTTGGTTGCGAACGGAAAGGTGTTTATCCTCACGAACAGCCGCCTCATGATTCTTGGGCTTTTGCCATGAGACTGTCCTTGGGATTCCCTACCACGGCATTATTCGCCATTGGGCTTATTGCCCAATCGGGTTCTTCCCGTAGGTGGGCCTTAACAGAGACCGACCGTCTCCATCTGCCGGTACTTCAGAAAAGGCCTATCCCGAAGACGCTGCCGCAGCCGATCTCTGCAACCGAATATGCGGCTCCTCTCACGCGCAACGCACTGGTTTCCGCCATGGGCGGTTCTATAACGGTGGGCGACCTCAATGGCGACAGCCTACCGGACCTCTTTGTAGCTGTACCGGGCGGCGTCAATGCCTTGCTGCGAAATAACGGCAACGGCATGTTTGAAGATGTTACTAGCAAAGCACGTGTCTATGGAGTAAAAAATAGCTTGTCGGCTACTTTCGCCGACTATGACAATAGCGGTCATCAAAGTCTTTTCGTCGCCGGTGTCGGCGGTGTGCTGCTCTATCATAACAACGGAAACGGGAAGTTCTCCGACTTCACAAAGGTGGCAGGCCTTCGTCGCGGACCGGGTGAAGTTTGCACTCGCGCACTTGTGAGCGATTTCGATGGCGACGGATTTCCGGATCTTCTACTCACAGTCTACACGGATTTGAACCAGCCGCCGGCGAAAACGAGCTTTGTCTTTCCCAACGATTTTGGAGGAGCTACCACCCGACTGTTTCGGAACGATGGAAAAGGATCGTTCACTGATATCACGGCTGCTTCCGGGCTCAGCGGAAATCCGGGCCGCGCCCGGAACGCCATAATTGCCGACTTCAATAGCGATCACCACCCGGACCTGCTGATTCTGCGCGACGACAAACCGCCGGCGCTATATCTGAATCGCGGGAACGGCAATTTTGTGGATGCTACCTGGGATGCAGGCGATGAGCTGACCGGGCATGCGTTCTTCGATGGTCTTGCCGCTGATTTTAACGGCGACGGCAAGCCGGATTTAGCCCTTTGGTCTACTGTGAGCTTCCGGATACTGCTCAACGATGGAAAAGGTAAGTTCAAGAACATGGCAGCACCATCGATCGTGCCGCCCTCAAATCTATTTGGCTTTCGCGGTGTGGTTGCGGATTTTAGCGGAACTGGCTTTCCTGGAGTGTTGACGAGCGACAGTAGCGGTTGCTGGCATCTCCTCACCAATGAGGTCCGGCGGTTCACACAGGTGCCCTTGTCGTTGCCCTCCTTAGCCGGTTCAGTCGCCGGGACTTCCTTATTCGATAGGTCGAGGAAGGCTTTATATCTTCTGGCGCTCCGGCCGGACGGCAGTATAACGGCGCTGGAAAGCATAGCAGTGTCCGCGACGAAATAAATCCCAGTTCCAGAGTGACGGAAACGGATAGGGCATTTCGCTGCGTCACGTAATCGGCGGAGGGGCTGTGAACTCCTGCGCGGGCTTCTGATGACGGTGGCGAGCAACCGCGGTAGCTTTAAAAGCGAGTTGCCTTTCGACGCATCTTCGACTTTCTTACCCATCCCGATTTTGGTTCTACGGCAACGCTCGTCTCACTCGGCGCTTTTCTCCTTCTTGGTGCACGATCTTTGCTTTCCGAGCCTTATCGTTCTCACAAACAACTCAAGACTGGAGAGCTGCGATTTCGAGGCTGTCAGCGCACTGGTCTCGGCACCTCATCCACAGAATCCGTTCACCGCTGCGGAATTTCGCGGGACATTTGCGCAGACGTTGGGAAAGTAAACGCTGGCAGGTTGAGGGATTCTGGCATTGTGAAGATGGAAGCGTCTACCGCCGTCCGGTTCATGCTGGCGGCTACACCGTATTCCTCTTGAGTATCACGAAAGTAGGGTACCGGAAAACGTCGACAGGTACACGTGTCACGTAGAGTAGCCGACGGACCTGTCCGCGTTCATCCTAAAAGCCGATGGCATTTATCTGGGAAGGAACCGGGAACATTAGTTCTTCAACGGCACGACCGCCTGCTTGATCGGCGCGAGATGAAAAAACCATTCAATCGAGTATCGAACGGCTTCATCGCCTAACCCGGTTTTGACTACAGCCGTTTTCAGGTGTCATATTGGCAAAAGTTCGAACGTGCCCTCCGTTTTGCCAGGCATCGGAACGTGATCTCAGTCGTGCTGGACATAATCGACAGCCGCGTTCACCCGGTCCCTGGCAGTAATGTACATCAAGACCGCACTGCCGACTGAATCAACTTTACTTTCAGGAATGGCTGAGAAACCAGCATACATTTATACTCGCCCCGCGCCGCTAGCCGCAACACTTGGACCGGATTAACCACAGACCGAATGAAGAATACGGACTAAGCGGACCCACTACCCGATGTGGGTCAAAGGTCCAGGGTCGGATACGGCCGACACGCACCGCCGGACGGCTTGGGAGATCGTCAAAGCCGGGGGGACCTGACTTCACCCGAGACTGCCCGGGGCGTGGAACGAACATTTGGCCGGGACTCAGGAGGCGGATGGATGAACGCCCGCGTTGATGGAACCATGACCATGTTCGAGGGCTACACTCATAGTCGAAGCCGCTTATCCAGGCGATTTATGCGTCCGAACTCTGCTTTTAACAGCTACGCAGCTTTTTTCTGAACAGGACAATTAGCCCGCCGAGAAACGCGCTTGTGAGGACGATGGAAGCAGGCTCCGGATTAGCAGCGAGGGTGCCAGTGAGTGATGTAAATAACGCCGGATTGTTGACGGTGACATCATTAAGAGACAGATAGAAACCCGAGCCCTGTGGTCCTATGTGTACAGGCCCATTATTGAAGTCGATCGTAGCCGAACCCACACCCCAAGAGACGTTACCGCTTACATCCGCTGTAAATGTCGAGCCCCCCATGGAAGGTTGAGTGAAGTTTACTGTCAGCTTGAAGGTGTACGGGTCATAGTTGCCAAACAGATCAACCAAACTGAACGTACCTAAAGTAACTGTCGGGCCGGAGGTCACGAAAGGCAGCCCGGTAAACGTCAGTGCGTCAACCGTGGATCCAAGCGAAGTGGTTCCTGAATAGAATTGACCGGTTGTAGATCCCACATAAAGATCGGCAAAAGCGCTGCCGCTCGCTAAAGAAAGCAACAGAACAGCTAACCCAGCTTTCACCACCCCCGCTTTAATTGTATTCTGCATCCTGTTTATCCTTTGGTCAGAGTGAACTTCGCCTCCCGCCAGCAAAGGTTCGAATTTCATCGGCATTCTCGCAGTTTTGAGACCAAAGAGATAAACCGCCTAAATATCGTAAAGTCAATGACTTACAACTTGGCGCACAGATTAACAATTCCAATGAAATCTCTTATATTCCGAATAACCGGGAATCATGGCCGAAAGCAGAATCGCACCTGCTTCATAACCGCCTCGGCAAATCGAAATGCTTCCGGAAGCAACTCCGGCCGTTCCGGGAAAGCGATCCGTACGAGCGACCCGGATGATCGGCCATTCAGGAGTCCGTCCCGCACCAGCATCAGCTTTGCCGCATATTCATTGGCGTTCACGCGGTCCCGCGATTGATACCAATATAAAACGGTCATACGATTACCCATCTTATAGATTTGATACTGGTTGATCACTACCGGCCGGCCGGCGAACATTACTTTTGCTGAAGCGGTTTTCCAGACTTCCCATCCGTCTCCTGGGAGGCAATTCTTGGGTGTGTGTACACTTACCGCAGCCCGGAAGTTATTTTGAAAAGCGATGAGCAATCCGAGCTGTTGGCTATCTTTCGTATAAGTTCTTGACAAATAAGAATTTGCTTGTAGCGTCGGCTCCAGCTCATCCGGCGCGGACTGTTTCCACCCTGCGATTTCTGGAGCCATGCTGGAGAGCGGCCGCGCCAGCGATTCCGAATCCCGGTTCTGAACAACATGAGAGGCCGCGAATGTCCCACCCAGCAGCGCGAGCATCCCCATGTAGCCTGGCCAAAACCCCGCGCTCATCTCTCAAAAATCCTTCTTAATCCTATTGCTGTTCCGTACAAACTTAACGCTCCGACTAAAAACACCAGCCAGCCCGAGAACGCATGATAGAAGCCCATTGCGTAACCCGGGTGCCAGTCGCTTAAGATGGCTGTACCCGTGATCCGCACAATGTTGGCAAGAACCGCTATGGGAATGGCGGCGATGCAGATCAACAGGCGCGTCCGCGGAAGCCGGCAAAGCAGGAAACCCAGGAGCACCGCTCCCACGATTAGCGCTGAAAGCGAATTCAATCCGCTGCAGGCTTCCCACACTCCAATCGATATGCCTGCCAGATGAATAATGTTTCCCTCGCGGAAAACAGCGATTCCGGCACAATCGGCAACAGCACAGGCCACTTTCGAAGCAAGCAGTTGCAGGGGCATGGATAAACTGGCGTATATCAGGGAAGGTAGCGGAATCGCTGCTGCCAGCAGTAGAATCGGAAGTGCCAACACGCGTAGCCGCCCGATCCCCCAGAAAGTCCAGACCACTCCAGCAATTACGAGCACAAATGAAAGCTGGGTGACATATCCTCCGGCGCCTAGCTGCCCGAAGACATACAGAGCACATCCGCCCCCGGCGAGTACAAGACCACGCGGCTCACAAGCAGCTGGTATTACGGCCACGGCGCGCCTGCGGAGCCAGGTTACGAGGAGGGCGAACGGCACAATAACAAGACCTTGGGATTGTTCGGGCGAATTCCACAGATCATGAAACAACTCGATTAGTGTTGTCCCGTAAAGTGCCCCCAGAAGCAGGATCACAGGAATGCCATATACGATTCTGGACGGATACAAGCGATAGGATCTGACTGCCGCCGGGGTCATGAATTCAAGCAATTCAAGCACGTCGACAACCATAGGCTGGCTGGTTAATTGCTTCTAAGTAGGGTTTTGCCTAGAGCTCCACAAGGGAAATCCAGTGCATCGTCTCACCACATTTTTGTTCTGTCTGCTGCTTCTAGGATGTTCGCGGACACCAGAAGCGAACTATGCGAGATATCTGCGCCAAGGACAGGAGTTTGCCGCGAAGAAAGATTATCCGCGAGCAATCCTCCAGTTTAAGAATGCTTCCAAATTTATGTCTAGCGAAGCCGAGCCCTATTACCAGCTCGGGCTGGCGGAGATCGCGCTAGGGGATACGGCGTCGGCCGTGGACTGTCTGAACCGGGCCGTTGCACTTAACCCGAAACACTTGGAAGCGACCCTGGCTTTGTCCGACCTTTTCACGCACAGCTCGCATCTGTCCGCGCTGAATAAAGGCAGACAGTTAGCGGAACAGGCCTTATCGCTGGCGCCGGGGAATCTCAAGGCACAGAATCTGATCGCATTGGCGGATCTACGCAGCGGTAAGGCTAAAGCTGCCTGCGTTCAACTGGAAAGCCTTTTGACGAGATTTCCAAATGATGTCCAGACCTCGATTAACCTCGCACTTGTCCGGCTGGCGCTCAATGACCGCAGCGGGGCGGAGGAATTGTTGCGGAAAACTGCAGTGAGCGCATCCCGGGATGCAACTGCACTCTTTGCCCTGGCAGATTTCTACAATGCCGCAGGCGATTCGTCGAAGGCGGTGGAATGGTATGGACGCGGTCTGGCGATTCAACCGGACAACGCGCAGGCACTCGCTGCATTAGGAAAATTACAGGCCGGTGCGGGTCACAAGCAGGAGGCGGACGACGCATTTGCCCGGCTTGCAGAAACTCCCGACCGGCGGTTCCGTTATGCGTATGCGATCAGGCTGTTCAGCTCGGGAAGAAAAGAGGCGGCCGTAGCTGCTTTCGAACGGATATACAAAGACAATCCGCTAGACCGCGATGCACGCACGCATCTGATCGGCGCCTGGCTCGATTCCGGTCGAACCGCCGAGGCTGACGATCTATTGGGCAAAGCTATCGCAGCCGACCCAAGAGATGTGGATGCTCTGGCACAACGCGCGCGGATGTACTTAACGCAAGCTAAGCCGGACGAGGCGGAGAAAGATATCAAAGTCGTCCAACAATACCGCCCTGAGTTCGCCGAAACGCATTATCTCATTGCTCAACTTCACAGGCATCGGCACAATGAGCAACTACAGCGGTCGGAACTCTCTGAGGCACTTCGCCTGGACCCGAATTATGCGCCTGCCCGGATAGAGTTGGCGGGCCTTTTAATCAGCAAAGAACCACAAAGAGCGTTGACCCTTATCGACTCGGCGCCGGAGAACCAGCGGCAGAGCCCCGATTTCCAGATTCAACGAATCTGGCCGCTCATTGAACTAAAACGCGTGGACGAGGCGCGTGCCGCTATCGATGTGCTACTCGGTTCCGGCCATCCGGATGTCCTGCTGCAGGATGCGGTCCTGCGCATGCGGCAAAAAGATTTCATCGGCGCGCGAGTAAGCGCGCAAAAAGCTCTCGCCGCCAATCCGGCAGATGTTCGCGCTCTCGAGTTGATCATTCGTTGCGCAGTGGGTGAGAAACAGCCGGCAAAGGGACTGGAGATGGTCCGCACCCATGCCGCGCAAAATCCCAAATTGGCCGGCGTTCAGATGTTTCTCGGACGCATTGAACTGCAGACCGGCAAGGCCGCACAGGCGCGAGCGGCTTTTGAAGCAGCTAAAGCTGCCGACCCCGGACTGCTGGACGCCGCTTGGACTCTCATCGATTTGGACATAGCCGAACGAAAACTAGAGGATGCCCGTCGCCGGATCGCTCCGTTGATGCACGGGTCGACGGAAGCTGCCGCCACAACCAAGCTCGCCCTGGTCGAGGAGACTGCGGGCAATCATGAACTTGCTGTCCAGGACTTTCGAAAGGTCCTGGCAATCAAACCTTTCGACGCAGTGGTTCTCAACAACCTGGCATATATCTTGGCTGAATTTACTGGTAATCCAACGGAGGCGCTTCGATATGCACAGACCGCCAAAGAGCTGGCACCACAAGACCCTGCAATTGACGACACCCTCGGATGGACGTATTACCGGATGGGTCGATATGATGATGCGGTTCGACACCTTGAACTCGCGGTAAAGCAAGGGACCAGTGCGCGCCGGCAGGCGCATCTTGCCATGGCCTATGCTCGACAAGGCAACGGTGTCCGCGCCAGGCAATTGCTCCAATCCGCGCTGAAAATGGATCCCGCTTTGCCGGAAGGATCGTTGGCTCAGAGAGTGGTCGGCGTGGGCGCGCCTGCGCTACCGTAGTGAGCGCGACCAGAAACTCGGCGGAAACCAGAGCAGATTTTTAGCAGAAGAGCGCCCTACAATTAATTTCAAAGCTTGATTACACCCGCCAAAACGAGAATTACGCCCCAGAGGAACGCGCCGAGCACCATTCCAGTAACGGCTCCGCGGGCAGCACGATGATCAATCGAAGGCTGGTGTATCAACTGCTCGCGAACATCCTCGAGCGGGCCGGCGCAACGTCCCTTGGCGTTAGCACTCCCGCATAACGCAGGCACAGCAGGGCTCTCCATATTTGAATTCTAAGGAATCCCCTGGGGTACGTCGATACTCTCTTTGGTTAGTTCCTGGCAACTAAAAGGAAAATCGTGTTGCACTTCAACTTTCAAGCTAGCCTGCCTGTTTCAGAATGCCGTAAGCCTGCAGTAATCACGCAGGTTCTGGGTTAAATACTGCTGGAATGAGCAACGTTCATGAGAAATGCCCCTCTCCGCCTCCGAACCAAGTCCCCGAGTAGAACCGCAGCATAATCTGATTCTTGCATTGATATCAAAAACGCTTGCGAACTGCCCGGCCGTTGGCGGACTGGAAGTGTGGTAGATCGTGGGGCTGAGGGTCTACACTCCCACCATTTGCTGGAGCCTAATGATCGACCGTTCGCCTGCCTGGCCCAGTTAACCAGGTAACCAGTACCGGCTTCCTCTCTGCGCTGTAGCGAGATGTCCTATAACAGAAGCGGGACTGGTTTATATAAAAAGGGTGTAGTCGGAGATTCCCGATATTGACTAACTATCTCCAGCGGCTTCCGTTCCGTAATGCAAGATTGACACGACGGATTGGAAAGATGTGCTGTGTTCGAACTCTACTTACTCAGTAGAGAGCGGACCTCGAACAGAGGGTTTCCTGCGCAGTCATTCTGGAGAGAGGAGGGCAAATGAGAAGTGCCGTGCTGGCTTGAACGCCGGCACGGCACTCGTCGTGAACAACGGGTGGAAGTCAGTTGGCCGAGGACCCGAACCGTCGACGAAGGAAGAGTATAAGCCCGACGACACCAAGCAGGTCGAGGGCAAGGAGAGACGGCAGATTCGGCTCCGGCATACTAACGGCGAGAAACTCTTGTGGCCTACCGGGCTGCTGTGGTGTTTCTGGAGTGACCCCATTCGTGGTGGCTGAATAAATCATGACGTTTGAGAAGTTGCTCAGGTAATTCAGACCGTTGTTGGCGAATCCAGCGGTGACCGCTTGTTGCGCCGAAACTAAGTCGTTATGGGCAAAGCCTTGCTGCGTGGAGTTGAGCGAATTCGCCGCGCTGGGATCAAAAACCTCCCACAATGCAAAGCTCAAATATCCTAGTTGGGTTTCATCGGTCGTAGAGACAATCTGCTCCGCCAAATATGCAGCGACACTATAATTGTACTGTTGCAGAGTTTCTCCACTGGGTTGCGTGGCGCCTCCGCCCTGATTCCAATACACGTTGTTTGTGGTGGGTGCACCGAGGTCTGCCAGATTCGTGGCAAGAGCAGTCCATGTCTCGGGCGGTGTCACCTCGTCACTGAAATCATCACAAATGATGGGAATGTTGGGGCCGTTGCCACCGACTTGGCCCGTGTACGGGCTTGTGTACACCCCGCCCATTACCCCGTAGCTTCCGTCCGGAGCACTCCCGGAAGTTATTGTGAGCTGCACCGTTGGCCCGGCGATCGCGCCCGCAGCTAATCCCAGGAAAAGAGCGGGGGCGCCAACCCACTCGATCCGCTTTCTCGTCTTCATTCTTCTACCTCCGGCTTCCAAGCGACAAATCAACACGCCCCAAAAACCACGGGTCGCGTACGTTATCGTCACAACGAAATAGAATTGCAATGCGATGACCACGCGTAAACACTTGATAATGTTAAAGTTCTAGTACTTTTTTGAACCAACCATTCGATCAATTTTCCACAATTTGGTGTCGCTTTTCTTTTGTAAAGAAATCAAAAAAAAGGCACCGCCAACTCGCCTTAGGTATAGTACTGCCCTCTATACGCATGAATAAGCGTACTTACCATCAATAACTTAGCTCCGGGAGGAAACTATCCGACATGAATTCCCAGTTTTTGGGAAGCTTCTCCGTAGCTTCCATCTTGATCCTCTTCCACTTGGGCCCATGCATGAAGTGCATAAACTCCATGGGGGAAAGTCCTTTCTAGCGGCCCATGACATGCTTCAAGAGGCTATCGATTTATGCGATTATCGGCATTCGATAATGCAATTGTCTTCATCGTTGCAGCAGCCCTGCTGGCATCCTGTTCTTCCGACCCGGCGAGGCAAAAACAGAAATACCTGAACAGCGGCGAAAGATACTTCACCGTTGGTAGATATCGAGAGGCGGTTGTCGAATTTAAGGCGGCCCTGCAGATCGATCCAAAGTACGCAGCCGCGCATTACCAACTTGGTCGCGCCTTTTTGGCGTCAAAGAATTTTGATTCCGCCTACCGCGAACTAAACGAAGCCGTCACTCTTGATCCCTCGAATTCGCCGGCGCAGCTTGAACTGGCAAAGCTCCTGGTTGCCCGCCGCCAGTTGGATCGCGCCCAGGCCATCGCTCAAACAGTGCTCAGAACGGACCCCGCAAATGCGCGGGCCCATGCCATTCTGGGTGAGAGTCACACCCTCACTCGTGATTTCCAGAAAGCGATCCAAGAATTTCAGAAGGTCGTAGAGCTTGATCCAAGACAGACCGACAACTATGGTGCACTCGGGGCAGCATACCGTGCCGCCGGTCTCATCTCAGAAGCAGAGCACGCCTACAAACAGGCTATCAAAATCAATCCAAAATCCACTCCTGCCCACATGGCCTTGAGCCAATTCTATTTTTCGGTGGGCAAGATGGCCGATGCTGAAGTCGAAATGCGCGCTGCATCCGATTTAGATTCCCGTGCCATACCACCGCGCCTCTTTCTCGCGAGAATCTATTTGGCAATGGGTAGGAGCGCAGACGCTCAAAAGGTTTATCTGGCCTTGAAATCAGTTGCTCCTGCCGATCCTCAAGCATATGAGGCGTTAGGCCTTTTTTACCGGTCCGAGGGATTGAAGCAGAAAGCGGCAGCGGAATTTCAAATTCTCGTGAAAGACCACCCCAACGATTACTTGGCAAAAGCCCGCTTGGCGGAGACCCTGCTCGATTTGAACCGCGTGACTGAAGCGCAACCCCTTGTTCATGACATCCTTCGCGCAAACCCTGAGGATCCTCGCGCTCTGCTTTCCCAAGGTCGAATTCTGTTGCTGCAACACGACTACAGGCGAGCTGTGGATACGCTGCAAAAAGCCGTCAAAGCTGCGCCGGATTCAGCGAGCGCATATTACTCTCTCGGGATCGCGCAGCAGTTCGCAGGGTTGCCTGAAGCGGCGAAAAGCAACTTTTCCACGGCGTTGCAACTGGAACCAAGGATGGCTTCGGCAACCGCGGCCTTAGCCGGCCTGGCTCTCAGAAGTGGCGACTACACGGAGGCTGCGCGTCAGGCCGAGCGCGCCCGAAAAGCTGATCCGAATTTGGCTTCGGCCAAACTCACCAGCGCCCGCGCCATGATCGGCAAAGGAGACCTGCGCCAGGCTGAAGCACAGTTGCAGGAGGTATTAAAACGTGATCCGAGTTCTTTACCCGGATTGTCGATGCTGCTGAACGTGTATATTCGGGAAGAACGCGGGAACGAAGGCGTACAACGGATTGCCGGATTGGTTCAGCAACATCCTCAGAACGCTGGCCTTCATTTCCTGCTGGGTTTGGCTTATTTCAACCTGAAAAACCTGCCGCAAGCGGAAGCCTGTACGTTAAGGGCTTTGAGTCTGGATCCTAAAACACCCGATGCTTACACCTTGCTGGCCAACATCAATTTGTCCCGGGGAGCGGTAACAGAAGCCAAGGCAAACCTGCGTGCGGCGATTGCGGCCCAACCGCACAGCCTCTTGAACTACATGACCCTCGTGACCGAATTCGAAAAAGAAGGCAACTGGAATGAAGCCAAGAAGTTCTGCCAGAAGGCTCACGAGATCGACCCCGAAGCTCCGCTCGTATCAGCGGAGTTGGCGTTTCTCTACCTCGAGCACGGTGGAGATGTCAATGCCGCGGTGTCGCTGGCCCAAAGCGCAAAACGGAGGATGCCGGATTCTCCCGTCACCGCGGATGCGCTAGGCTGGGCGTTCTACAAACTCGGCTCGCAAGCCTCGGCGATCACACAACTCAAGGAATCCACCGCAAAAGCCCCCAATAACCCCATCTATCAATATCATCTGGGCATGGCCTATCTAGCCTCGCGGCGCTCGGATCTAGCAGCACAAGCCCTGCGCGTGGCCTTGAAAACAGACCCTAATTTCCGTTATGCCGACAGTGCCCGGGATGCACTGACAAAGCTCCCTAAAGGTGGTGCCTGAGTGACTGTGGCGCGGATTGCCGGCAAAATATCGTGCTGGGCTGCGGTACTTCCGTTTGTCATCCGCGGCCCGGCTGCCGAAACACCCATTCTGGCCCTCTCCTCTGCCTCAGCCGATAGCCACGGCACCGCCACGCTCGAGCTTTCACTCCGCTCATCAGACGATCAGCCCGTGGCATTGCAATGGACTTTTCAATGCTCACGTTCCGAGATCAGCAGCATTAGCATAGATGATGGACCGATCCTGGAGTCGAGTGGAAAAACCGTCCTATGCACAGGCGATGCCGCCGCCTATAAATGCCTCGTGGTAGGTGCAAATGCGAAGGCTATCCCCAACGGCGTCGTGGCTAAAGTGACCGTCACCCTCGTCTCCGGCATAAGCCAAACGACTGTCAGATTGCGCGACGCACTCGGCACCTCCGCCAGTGGCAAAGAAATTCCGATTGCCGAAGTGACAGGCATCGTCACCACGTCGAAAGCTCCCCGCATAAAGACTCACGCGAGCACTATGGGGAACAAAAGCCAGAACTATGAAAGGACCTCAGATGCGTTCTAAACCGAATGCTGCGCTGCCAGGATCAGAAAGAGCTACCATCCTACCTACCCTCGCTCTTCTGGTGCTCATTTTCACCTCCAACAGTGTGCCGCTTCGAGGACAGGAACAGGCCTCACCGGCGCCCCAACAAAGATCTGGACTACAACTCCTGAACGTCTCCGGCTACGCAGCATATTATTCTAACGGCCTGCCCACCAGTGGCGGCCTGCAGCCCGGCACGGTCAATCTGGCGTCTGATGTGGCCGAAGGAGGGAGCGCCCTGATCGGGTGGTCCAAATTCACCGACCGTTCCACCTTTGCGATGACGTACTCTCCCTCCTATACGGGTCGCGTGCGATATTCGTCGTTAGACGCGCTAAACCACGCATTCTCTTTAAACACTACCGCGAAGATAGCCCCGCGATGGACGTTTAGCTTTTCTGTGAGAGCCGATCTCAGCAGTTTAGAGCAGATCCTCTTCTCCCCAACAACACTCAGCAACGTTGCCTCTACGCCGGCCACTTTCGATAATCTGTCGGCCGCAGTTACGGGAGCGAAATTCACGAATCCGCAATTGGCGGCTGCTTTAACGAGTGCTCCATTGGTGGAGTCCCCCCTCGGGACGCTCCTTTATGGACAGCGAATGTTCACATCCGGAGCGCAAACATCCCTTTCTTACTCCGCCTCGCCGCGTTTGTCCATCACTTTCGAGGCGGGCGGTAACCGCACTCAGCACGTTTCGGAATCCAATTCTGTGGCCCAAAACACTTTTCTCGTCCCCGACACGACATCGGGCACGGGTGGGATAGCTGTTTCCTACTCTCTTTCTCCCTTCACCCAACTCGGGGGGAGCGTGAACGCTGGCCGGATTTCGTCAAGGCTCTATGATTTCTACACCACGACCTCCCTGGTCACCCTGGGCCATACATTTGGGAGACGCTGGTTTATGCAAGTTCATGGTGGCGTGGGAGTCACCAATTCGGTACAGCAGACATTCTCAATTCCATCAAAACCCCTTCCTGCGGGAGGGGGCTCTCTCGGTTTCAAGACTCTCTCGAGCACCGTGCTGGGCTCGTTTGACCGAAGCGTGAGTGACTCTTACGGGTTGGGTGCGGCTAGTACGTCTTCTGCCACCGTCGCCTGGAGATGGGCGCGCCCTAATCGCGCGTGGTCATTTGAGAGCAGTGTCAGTTGGCAGCAACTGCAAGGAAATACCTTAGCGAACACTTCCGGGTGGCAATTGGCAATCGGGGCGGGCCGCAAATTGGGCCCCCATCTCGCCCTCCTCACCCAATACACGTATTTAAATTATTCCGGAGGGCTGACGACCGGAGTCTACAGCTTGTCACAAAGTGCCGCCCGCGTATCCTTGGTTTGGAGTCCGCAAACCGCTCTGCCCCAATGATCACAGTAGCTTAGCCCGAAAATCCATCCAAGGTTAGCCGCCATCGCCTAACTATCAGCGATCTTGTTTAGAGCCCCAACGGCCAACGTATACTGTCTGATAGGAGAAGGTGTCGTGAAACTTTCTGTGGCGTATATCGCCAATACCTGCCGTTCGGCATTCCCGTGGCTCCGCGGAGACTCGGGCGCACTCTCACGGGCCTCCGTGATGGAGGACTTGCTTTAAAATGCGCCAAATAGGTCTGATTTTATCGATTGGGCTCGTTTCGTTCTACAATTCTGCCTTCGCGCAAAATTCCGTCCAGACCGTCGCGGGCGAAGCCCGATCCGCTAGCACGTATTCTCTATCCTTGCCGTCGAGCACCGCAGGCAACCTGATCCTTATCGGCGTTACCTACAACACTACCTTCGCGTCGATTAGCGATTCCCAGGGAAATGCATTGACGCAGGTGGGCAGCGAATTGGTCAGTCCTGGTGGAGCACGCAGCCGCGTGTACTACGCAAAGAATATAAAGGGTGGTTCCGAGACCGTTACAGCTAATCTGTCGGCAAGTTCAAGCTACCTTCTGCTGTATATTTCGGAGTATTCCGGCGTGGATACGGCAAGCCCCATCGATACGCAAGCAGGTGCTTCCGGCAGCTCCGGTGTCGCCTCCAGCGGAAGCGGTACCACTTCTGCTGGCGGGGAGATAATTTACGGCTACTGCATAGGTGACACTGTCTGCAGTGCCGGCTCTGGTTTTACCGCTCGCTCCACCTTTGCAGGTAATCTCGTCGAGGACATGGTTGCCCCCGCTCCCGGCGCTTATGCTGCGACTGCCTCCGCAGATCAAGGCTGGACGATACAAATGGTGGCGCTTAAAGCTGCGTCTTCGCCTTCTGGTTCTCCGTCTCCCTCAAGCGCCTGTGATCTCACCCAACCCTATGGAACTCCCGATTCCAATGACGTGCAAGCGGCCATCAATATGACACTGAACGTTTCTCCCTGCTCTGCCAATATCATGGGGTCGGGCGTGTGCAATGTCGTCGTTGTCCAGAGAGTTATTAATTCAACGCTGCCAGGTGGTACGTGCGTTACGGGTAGCGGGACTATCGCTCACAGTGTCACACTAAACTGGGTGGCCAGCACGACTCCCGGTGTTACCTACAATGTGTATCGAAGGTCGACGTCTGGTACATACTCGTCGCCACTGGCGTCTTCAATCTCCACAACAAGTTACACAGATAGCACTGTTCAGTCGGGTCAAACTTACTATTATGTGGTCACTGCCGCTAATTCGGGCGGTGAAAGCGCTCGTTCTAATGAAGCGCCCGCAGCGATTCCTTGATGATTTCGGCTCGCTTACATCAACATTCCCGAGGATCTCGGGCATCGGCGTGTCTTGATACCCGGAACTTGAGAGCCAACTGAGCCCTCTCATTTCCGGGCATCTTTGAGCAGCCGGACAGTTTGTGGGTTCCCTTGCTGCTTCGCTCTCTTCTTTTCGGCTCTTTCGGTCGCGTTACTCTCCTGCAGAGCTGATCTGCACCGGTTTGAGATGCACGACGCAGTATTCCTCGATCTGAAACGCGACGCCGAATCCCGTAGCCGCCTCGGCCGCTTCAACCCGCAGAACCTTCGCTTGGCATTTCAGTAAGAGCACATCATCCTCCTTTCCGGTTTTCGGGATCGGGATCACCATCGTGCACTCTACCCGCTCTCCGGATTCAAACGGCTCCCGGACGAGGCAGTAGAATCCTTGACTGCTCACGTCTCTTGTCCGCGTGATGATCGGATGATTTCCCCCGTCTTTTGACAGGTGGACCACCCACTCCAAGGCAGCGCGCGGTCGGCTGCGGCGTTCGGTCTTCCTGGACCCAAAGCCGTTAACCGAGCGTTCGGCTTGGCTCTTCTGAGTTTCTAGTACCATGCTGGTCAAGCCGGATTTGCCCCGGCGTCGGCGCTTCAACCGGTGCACTTTCGCTACCACCTCCATCGTTCCTACAAAGTGGAAACGGTTGCCAAATACTTGTGTTTTCAAGAATTAACTATCCACTTTTCATCAAGCCCGTTGCTTAATTCAACGATGAAACCCGTCATTTTTTAAACCGGGTACCAGTCGAGTACTAAAACGCTCGCCCTTTTCTTGATACTTGACAAAAAACTATCCTAAGTTATTCTGAAGACCTAGAAAGTTGGAAGTTGATCTAAAAAAATGAGCCGGTGCCGCTGCAGATTCGGTTGTTCGCGCCCACGCCGAGGGCGGTAATGGCAAACTTGATTTCTGTTTATCCCATTAATTTACTTTTCTGGTGATGTGGTTGCTCTTTGAACCTAATCCCCAGGGGCGCTCGGTACAGCTTCTTTTTCGGAGGATGAGGCTGAATGTTAGACGTATGTCTGTTTTCCCAGAGCGCTGAACTACAGAAACTGTGCTCTGAGGTTTTAGAAGAGCTGTTCGGTCAAAATATTGGTTTCCACGCCGGGTCGGACCATAAGTCGAAAGCTGATGTCTATATTTGGGATTTTCAGCCAAACATGGTCTTTCCCGACGATTTGGATTGGCGACAAAAACAGAAACACTTTTTCCTTCTGCACCGTCGCCAGATGCCTGCTTTCCGTCAAAAAGCACCCTCGCCGGATCTCAATCTCCTTCTGAAGCCGGTTACGAGGGCAACGCTCAAGGCGTTCCTGGCTAACTCCTTGGCCACAGGCGCGCCGAATTCAGGCGCCGGACCACAGTTCCATTCCATGCGGGCCGACCGCGATGAAATTCTGCAGTGCCTGATCCAGACGAATCTGAAGCTGCAGGAATACGATCAGGAACGCACGAACTTCCTGGCGCGTGCCATCCATGATTTCCGGGCGCCGTTGACAGCCCTCTGCGGCTATTCCGGCCTGTTACTCGGAGAACAGCTCGGCCCTCTTACCGACGATCAGAAGGAGGTATTGCAGCGCATGCACTACAGCGCCAAGCGCCTCTCCCGGATGGCCAGCGCCATGTTCCAGTTGAGTATCGGCCAGCATGTGGACACCAAGCCGAATTTCCAGAAAGGCGATATTCGCGAGTGTATCGATCAGGCGGTGCACGAGCTGATGCCCTTCGCTAACGAAAAGCGGATTTCTTTTTCAGTGGATCTTAGCCCCCTTGATGAGCCTCTCTTCTTTGAAAGAGCTCAACTCGACCAAGTGCTCGTCAATATCCTCGATAATGCGTGCAAGTTCACTCCCCGGCAGGGATTGGTGGAAATCCAGGGCTATCCGTTCTTCTGGGAACGCCGCAGGCAGGCAGCGGGAGCGCCGCGCAAGAATAATCGCAGGACGACCGATTCGCATGGCCCGAATTCGTTTCGTGTAGACATTCGCGACTCGGGTCCGGGCATTTCTCCAGAGCATCTGAACAGTGTTTTTGAGGAGTACACGTCGTATTCGGGAGGACAAGACCGGTCAGGGGGCGGGTTGGGTCTCGCCATCTGCAAGTTGATATTAAGCCGGCATCAGGGCCGCATTTGGGCTGAGAGCAGTTCGACGGGAGCCGTTTTCTCGTTTGTGCTCCCCTTCCAGCTGAAGGACTCCTCTGTCTTGGTGGAAAGTAAAACTAATGGTTTTGAAAAGGCGCTCTATGCGGGCGTACTTTAAATCTCGGAGAGTAATCAATGCGAAACATTAAAAATGGAAGTGGAACAATCTTACTCGGAGAAGACGAGCTGGAAGTGCGTAGTTACCTGGAAATGGCGCTGCGATGCCAGGGATACTCGGTTGAAATGGCTCAGGATGGCGAAGAATTGTTGAGTTGCCTTCGGAGCAATACCGGAGCGATCTCAGCAGTCCTGCTCGACCTGATCATGCCCCGCAAGGATGGCTTCGAGACTCTTAAAGAAATTCGACGGATTGATAAGGATCTGCCGATTATCGTGATTTCCGGTGCTTCTTCGCCGCTGAATGTGGTGGAGGCGATGAAAAGCGGCGCAACCGACTTCCTCGGCAAGCCGATCAGCCCCGAAGACCTTCGCCAGACGCTCAAGGGCGCTCTGGAAAAAAGAGCCGACGCATCCTCGCCGGCGCTGGCCTCCCCGGAAAAACCGGCTGCCATATCGAACAAACAGGTCTTCCTGGGCGGTAGCCCTCAGATGAGAGAAATCCAGGGCCTTCTGCGCCAAATCGGCTGGTCCGAAGTTCCCGTGCTCATTCAGGGCGAAACCGGTGTTGGTAAAGAGGTTCTTGCTCGCGGGTTGCACGCCGAGTCGCCCCGAGCCAACGGTCCCTTCCTGAAGCTGAACTGTGCTGCCCTGCCCTCCGAGCTGGTCGAAAGCGAGCTCTTTGGCTATGAACGCGGCGCGTTTACAGGTGCGTTTCAAAGAAAACCGGGGATGTTCGAACTCGCCGACGGCGGCACCCTCCTGCTTGACGAAATCGGCGACATGGAATTTAAGCTCCAAGCGAAGCTGCTCCAGGTTCTGCAGGATCAGGAATTTCAGCGATTGGGCGGGAAGGACACTGTCCAAGTCGATGTGCGTGTCCTGGCCGCAACACACCAGGACCTGGAAAAAGCCATAGTCGACCGCCGTTTCCGTGAAGACCTGTATTACCGTCTCAACGTCATTAACCTGCGCATCCCTGCATTGCGCGAACGCAAAGAGGATGTGATTGCTTTCACGGAGTTCCTGCTAAAAAAGCACACACCCAAAGGCGTTGCCGTTCCGGTTATCACCGACTCGTTGAAGCAGGCACTCTTGCTACATAACTGGCCAGGCAATATCCGGGAACTCGAGAACGTGGTTCGGAAATTTGTTGTTCTCCGGGATCCGGAACTGATCGCAGCCGAATTGAACGCCAAGGCCACTCGTAAATCGCTGGTGCCCGGTCAGGTCCTTCCGCCGATCCAGGAAGAGCCATCCGAAAACGAATCGACGATTTTGCAACAGGTATCGAAAGCCAAACACAAGGCGGAAGCCACTGCCATCATGGCAGCTCTGAACTCTACCCGCTGGAACCGCAAACAGGCGGCGGCACTGCTGAAGATTGATTACAAGGCTCTCCTGTACAAAATGAAAAAGCTGTCCATCGAGGACAAAGTTCTTTCCTTTGACGTTCACGGTACATCAGCGCAGGATGGCAATGGGGAACGTGCCTTAGTTGGAAGCGCAGGCGCAAGTTAACCGTTTTTCGCGACGGCCGCCTGCCGCAAGATCGACTTGGCTATCAGGGTGCATAAACGAGAGGCCTTATGCAAACTGCAGCCCAGCAAATAGTCTGGACACAATCCCTGGCCGATAAGATTCAGTCCCGATCGGCTCGAGTCGGTATCGTAGGTCTTGGCTACGTTGGGCTGCCGCTGGCTGTGGAGTTCGCCCGGGCTGGGTTTTCGGTTACCGGAATTGATCTCCAGGAGTCGAAAGTCGCGCGAGTGAACCTCGGTGACTCATATATTCACGATATCTCCAGTTCCGATCTCGGCGGCCATGTCGCTGCCGGGCGGCTTCGCGCGACCACCGATTTTGCCGTGATCGCCGATTTGGACACCGTGAACATCTGCGTTCCCACTCCTTTGCGGAAAACCAAGGATCCCGACATGAGCTATATCGTGTCGGCGTGTCAGGAAATCGCCAAGTACCTGCATCCCGGGATGCTGGTAATTCTCGAATCGACAACCTACCCCGGCACCACCGAGGAGCTGGTTTTACCTATGTTGCAACGGTCTGACATGCGGGTGGGTGAAGACTTCTTTCTTTGCTTCTCACCGGAGCGGGTCGATCCAGGCAATCCTCGGTTCCAAACGGTGAATATTCCGAAAGTGGTTGGCGGCGTAACGGCTGAGTGCACAAAACTGGGCAAGCAATTCTATTCGCAAGCGCTTGAAACCGTGGTTCCCGTCAGTTCCACTGCGGTCGCCGAGATGGTCAAGCTTCTCGAAAATACCTTCCGCATGATCAATATCGGCCTGGTAAACGAAATGGCCATGATGTGCGATCGCATGGGGGTGAACATCTGGGAAGTTATAGAAGCTGCCGCTACAAAGCCTTTCGGCTTCATGCCCTTCTATCCGGGTCCCGGCCTGGGCGGCCATTGCATACCCATCGACCCGTTCTATCTCTCCTGGAAAACAAAGCAGGCCGGCATTGAAGCACGGTTTATCGAACTGGCCGGCTATATCAATGGCCAGATGCCGAACTTCGTGGTCGACAAAATCCAGAACGCCCTTAATGACCATCGTAAGCCGCTGAACGGTTCGCACGTCCACATCCTGGGCGTGGCTTACAAGCGGGATATCGATGATGTCCGCGAATCCCCCGCCCTCGATATCATTCATCTGTTGCAGCGTCGTGGCGCCGAGGTGACCTACAGCGATCCTTATATACCCGTAGTCCGTATCGAGGAGAAAGAACTGTTTTCCAAAGACCTAAACGGGATCGTGGGCGAAGCGGACTGCGTCGCGATCGTGACGGATCACGCCTCGGTTGATTATGCGGACGTCGTGGATAAGGCCCGGCTGATAGTCGACACGCGCAACGCGCTGAAGCGATTTGCGTCGCCCAAAATTGTCCGCCTCTGAATCTTGGCAGCTTTTCTTCGGCTCCCTGACTAACGTCGGCGTCAGCGGTTTCTCTACGAACCCGAAGGCGCGCGCAAAATCCTCGCGGCCAACGGAAACCGAGTTCTGATGGCGCGGTCCGGCCCGCCCCAGTCATGACCGGCGTTACGCGCTCAATAACGCGAACGAGCGATTGCGCCAAAATCTCATTCCCATGTACACCTGCGTTTCGTTAACTAAAGAGATCTAGACCGGCTAACCTAAATAGCTAAAGATTGAGGAAGAACTCGTCGATCAGAAGAAGAAACCGGCTATGGGTATGAATCTGATCTTGAGATTTCGATTCCGGCGAGGCGAAGCCGCCCAGGTTCGCTGGGCTCGGCGAATCAAGTTCGACGGAAACGGCGGGCTGATTGTTTTCCACCGCCAGGACGCGACCTGCGAGAGGCTCGTTCTGAGCCGACTGCAAGATCTTCGTATCCAACCGTTCCCTATCTGGGTTGAAGGCATGGAGTATCGCACCTGAGTATAACCAGTGGATCGGTCACCTATGGGCGTTTAGGCATTAGGTGAATAATCCATGGGTCCGTTGGGCTACTCTGCCTCCAGCGGTTGGTCGACAAACCGAACGCCCTTGTTTCGGATGACCCATTCCATACCCGCGGCTCTACGACGCTTCATAATCGCGCTCGCCGAGAACACGCGGTAGACATTCCCCTGGTTTCGCTGAACGCTGAACGGGGACACAACTTCCACGGCCAGTTTGCGGATTAATGACTGGATGTTGTCCTTGCAGTTCGTCTTGTCCAGGCCGCACAGACTCTGAAGTCCCCCATATCCAATTCGAATCAGGCGTGTGTCAGCGGTCTCAACGCTGGCAGCATTCCATAACGCCTGATAGATGGCGTGCTCACCAATAGAGTGCCCATCCTGCGCTTTGAGAGCCCGCCGGACTTTGGGCCCCGGTCTGAACTCTGCGATCGTAAAATCAGCGCCAATTGGTGCAATACCTAGTGGTTTATCAAGAGATAGTGTTTCGCCACCTGACAAAACACCCATGGGTGTATCACCATCTGACACATCGCCACCTGGTATGCCACCAGTGGGTATAGCACCAGGTCGATTTACTGCGGATCTATCCGGAGCCTCCTCAATTGCCGGTGCCTCCGCCGCGCCATTGCCAACCTCCGGTTGATCCACCGAGCGATACCGAAGGAATGTATCGAACCCCTGTAATGCCGGAGAACCCATCACTTCGTCCGGAGTGATGGGCTCAGGCTTCGGCTGGCGCTTCGGCACTCTTCACGCCTCCTTCGATGAGTTGGATAATCTGAGAGAACGCCACCCGGTAATCCTGCATCGCACGGCATGCCGGATCGTAATCAGCCAACATTCTGCGGGCCCGCAAGGATTTCGGTATGGAAGCGTCAACCCGGATCTCCGGCAGAACAGGTATGTCATAGCGGTCCCGGAATATCTCGAGCGACTGCAGGACGGCCTGGGTCATCTGCAAGCGCCTGTCAACCTGCGTGGGTAGAAAGCCGATGACTTTCACGTCACCCTTTAGAAATTCGTTCAATTGATTCACAGCCGTGATCGTGGCGCCGGCACCGGTCACCGAAAGGGAGTCCATGTCCACGGGGATAAGCACATTGCGCGCGTAGAACATGGCACACGTTTGCAGTATCGAGATGGAAGGCGCGGAGTCAATGAGGATTGCGTCGTAATCCTTTTCCACCCGTTCCAGCAAATGCTGTAGTACCACTTCCCGCGCCTGTGCACCCATCAGCGCCGCCTCTGCCTGGAGTGTCTCCCGGTTGGAACAAAGTACGTCAAACCGTTCCGATGCCCTTACAATGCACTCGGAAAGCGCATACCGGTGAGCGACGAAATGCGCCAGGTGGTGACTAGCCCTCAGACCGAGGACCGTTTCAATCGAACCTTGTGGGTCGGTATCGATCAACAACACTCGCCGGCCCTCATCCATCAGATACCGCGACAGAGTTATCACAGTGGTGGTCTTGCCGACCCCCCCGCGTTGGTTGGAAACGAGAAGACGGATCATCGCGACCGGCTCTCCAAAATGGCGTTACGAATCATATCCACATCCTTCGTCGTCCACCGCCGATAGGCAGTCAGAGGGTGGCGCTCCGGCTCCGAGATCTTCCCTTCCCGCAGCCAGTTGTATATGGTCTGCGTGCTCACTCCGAGAATTTGGGCTACCTCCGATGTTTTTAGATACTGTTGGCCGCCAGCCATGGACGTATTCTACCCTACAAACACCCGAAGAAGGCACAGGAAAACGTCAAACTCTATAAAGCTGGTCATCATTTTACGGAATCTACATTTATACGGTTCCACTCGTGGGTAATTGACCTATAGGTGATGGCAACGGCCACCCCCAGTCGGAATGCCGCCGGAGCCACCGTACCTTGACGTAAATCTTCCTTCTTAGGCACTGAATCAAAAGAAGGTAGGCAAAACATAACGGGATTTTGCGTCAACAAACATCGGACCGTACTTCGACGTAAAGTCAACTTCGCAAATGCCTCACCTCTACCGTACCTGAACGTAAACGGCTCACCAATCAGGGTTGAGATCGTCAAAGATGTCCGCAAAAACGCACGAAACAACCGTTCCTGAAAGTAATATTTGGCGTACTACCAAGGAAAAGGGACCGCACCTCGACGTATCGAATGGCGTACCTCAACGTACCGGCGACCGTTCTACAACGTAAAATAATTTGATTTAAGTATCTACCTTATATAGAGTTACAGCTAGCCACAGGTTTTCAGAGTTCTGTTCTCAGGAATATCACACACTCAAGATAGCCACGTCAAAGCAGTTGTGTTTGGTGTGTGCTTATGCCACCATGCTGGATTGATTGCCGATGCGCCAAACACCGCGTGACGAAGAGCAGCCTTTACTTCCCCTCCGGGCGCCAGCCACGAAAGAGATCGTTCGCGTTGAAAAGAACCTGAATACATTCGGCTTTTTCACTCCGTCCAGCAAAAGAGTCCGTTCATCCTCCAAGCGGGTGGCGTTGCAGGTTCGCACCGATGACGGCCACAGGGTACACGCCAAGGCCACGATCTTTCCCGTGGGCGAGTTCGGCCTGCCAACCACGGCAGATCAAGATAAGTACTTTGCTTTCCAAAAGATACTTGAGCAAACTCGAAAGCGGAATGGCGTCATCACCAATCCCGTCCGTTTCTCTTCCGCCGCTATGATCGACATCCTGGGCATGACCCACGGCGGCAAGAACTATCGCGAGATCTGGGAATGGCTCCGTCGCATGACTCTAACCGGCATTGAATCGGAAGGCGTTGTTTATTTTTCCGGGCGCAAAAAATATGCCAGAGACCTCTTCCATGTTTTCCAGCGGTCTGTAGCGGTTGGCGAGGTGTTAGAGGACGGGAGCGTCGCCGAGGAGAACTACGTTTGGCTGAGTGAGTGGCAACTGGAAAATATCAACAACAGACACACACTACCCATTAATTACGAAGTATATAAGACCCTGCAATTGCATATTTCTAAAGCACTTGTACCACTGCTCCAGATCTGGTTCTACGCCAGTCGGGCCGAACAGCGTACCGAGAAACGGTACTCGGACCTGTGCTCCCTGTTAGGCCTGCAAACATTCCAATCCCCGTCCAGGATCAAACAGCAACTAGCTCCCAGTCTGAACGAGCTGAAAGAAAACCACTTTCTTGCAGCCTGGGAGCTCGCCAAAACCACTGACGAAACCAGTTACAAACTGTGTCTCTGGGCCGGAACTGCTTTCGTCAGCGGTGCCGATATTCGGGCCACGGCCAACATCGAGGCACCGAGGCTTCTGACGGAACGGCAAAGTCAAACCCTTGAGGCGCTTGTGCAGCGCGGAGTCCGTGAGGACCGGGCCCGGCAACTCCTGCTTGACTTGCCGGATGACCAGCCGATTTTGGACCAGATCGAATGGGCCGATGCCGAGATCAGCCGTAAAGGCCGTTCGAGAGAACCCATCGCCAACCCTCCGGGCTTTTATATCTACGTACTTCGATCAAATTACCCCGTGCCGGCCGAGTTCGAGACAAATCACAAAAGACAACTTCGCGAACAGGCGCGGCAACGCCAACTCGAAACGAGAGCGAGACAAGCCCAGACAGAGTTGGAAGCCTACGAGCGCCGCGAGCGATACGAAAATCTCATCGCGGCAGAGGCCGACGCCCACATCCGGACCATGCCCCAGGCTGCCATCGAGAGACGTGTCCGAGAGCACATGAAGAACATCCAGCAGGAGATCCCACAGTACCACTGGCCGGAACCCGCGCTACGTGAGGTTGCTTGGCGGAAACTCCGTGTTGAAGTTGCCACTGAACTTGAACTCCCGACATTTGAAGAATTCCTACAAACCAGAACCGGACAACTCTTCGAAACCTTACGTTGAAGAACGGTCCGTCCCCCGCGCTTCATTTCACCTTCTGTTACAAGTACATAACAGCGAAACCCATGGGCAAACAACCTACAGGTAGAAACCAAATAGCCTATTGGTGTTTTGCCCATTGCTCAGCTAACGCACTGGCAAATCACCCTCGTTTCTCACACCAATAGCTAAAAAACCAATGGGCTAAAGACCAATGGGTGATCAACCTGCCCCTCGCTGATGAGCTCGACAATTCAAAACTACAAAACCGTGAGCGGGTCGTGCCGAAGGACGGATGAAACACCCGTAACCAAGCTGTTGCAATTAGTCTAAATCCATGATATAATTGAGTTTAAATTATAGCTCCAGTACTTCCTTCAATCCTCCATGTTACGGCACAGTTGTGCCATTTACAGGCCTTGCTAAGAGGATCGGCTCGAATGCATCCCTTTGTTCTAGCCTAAACTTACCTGCCTTCGACAATTCCAGGACTGCCAGGAATAGCGCAACGCGCCGCAGATTGTCCGGTTGCGCATTGAATAAAGGATCGAAGGGAAGGGAATCGCCACTATCGAGCGCGCTCAACCGCGGTTGGAGCCATTCGATCATGTCCTGGATCGAGACTTCGCGTTTTCCAAATTGGAGCATTTGGTGGTTACGAGCGGTCTCCAGGGCTTTCTTCGCGAGGCGAGCAAGTTCCAGAAGATTCAAGGAGCCGGTCGCCTCAAGCGGTTCGCTGTTGTCAACGGCAGGGTCCAATAGCTCAGTTTGGGAAGACCTGGTCCAGGTGGCCCCGGTAATCTCAAGCTGTTGCTGCAGAAATTGTGCTGCCTGCTGGACTTGGGCATGATCGAGGAGTTGACGAATCAACTCCTCGCGCGAATCCGGCTCATGACGCCCAAGTTCCGGATCCAGGGGCAGGAGGCTGCGGGCCTTGATCTGGATGAGAGTTGCCGCCATATAGGCGAACTCGGCCCCGAGGTCGAGATCGAGTTCCGCGGCTTGGTGCATGTAGTCGAGGTATTGGCGCGTGATGTCGGCAATCGGAATGTCGGCAATGTCGACCTGATTCTTCCGGACCAGTTCCAATAAAAGATCGAGCGGCCCATCGAAGCGGGGCAGGGAAACCGCCAGGGGTTCCCTCACTCCATACCCTCCACCATTTTCTGGAAGCGGGGAAAATCATGCGCGGCAGCAGCGGCCAGATCGGCGATGCGTGCCAGCAGGTCGGTCGCTCCGTCGAAGTGGATCTCGATCTTGCCGGAGGAGACCAGTTCAATTCCGGGGGGCAGATTTGTGTGTTTGCTGCGTAGATCGGTATCCACCTGAATGCGTGTTTTCTGGGCGGCTAAGAAATTAGAGCTTTCATTGAGCGCTTCGCATATTCGCCGCTTGCGGCCGACAGCCTCGTTCACCACGCCGGTCCGGGTCAGCTCGTCGAGGAAGCGCAGCAGGGAAGCGCGATCCACCAGATACGTTTTGCCGACCTGGTAGCCGCCGCAGGCGCCCATCAACCGGATGGCCTGTCGGCGTCGCACGCGAAAGAGGTTCTCTATTGCTGGCCGGTCAAGAAAGGGAGGTGTCGAGGGGCTGTGGAGGTGGGCCACAATCTCAGGAACACGCAGATACCATGTTGCTTGTGCCGGCATGAGCTGAAACAGCAGGATATCAGAGCAGCGATTCGTCTTACCATTCTAAAAGTGCACGATATTTCCCAAGCCCGGGCTTCAGCGCGTCCGCGGTACGCAGAAGCCTTATCCCAAGGCATGGGCTTGATCGCGACGGACCGACGGACGGCCCACACGCCGAGCTCGGTTGCGCCGCCAGTCTGACGTCCACCGCAGTTCCGGAGCGGTGGACAACTTACGTGTGAACAGCGGGATGGCGGGATTCTCTTCACAGACCTTACAGCCGGTTACATGCTGCATCCCGCCGAGGCGGCCGCGTTACAGCACGATCACGTCCCAAACGGTGCCTTCAGCTTCCATCGCTGCTAGCCTGAGATCCCTAACACAAGACTCGGGATTTGCAACAACTCGGGCCAGGAGTGATCCATAATCTTGGGCCATAGCAGCTGCCAATTCCGGGCTGGGCCCCCCGCTACTGTACTTGAGATTTCCCCTTACCATGCCATCGGTCTCCAGAGCCTCCAGTACCAGTCCGAACTGATCCTCTTGTTGCGGAATGGGAAAGGGCAGGAAGCTGGTATCGCCGAACGGAACGCCCGGATCGTCTGCTTGCTCTTCGAGAAACAGTCGCGACACGTCGCTGCCGCGCAGCGATGCCACAATGTTGAACATGACTTGGATCGGCGGCAAAGCCGTCGTACGGCGCGTGCGCAGCCGCTCAATCATCAGCGGGAACGGAAAATCCTGATGCGCCAGCGCTCCCAAAACCGCGTCTCGCGTGCGCGCGAGGTGCTCGGTGAAGGTAGGATTGCCGGCCAATCCACTGCGCATTGGCAGCATATTGATGAAGTACCCGATTACCCCAAGCCAGCGCGGCTGATTGCGTCCTGACGCCGGACTGACGATGAGAAGATCGTCCTGGCCGCTGTAGCGGTGCAGCAGCACCTGAAATGCCGCCAACATAATCATGTACAGCGTCGCCTGGCGCGCACGAGCCACTTCCCGCAGCCCGGAAATCAGCTCCCTGTCAAATGCCAGCGGGATCGCCCCGCATTGTCGGCTCGCATCATGCAACCTGCGTGCTGAATCTGAAAATTCCAACCCAGGCAACGGCGGCGTGAGAACTCCAGCCCAATAATCCGATAGCGCCTGTGCCTGGGGGCCTCCTAACAGGTCCCGCTGCCAAGTGACGAAATCCCCGTATTGCGCCGCGAGGGGGGGCAGGGTCCCGACACTGTTGTGTATAGCGCGCTCGTAGAGATGCCGGAGATCGCCGAATAGATTTTGCACGGAGATGGCATCGCATACTAGATGGTGGAGCGTAATCAGTAGAACCTGCGATCCGTCCACACCCCGAAACAACACCACGCGAAAGAGTGCCTGCCGGATATCAAATGGCCGCCGGTGTTCCGCCAACACCTGATCGCGCAGGCTAATGTGGGCGTCGGAGACACCTACCTGGCGAAAGGCCCCGCCTGCGGCCATAGACACCCGCTGCACCGGGTCGCCATCCGTCTCCACAAAGGTCGACCGCAGCGCCGGGTGCCTCTCTACCAGTCTCGCCAGAGCCAGTTCAAAAGCGTGCACATCCAGGGGCCGGAGCAGGCGCGCCGTAAATGCCACGTTGTAGGCGGCACTCTCGGGTTGCATCTTATGGACGAACCAGAGCGCCCTTTGCCCGCAGGACAGCGCGTAATCGCCAATACCCGCAGCTTTTTCGAGCAGCAGCCGTTTGAGCAGGGCGCGCTTTTGCTCGGTGTTAAGGCGGTTTGAGTCTTCGGGCGGAAGCGGCTTCAAGAGTCCCTCACTGTGGATGTAGCTCGCCGCATGACAACTGTGGGCCGCCGAACGTACATAACCGCGCCGATTGCCACTAAAACGAGTACGTTACCGGCGAGAGCCCACGCGTCAGGCCGTTTATGTTCGAGCAGCTCGACCCACAGCGGTTGGGTACAAACGGCGGGTGCAATGAGTACGGGCGCGGCCAATTCGAGGGCCAGATCGAGCAGGAACAAACCGAGGCAGCCCAGCAATCCGATTGATGTCATCAGGATCATATCAGCTGAGGACGGCTTCCGCCAGAAGTATGGCGCCACCAGTGTGAGCGGCAGAAAAACCCATAACGCCGTGTGAAAGAGTTTCGGAAGGATAGGCTCGGTCGCGAGCGTACGCAATATCAATTGATATTCCGCAAAGCACGCTGCCATTCCCAGTGGCAGGAGCGCGCTGAATCTGAAATGACTGGCGTGCGGCGCTGTGACCATTACCGCGCCTGCCGATGCGGCCAAGGTCGCTGCCCATGCCTGAATGCCGGGCCGTTCCCGGCCAGGCAGGGCGGAAGCGGCGGCGACTAGCAGGGGGGCGACCCAGAAGATGCCCATCACATCTGCCTCCGGCATCCTTTTCACGGCGGCGATGAAACACAGCGGCATACCTAACATGAGCAGCGACCCCAGAATCTGCAGATGGAGACGTCTCGGCCGGAAAACGCATTCACGGAAATGGCTCCCGCACGACAGCAGAAGTAACACCAACTGCGTCGCATACCGCGTCCATACCACTTGGTAAGGAGAGACGCGGATGCGCAGCCCGATGTGTTCGATAAGTGCCCAAAAAAGAGAAAAACCGGATGCCAGGGCCAAAGCGCTCAGAATATGTCGTGCGCTCGGAGGAGCATCATTGGAAATCATGGTCACCTCCGTTACTCGTGATAGTCGCTAACGCGGCATCGAGTTCCTCTTCGGTCAGTTCGTCAATTCGTGCCAGCAGGTTCTCTTCGGAATCAACGCTGCCAGATTCCATGTTGACTGAATCTTTGCGCCCCAGTGTCTCCAAGAGTTCCTCGGCTAAAGTCGTGAGCTGCGGGGCTTCTAGAAAGCGTACCATGGGAACCGCAATGCCGAGATTCGCATGAATGTAATTCTTGAACTCGAGTCCCATGAGCGAATCGAGCCCCAAATGACTCAAGGGTACTGTGGGATCGATTGCGCCGGCAGGATAGGCTATGATCCTCTCCAGAGCTGTAGTGAGATAGGCCAACAATACGTGTTTGCGGTCCAACTCGGGACTATCTAGAATGTGTCGTAGGGCAGACTCACTCCGCACATTTTTAGATTGGGTAGTCGCTCTCTTAAGTAAACTGGAAAGGAACGGAGCGGCCGAATAGGAGGGATAGCGGCGTGCCCATTGTTGCCAATCAACACGCAACACGGCGGTCTGTCCGTTTCGCCCAAGTAAGCCGGCGAACACCTCCAGTCCCATTGCAGTGCTAAGTCCGCCCATGCCATGGTCTGAGAGTGTTTGAACATATTGCGTCGCCATTCCAACTTCAGTCCACATACCCCAGTTAATGCTCAGGCCGGGTCGTCCAAGCCTATGCCGATATGCTGCCAGGCCGTCAAGGAAGGCGTTTGCTGCGGCGTAACCACCGAGTTGTGCTGTGCTCAAGATAGATGACCCCGACGAGAACATGACAAAAAAGTCGAGGGGCATCCGTTCGAGCGTGCGGTGCAGGAACCAGGCTCCTAATTTGGGCCGGAGGACGGTAGCCAGGTCTTCCGGCGAAATCTCAGTTATCGGACAGTGGCGCAGCACTCCGGCCGCGTGTACCACTCCGCGAATCGGGGGTCGGCGCTCGCGTTCCCAGCAGTGGACGAAATTGCGTACCGCAGCCTCATCAGATATATCGACGGAAACGGCATGAACGACGGCGCCCTGATGTTCGATAGCGAATATGGTATTGATAACGCGCGCCTGCGGATGCTCCGGACCGATTTCGCCCCAAGTGTCGCGCGTTGGGAGGCCGCTGCGTGACATCAGAATGATACATCGAGCGCCGTGACCGACCATCCAGCGGGCAAGTTCCACACCTAACCCGCCGAGTCCACCTGTAATTAGATAGGCACCGTCGCATCGAAACGGCGCAACGTTCGCAGTGCAAGCAGGCTGACGCTCAAGGCGAGCCACCAGTCGCCTGCCGGCGCGCCATGCAACTTGGCTCTTGTCCTCACCGGCGCGCAATTCATGGCACAAGGTACTGGCGTTGGATTCGGCGCTCTGTTGCGGATCTAGGTCGATCAAGCCCCCCCAGGAGTCTGCATGCTCGAACGCAAATGTTCTACCTAATCCCCATATGGGGGCCTGCCATGGGTCTACTGGGGCGATGTCGTTACAGGCTTGAGCTCCACGTGTGACTAGCCAAAGCCGCGTACCGACAAGCCGACCGACGCCGACGGCTTGCAGAATCTCTGGGACGCCGCCGGAATGCACTACTTCCCGGATCATTTCGTCTCCACGGGCATTCTCACCCACAGCAATGTCAAGAGCCCACAGACAAACGACATGCGATGCTGCATTTTCAACGAGGGTACGATACGCGTCGTCTCCGCGTGAAGTAACGAGCAAGTAAGGTATCCCCATAGCACTCATTTGTGCAGCTAGTGCCTCGCCAACTCCGGACCGGTCTGCCAGTACAGTCCAATGCGTGGGAGAGGTTGCTGCGGCTTCGGGCAGCGGCGACTCACGCCACGCCACCTGGTAAAGCCAGTTTTCCGGCCGTTCGTCGGCCGCTTCCGCTTCCAGGTACTGCAGTCTCGCGCCTTCCAGATCGGAAACCAGGTTGCCCTCGTGGTCAAAAACGCGTACGTCACCCAAAAGGATGTTAGGTTCCGATCCAGGCCGTACCCGGGCGTAACATACGAGCGACATCCCGTGAGGCCGCCGCCAGATCGTTACGGATCCGATTCCGCGACCCACCAGCGCGCCGCGGCGTTTCCCTTCCTCGGCACCAAAAGCATTGATCGCGCTGAGCACGTGCCCGCACGCATCCGCTACGGCAGGGTGAGCCCAGTACATTCCTGTTTCCGCCTGTAACGGCTCAGGAATTTCCACCCGGGTCCATGCTTCCTCGTTCCCGACCCACGCTGTGGTCACACCCCGGAACGCCGGTCCCCACTGGTTTCCCTGGGCATGGAAGTAATCGTAAAACTCCCGTGCGTGAATCCGGCGTGCCGCAGTACGGGTGAAATCTTCGAAACCGGTAGGCTGCACGCCGCTGGGCGGAGCCTCGCTCTTGGCTGCCGTTCCCGTGAAGAGCAGATTCCATGCTCCATCGCCGCCCGCCCGGCTGTAAATCCGGATCGCGGCGGATTCGGTGGAGATCGGCGCGAGGGATATCTGGACCGAATGCCTGTTTCCGGCCGATAGCACCAGCGGCTTTCTGAAATCCAGATCGGACAGCCGTACGACGGCCTCGCCGAAAAGCTCGCGCGCCGAGGCGATGGCCATCTCCATATAAGCAGTCGCCGGCACGACGATGCTGCCCTGCACGCAATGATCGGCCAGATAGGAAAGCTTATCCAGGCTGATCTCGGTTTCCCAAACCGACATCCCCGGATTGCCGGCCACCTCGATGCGCTCGCCCAGCAACGGGTGTCCGCCGTCGGCGTTCTTTCTCGACCGGGTTTTAACCGCCTGCGCATCCAGCCAATAGCGCTGCCGCTCGAACGGATACGTCGGCAGCGCCACCCGCCGCCGCTCATACGGCTGGTCGAATCCCGCCCAGTCTACCTCCGCCCCTCGCTCATATAATCTGCCCAGGCTCTCCAGCATCTGCCGCCATTCCCCT
>Ga0070741_10000890_pt1 | contig 99049 bp, 69 predicted proteins | sample Coa_R1_4_FD_66440 | JGI IMG/M metagenome (GOLD analysis project Ga0070741, IMG submission 66440) | Surface soil microbial communities from Centralia Pennsylvania, which are recovering from an underground coalmine fire - Coalmine... | ecosystem: Environmental > Terrestrial > Soil > Unclassified ... | reverse complement strand
TCTGTATACTAAATACTTAATATCTTATTGACAATAAACAGCTTCCATTGTAATTTGACGCTATGGAAAAGGGCCTGCTTGATCAGATTTCTCAACAAGCTCCCACCCCATCGCTTGCAATAACTAACTCCCGGCTCGCTGGCGAGCACCTGAGCTTATTGATCATTGCCCGAGATTCGCATCTGGCTGATCTATGTGTATCGCTGTTGCAGGGTGTGGGATATGATGTCACGGCAGATGTCATCCCCACCACCAAGCGCTTTCGAGAGACCCTGCAGTCCAAATCCTACGATGCCATTCTGCACGAGTTGGGGCGTCGGGCGGTGCGTGACCCGACCGTGTGGAATGAGCTCGAAAAGGAAGGCGTGAATGTCCCGGTCATTGTTCTGGGGCGCCGATTGGGGGCTCAGGAATCTCGAGATCTGCTTGAAAAAGGGGCGGCAGATTTTGTGGCCGTCGAGCACTTGGTTCGGCTTCCCTGGGTGATGAAGAGGGTGATTGAATTCAGAAGATTGCGTGACGGAATGGTGCGCGCCGAGGAGGGGCGCCGGCGGGCGGAGGAAAGATATCGCCTGCTTTTTGATCGCAACCTCGCGGGAGTCTATCGGGCTTCGATGGACGGGCGGATCCTGGATCTGAACGACACGTGCGCCCGGATGTTTGGATACCCCAGTCCGAAAAAGGCTCAGAGACATACTCTCCAGGAAACGTTTCCAAGCCCGGAAGACTACGAACGGCTGATGCGCAGCCTGCGGGAGCAGAAATCCATCAACAATCTTGAACTCCAGCTTCGTCGCCGTGACGGCCAATTGCGCTGGGTACTGATCACTGCCAGTCTGATGGAGATGCCGCAGGAATCACAACCCGTGATCGAGGGTACGTTAATCGACGTGACCGACTGGAAGCGGGCGGAAGAGGCTCTTCGTCAAAGTGAGAAAAGGTTCCGAGCTCTGGTTGAGAAAAGCACCGACGGCATCTCGCTGGTGGATGCAACGGGCAAGGTTCTCTACTCCAGCCACGCGGTGAGTCCTATTTTCGGTTACCAACTGGAGGAACGGCTTGGCAAGAACATTTTCGAGCTGATGCATCCGGAAGATTTGCAGCGGGCACTGCCGCTATTTAAAAAGCTGGTTGAAAAGCAGCTCAGTTCCGTCACGGTGGAGGTTCGTTATCGCCATAAGGATGGCTCATGGCGCTGGATTGAAGCGCTGGGCACGAATCTGTTGGAGGACCCGAACGTGGGAGCGGTGGTGATTAACTACCGCGATGTGACTGAGCGCAGGCAGTTACAGGAGCAACTCTTTCAGGCGCAAAAAATGGAGGCCGTCGGAAGGCTGGCTGGCGGTGTAGCTCACGATTTCAACAATCTCCTCACTGCCATCCTGGGTTATAGCGATATTGTGATGGAAAAGCTGGAGCCCAGCAACCCGCTCCACCGATACACCCAGGAGATCAAGAAGGCGGGCGAGCGCGCGGCATCCCTGACCCGCCAGCTTCTGGCTTTCAGCCGGCTGCAAGTGATGTCGCCGCAAGTGCTGGACCTGAATACTGTCATTTCGGATTTGGGGAAGATGTTGCGGCGCGTGATTGGCGAAGATATCCAATTGACCATCGCGCCGGAAGCCAAGAAGGGGCGTGTGAGGGCTGACCCCGCGCAAATTGAACAGGTTGTTTTGAATCTTGCGTTTAATGCCCGCGACGCCATGCCGGCAGGGGGCGAGCTTACCCTTAAGGTCTCTGACGTGAATCTTGAGGAAGGGTTTATGGTGGAAGGGGTCAAAGCGACGCCCGGGGCCTACGTGTCGCTTGAGGTGACGGATACCGGCTGCGGCATGGACCCGGAAACGCGCGCTCGCGCATTTGAGCCATTCTTCACAACCAAGGAAAAAGGGAAAGGGACGGGGTTAGGTCTTTCGACAGTTTACGGTATCGTGAAACAGTCCGGTGGATATATCTGGCTCAGCAGTGAGCCGGGTCATGGCACGACATTTAAAATCTATTTACCCAGTGTTGAAGAGGCCGTGACTGCGGTGCAATTGCCTGAGGCTCCAGTTCGTCAGCACCGGGGAAGCGAGACTATTCTTGTTGTGGAGGATGAGGACGCCGTGCGCGCGCTTGTCCGCAGGCTTCTCCAGTCGCAAGGCTATCAGGTGCTTGAAGCCACCCGGGGCGATGAGGCCCTGACACTCTGCCATCGGCATAAACTGCCGATTCATCTTGCGTTGATGGATATCATCATGCCGCAATCGAATGGCCAGGAGCTTTCTCGCCGCATTCGAACCATTCACCCGGAAACCAGAATCCTCTTCATGACAGGCTATGCCGGCAACAAGATAGGGACCATCGACGTACTTGAAAAGGGCGCTCAATTTATTTTGAAACCCTTCACAGCCGATGCCCTCAGCCAGAAGATCCGATCTGTATTAGATATGCAATAAAGAGCCAAAACCAAGAGCGTAAGTTAAGTTATGGCGGCGGCTGGGGCCGTGACAGTACTATTTCTTCATATTGCTCAGGCTGGGTTACTACTAGCATTTCCTCGCTGTGATCGTGTCATTCCGGGCGGAGCGAGCAATCTCGCTTTGAAAGTAGAACGCTTGCGAGACTCCTGGTTGTCTTCGGCTTCTCGGAATGAGAGACGGCAAGAGTTTCTCCCCGACTAGCCCTCAAGAATCCCTCACTTGTGTTGTTGATTTCACGATTTCGCATAGACTCGCACCCCGCGCGCTGCCGATTGCCGTATGTTTTAGATAGTAAATATCTGAAACAGGAGCATTTAAGGTGGATGGGTAAGGATAATCCGGCGGCATTATAATGAGAGAGCTAGTGTCGCAGAACTGAAATATGCAGGATTTCCCCCGAGGCTGAGCGTGAGAGGGGGAGTAATATGATCATATGGGACCGAGGAGGGACGCCCAGGCTTACCCTTGTGTCTCTCTTTGCCCTTGGTTGGAAACAGTAGTGCTGAAAGAGGCGCGTTTTAATCCAAACCTTGAACCTGGTGAAAACTAATCAATGAAAATCAACAAGGATGCTCGAGTATTGGTGGTGGACGATGAGGCGCATCAAAGGGAGGGCCTTGCAACCCTGCTCCAAAGCTGGGGGTACGAGGCGGAGACAGCTTCAAACGGGCGTGAGGCGCTTGATAAGATTCCATCTTTTAATCCAGTGGTTGTGATCTGCGACCTCCGTATGCCGGATATGAGCGGCATGGATCTTCTGCGCGAGCTTCGCCACTCGCGACCCAGCATAAGTTTCATTATGCTTTCCGGTCAGGGAACCATCGGCGAGGCCGTCGAGGCGACCAAGCTGGGAGCTTTTAACTTTTTAGAGAAGCCATTGGATGTCAAGAAATTGCAGGTGGAACTGCGCAACTGCCTGGAACGGCGGATGAACGAGCGGGAATTGGAGATCGCGCAGCGACGCTTGAGGGATGCAGGTATTCTGGGAAGTCTGGTGGGCCGCTCGAAGAAGATGCAGGAGGTGATGTCGTTGGTGGCGCAGGTGGCTCCCTCCAGTGCGTCGGTGCTGATCACGGGTGAAAGCGGAACCGGCAAAGAGTTGGCGGCGCGAACCATTCATGAGTTAAGCCCTCGCCGAATGGGACCTTTTGTGGCTGTCAACTGTGCTGCCATCCCGGAAAGCCTGATGGAAAGTGAGATTTTCGGCCATGAGAAAGGGGCTTTTACCGGCGCCATGGACCGGCGGGCGGGATGCTTTGAGCTGGCGGATGGGGGCACGCTGCTGCTGGATGAGATCGGCGAGATGCCGATTGCCACGCAGGCAAAACTTCTGCGGGTCCTGGAGGATTCAAAAGTGCGTCGCCTAGGAAGCAAGGCGGAAATTGTGACCGACGTGCGCGTACTGGCCGCCACGAACAAGGTCCCTGAAGAGGCCGTGGCCAAGGGGCAACTGCGCAGCGACCTTTATTTTCGACTGAATGTGGTTCACATCGCGATGCCTCCGTTACGCGAACATCTGGAGGACCTGGAGAGCCTGATTGAGCGCCTTTTGGAGGAATTGAATCAGAAGCATCAAAAAAATGTAAGGGTCGTGGATTCCGAGGTGCTCGACCTTTTCCGGCGCTATAGCTGGCCTGGCAATGTGCGAGAGTTGCGCAATACCCTGGAGCGAGCGGTGGTGGTATGCTCCGGCGAAGTGCTGCGAAGGGCGGACTTGGCGCCAGGGTTCGGACAGACAACGCCAGCTGTCGCCGAGGGGGATTTGATGATCCGACCGGGCCTTACGGTGGCGGAAGTCGAGCGATTACTGATCCGGGAGACATTGGCCTTTACGAGCAATAACAAGACGCGCGCCGCCGAAATTCTGGGCATCAGTCTGAAGACCTTGCACAATAAGCTCAAGGAATATGAGAGTCAGCCTCAAAGTTAACCTTAAAGTTAAACTCACGGCCCTTATTTCTCTTCTCGTTTTGGGTGTAGTGCTGGTCACCTCGGCTCTCTATCTTGTGAATTCAGTTCATCAGACGATTGAGGGGGTACAGCAGATCGGCACATATATCCGCGATGAAACGTACTCGCGGGCGCGCGCCATGGTGGCAGCTACCCGCATTCCGCCCTATATCGATCCGAAGGATTTTGATGAAGTGCGGGCCTTCATCCGGGTTCAACTGAGCCAGGACGAGGGATTGCGCTCGCTCATGGTGTCCGCAGTCAGCTACTCCCCCGTCATCGATTATGTGGCGATCACGGGCCCGGATCGGATGATTCTGGTCCATAATGATCCGAGCGTCATCGGCCAGCCGTTGCCTCCCGCGCGTCCCCTTTCCGATCTTCTGAATGCCGGGTTATACCGCCAACTCCGCACCATCTACGGTCCCATTCGGGATTACGAGCTTGATCTGCCGCTGGTGATGAACCAGCAGCCTTTCTGCGACGTCCGAGTGGGTGTCTCGACGGTCTTTCTGGCGGCCCAGGTGACACCCCACCTGAAAAGCGCGCTGGAGCTCGCAGCGTTCGTGATTTTGCTCGCCACCGTGACGGCGGGCGTTCTTTCCTTTCGCATCTTGCGGCCCCTGGCTGCCATTTCTCAGAGCGTCGATCTCCTCGCCCGCGGAGAATTTGTGGAGCCGGTAAAGATCAAGAGCGAGGATGAATGGGGCGCGCTTTCCAGCAAGCTGAATCTGTTGGGCGAGCAGATTCGGGGCGACAAGGCTGCGTATCTGGCCCTCAAGGAGAACCTGGACCAGCTCTTTGCCAATCTGACCGACGGCGTGATGCTATTCGACGGCGAGGATCGACTGGTCCTTGTAACGCCTGCGGCTTCGCGATTCCTGAACCGCCCCGCAGAGGCGTTGCTCCATCGCACCCCGGGCGAAATTTTCGCGGATGAAAAGCCTCTCAGCCGGTTATTGCGTCAGGCTTTTCAGGAGAGAAATTCGCTGGCGGGTCAGCGGGTGGATTTGTCGGAAGACGCCACGACTTCAAGCGTTGCGGTTACAACCCATTTTGTGCGCGATCGAGGGGGGCTAGTGGCGGGCCTTGTGATGTTGCGCGACGCCGGAACACGCGCGCAGTTGAAGGATCAGATCGGTCTGGCCACGAAGCTTGCGGCCCTGGGCCGTCTTACTTCCGGAGTGGCCCATGAGGTGAAGAATCCTCTCAGCGCGATGAGCATTCAGATTGAAATCATTAAATCCAAACTGCTTCAGCATGAGCAAAGCAGTGAAGTGCAGCCTCAGTTGGATATCTTAACCGAAGAGATTCGGCGGCTGGACCGCGTCGTGAAGACCCTGCTGGATTTTACAAGGCCTCTCGAAATTCGCCGCACCGAAATCAACTTAACCGATGTGGTCCGCGAGGTCTTTACGCTGGCGGAACCTCAGGCTCGGAAATACAATGTAAAGTTAATTCTTGAACCCAATGGAGCCTTGCCCCCGCTCAGGGTGGATCGCGACCTGATCAAACAGGCGCTGCTGAATCTGGTGTTGAACGGCTGCCAGGCGATGCCGAACGGCGGGGAGCTTCGGGTGAAGCCTCAGGCGCGCGCCAAGACTGTCGAGCTTGAGATTGCCGATCAGGGGGTTGGAATTCCCGAAAGAGACCGGCAGAAGATTTTCTCCTTGTTTCATACGACAAAGCCCGGCGGCACGGGCGTCGGCTTGGCCATGGCCTTCCGCATCATCCAGCTCCACGATGGGTCGATTGACTTTTCGAGCGAGGTCAACCAAGGCACGGTCTTCCGCATTTCACTCCCCGCACAAGAAGCGGTTTAGCTGGAACCCAGAAAGCAAGTTGCTGTTTCGTTGTGAAAGAGATCGGTAAGGTGCTACTCTCTGGAATGTCGAATTTGAAACCTGCTAGTGCCGGTTACCCTTTAGCGAGAGCGCGCCTCGTTGGCGCCTGATACATACGGCGGAATGCTCAGGAGCTGCCCTCGGCAGGCGCCGCTCCATGCCTGTACAGGCTTAATTCCCTGATCCGGCCTCCGCAGCCTTAGCGCTGAAGAATTTTTCTTCCTCCCAACGCCAGGGCTAAGAAACCGGTACCTAACAGGAATAAGACGGGAGGCTCGGGCACCTTTGCCCCCGGATCAATTACCATCACGCTGATCGTGTTTTGGCCTACAGGCAGGATTCCGCCATTGGGCGCTCCCTTTGCTGGATTTTTGCTTTTAACGAAAAGGCTGATGTTATAAGTGTTGAAATCCTTATCATTCTCACTCGTTGGATCCGTCGTCGTAAACGCAATCCCCAAATCACAACTGGAGACCATTCCGCCTGCCTTTCCTTTAAGCATCAGACCAACAGCGCAGGCATTCTTGGCCGGAAACGTCAAATGCACGTTGTTGACGATATCGGCGGCAGGATTATCTTTCGTGCCTCCGGTCAGCGCTGGATCTACCAATTCTGTAATTTGTATGGCGAACGCGTTGAGATTGGTTATCGTGTAATCAACAAAATGCGTAGCCGTGGGTGTGTCCATAAAGGGCTCCGTTGGAGGATTAAGGGGGGTTACAGTGACGCTGATGTCGTCTGCAGCGACCGGCTGAGGTGACAGAATGAGCATTGAGGCAGCGATGGTTCCGATGACGAGGAGCGGATGAAACGATCTTCGGGAGATCATAGGGCCTCCTTGGATGCAGTCAGTCTGACCGCACAGGCGGGATTCAAAAAAGCTCTCGTATCATCAAAGGTGTACAAGAGTCGATTCCGTCTGCCGGCTCTATTCGAGTTTTTCTGTACAGGTTGTTCAGCAATTGCCGTTATTCTTGCGCCAGATAAAAACCTCCGTCAAGTACTGGCTTAGTGATCATCATTCGTGCCAGCCGCTCAAGAGATGTTGTCCATTGTGATACTTCCTCGGCAGAACTCATGCGAATCGCGGCTATTGAGGGTCACAGTGCCTGGGGCTGGAGGGCTTGTTGATGGCGCAGTCTTCTGATATGGTTTGCATCTTTGCTTGATCGGCATAAGGACTTAACTTCGGAGGGTGCTTCTCAAAGTGTTCGCCACAAAAAGATGGATGGCCGCCTCCTTGTTGCTGGCGTTTACCGCTCCTTTGTTAGGCCAGCCGGTGAAGCGAAATCTCACGCTTGAGCTTGTCAGCCATCCTGACGAGGTGGTTCCACCTGGACCGGAGAATATCCGCTGGCGTCCACACACGGATCAAATCAGCTTTATTGAAGAATCCTCAAGCGGAGGGCCTGCACGCGCCATCTGGCTTTACGACGCCACCACCGGCGCGAAACAACGGCTGCTGAGTCAAAGTCAGGCAGGCCAGAAGATCAGCTTGGAGTCTTATCAGTGGTCGCCCGACGGGAGAAGGCTATTGCTGGAGGGCGGTGGTGACCTTTGGCTTTTTGATATGAACACCGGCAAAGTGCGCTGCCTCGCGCATGGGGCAGAGCCGGAAGGGGAATCAGCCTTCTCACCGCGAGGAGACCAAGTTGGTTTTATCGCGGCCAATAATCTGTACGTTGTAGATTTGAAGAGCGGCCACATCCGCCAACTCAGCCGTGACGGCAGCGCCACAGTTCTCAACGGCGTGCAGGATTGGGTCTACGGCGAGGAACTGGCATACCGAGAGACGAAACGGGCTTATGAGTGGTCGCCCGACAGTACGAAGATTGCCTATCTTCGGCTTGATGACGGCCCGGTGCCACGATATCCACTCATCGACTTTCTTCAGGTTCATGCGACACTTTTGGAGCAGCGCTTTCCGCAGCCCGGTGATCCAAACCCGGTTGCAACCCTGCACGTGGTCAACGTCGAGGGCGGCCAGGATTCGGCCTACAAACTTCATCAAGGCGCTGAATATATTGTGCCGGCGTTCACGTGGACCCCGGACTCTCAGGCCGTTTGTTTCCTGACCTTGAACCGCAACCAGACACGCGAAGTGATGCACCTCTGGAGCTCGAAGGGGGATTTCCATCCCCTTGTTGAAACTGATCCTTATTGGATCAACAACGTGGAGCCGCCACAATTCATCGACCATGGACAACATTTCCTCTGGCTCTCTGAGCGGGATGGCTGGCTTCATCTCTATCTTTTCAGCCGCGACGGAAAGCTAGAAAAACAACTGACTTGCGGGAAGTGGCTGATTGATCATCCGGTTTTTGAGGATATTCCTTCGTTCCAGATCGATGAGAAGGGAGGATGGGCCTATTTTGAATCCACCCGCCAGGATCCGCGCGAGCGGCAGATTTATCGGGTGCGGCTCAATGGAATGGAAATACAGCAGCTCACGAAGCAGCCTGGAACCCATGACCTTCGCCTTTCCCCTGATGGGCGGTTTCTAGTGGATGATTTTTCCTCCATCACCGATCCTCCTGAAACGCGATTATTGAAAAGCGATGGGACTTACCTCTCGACTCTCGATAAACCCGCCAACCACTTATCGAATTATGCCCTGGGACTAACCGAGCTTGTTTCGATAAAAGCCGCGGATGGGACCACGCTTTATGCCCGGCTCGTCAGACCCGCGAACTTTAATCCTCAGAAGAAGTATCCTGTCATTGTCTATGTTTACGGCGGTCCTCATTTTCAGATTGTTCGCAACGAGTGGGGGACAACCTCGTTGCTGGATCAGTTGCTGGCCGAGCATGGGTTCCTGATCTGGTCGCTCGATAACCGCGGCTCATGGGGCAGGGGACACGCCTTTGAAACCGTCGTCTTCAAGCGCCTTGGGGAACGAGAGCTTCAGGATCAGCTTGCGGGAGTGAAATATCTGAAATCCTTGCCTTACGTCGATGGGTCTCGAATCGGCATCTGGGGTTGGTCCTACGGTGGCTATATGACTCTTTATAGTCTGACCCATGCCCCTCAGGTATTTAAATGCGGCATCGCTGGCGCTCCAGTCACGGACTGGCGCTTTTACGATTCGATTTACACGGAACGCTATATGCGTACGCCAGAGGAGAATCCCGAAGGCTATCGCGAGTCTTCGCCCGTCCGGTCGGCGGGTAACCTGCGAGCAAAATTGCTCCTGATCCACGGCGTTGCGGATGATAATGTGCATTTGCAGAATACGCTGAATTTCATCCAGGCGTTGATCGAAGCCAAAATCTCTTACCAGCTTTACTTACAGCCCGCGCAGAAGCATGGGTTTCGTGGAGAAGTCCCAATCAGCTATCGGAACATGAGAATTTTTGATTTTTTTGAAAAGAATCTGTGAGGAATGACCGTGAAGAACGATTTCAAGCCAATGGCAGTGCTCCGTCAAATGGTCATCTTCGTCGGGATTGTTTCTATCGGTTTAGGCTGCAGGATGCTGGCCGTGTCCTCTCAATCCGGGCCGAGCCTGCAAGGTTTTTCTGCGGCCAACGCTCAGAGGGAGCAGCAGTGGGAGTCGAAGTTCCGCGCGATCCCGAGCGCGCAGATTATCCGCGACACAAACAGGTTTCTTTCCGCTTATCCTCACAATGCCGGGTCGGCGCGCGACAGGCAGAATGCAGAATGGATTCTTAGAAAATTCAATCAGTGGGGATGGAAGGCGAATATTGAGACATTCTATGTATTGCTGCCGATGCCGAAGGAGCGTCTTGTGGAACTCGTGGCGCCGAATCGATTCCGAGCAAGGCTGGAGGAGCCGACGATTGCAGTTGACCCTACCAGCGATCAGCATCAGGAACAATTGCCGACTTATAACATGTATTCTGCTGATGGGGATGTCACGGCCCCCCTGGTCTATGTGAATTATGGGATGGAATCCGATTACAAGCAGCTTGAACAATTGGGCATTTCCGTGAAGGGAGCTGTGGTGATTGCGCGCTATGGGGCAGGCTGGCGAGGTCTGAAGCCGAAACTCGCGGCTGAGCACGGGGCGGTGGGCTGCCTTATTTATTCCGATCCGCGCGACGATGGCTACTGGCAGGGCGAAGTCTTCCCACAAGGGCCCTGGCGCCCGCGCGGAGGTGTGCAGCGGGGGAGCGTCATGGATATGGTGATCTATCCGGGTGATCCCTTGACGCCGGATGTGGGCGCAACGAAAGACGCGAGACGATTGCCGCTCAAGGATGCCAAGACCATCACCAGAATTCCGGTGTTGCCCCTTTCATACGGCGATGCACAGCCTCTGCTTGCAGCGTTGGGGGGGCCGACTGCTCCGCCCGAATGGCGTGGCGCCTTGCCCATCACCTATCGTGTCGGCCCGGGTCCAGCGAAAGTGCATCTCAGGGTGATTTCGAGCTGGGATATCAAACCGATTTACGATGTGATCGCCCGCATTCCTGGATCAACAGATCCGGATGAGTGGATTATTCGTGGAAATCATCACGATGCCTGGGTCAACGGTTCAGAGGACCCAGTTTCCGGTCTCACCCCGATGCTCGAGGAAGCGCGGGCCTTTGGAGAGCTTCTGAGGCAAGGTTGGAAGCCCAAGCGCACTGTCATTTATTGCGCCTGGGATGGAGAGGAAGAAGGCTTGCTGGGATCGACGGAATGGGCTGAAGACCACGCGGATGATCTGCGTCAACATGCCGTGGTCTATATCAATTCAGACTCGAACGCACGAGGGTACCTTAATGCTTCCGGCTCTCCCTCCCTTCAGAAATTTATCGATGCAGTTGCGAGCGATATTCAAGATCCTGAAAAAGGCATTTCGGTGGAAAAGAGACTTCGCTTTTATCGCCTGACGCATGCCAAGACAGATGCTGACCGAGAAGCATTGCGCAACGGGCGAGAGTTAAAAATCGGCGCACTTGGTTCTGGATCAGACTATTCTGTATTTATCGATCACTTAGGAATTGCCTCTCTGGACTTGGGTTATAGCGGTGAGGATGGCGGCGGAATCTATCATTCGATTTACGATGATTTTTACTGGTATTCACGCTTTGGAGACCCTGATTTTATTTATGGAAGGACGCTGGCTCAGACGGCCGGCACGGCGGTGATGCGGCTGGCGGACGCGGACTTGCTTCCTTTCGAATTTAAGCCGCTTGTGGAGGCCGTCAAGACATATACCGCCCAGGTCCGAGGCTATTTGAGAAGTGAACGAAAACAGACGCGTGAGCGAAATATGGAAATCATGGAAGGTGTTTTCACGGCAACGATGGACCCGCGAAAACATCGGGTGCCGCCCCACATGCAGGCCATTCCGCCCTACCTGAATTTCGCTCCTCTCGAAAACGGCGTCGCCAGTTTAGAACACAGCGCCGATGAATATGCGAGGGCTTTGAATGAAGCCGAGTCTCACGGAGGTCTGAAGGAATCTCAGGACTCTTTCAAGCAGGTAAACCAATTGTTGCGCGAAAGCGAGCAAATGCTGACCAGCGGAGATGGGTTGCCAGGAAGGCCCTGGTATAAGAACGAGCTTTGCGCGCCCGGCATGTATACCGGCTATGCTGCGAAAACTCTGCCGGCGGTGCGAGAGGCGGTTGAGCAGAAGGATTGGAAGTTAGCAGACCAGCAAATGATGACTCTGGGCGCAGTATTGAGCCGCGAAGCAGCCCTCATCGCCAACGCTGCCAGTGAACTTGAGAAGGCGGCAAAGTGAGCGCTATAATTTTCCGGCTGAATGTTCAATAGTTTCTGGAATCGAGCGGATTGTGAGCCGTAAAATAAAGGTGCCTTTTTAGTGAAGACAGGACAATAAAAACGGATCGATCTCAAAGGAGAGGATTATGAGACGTTATCGTGTGATGACTTTTACTTTCGTGCTGGGTTTTGTGTTTGCAAGTGTAGCTTTGTCACAGGGAAACCCACGGGGGCTCGCTAAACTGAGTCTGAATGGCCAGACGGTTTCCATTGATTATGGTCGCCCTTCTCTCAGGGGCCGCACAATAGATCAGATGTTAGGTAAGCTGAAGCCAGGCGGTTACTGGCGTCTGGGGGCGGATAAATCCACCACATTTACGACGGGCACGGATTTGAAGTTTGGCGATGTGACTATCCCCAAAGGCATCTACAGCATTTGGGCGCAGCGTCAGAGTGATAATTCCTGGAAGCTGGTTTTCAACAAGCAGCATGGCCAGTGGGGCACGGATCACGATCCTTCCCAGGATTTCGCGTCGGTGCCTTTGAAGGAGACGAAAGCATCAAGCTCGGCTCAAATGCTGACGATTCGACTGACAAAGAGCGGCGACGGCGGCGACATGATTGTTCACTGGGGCAACATGGAGTTGACCACACATTTCACGGCTTCCTGAGCTCAAGCTCCCGCGTTGAAAGCCCGGCACAACGATTAAGGCGCGAAGTGCTAGTGCGGGGATCCGTTGCGATCATCTTTACAATCTTTCGCGTCAATTGTGAGACAGGGGCATGAGCCATGTCTTCGATTGAAAACCACCTGACCTCTTTTTGTGGAGAGTCATTGCCCAGTTCGACCCGATGCAACGTTACTTGAATTGCCCTGAAAGTGATGTTGTGACGTAGAGCGCCTGGCATCTCTTCGATACATGAGAATTTGCCCGTTGCGTGGGCCAGCTTTGCCCGCAAACGCTGTACGGCCTGCCTTTTCGATTCTCCAAAGGCGGCGGGGAAGTTCCATAAATCGCTCATTAGCCCTTCATCAAGCCCGCGGATGAAGGCCAGCTTGTGTTCTTTCTGAATAATCGCAATAGCAAGATGCCTGGATTCCACAGGTCGTCTGGGTTTGGGTGTGGGATAATGATGCGGTTTTCCTGAGTGAAAGGCGCGACACCATGGGCGCAAGGGGCAAATGCCGCAATCAGGGTTGCGTGGCAGGCAGACGGTTTGCCCTAACTCCATCATCGCCTGGTTAAAGGCGCCGGGATTATTTCTGGAGATCAACGCCTGAAGCTTGCGCTCAGCCCGGCGGCGAAATATGGATTGCTGTAAATAACCCTTCCAGGCATATAGGCGCGCCATCACACGAGCGACGTTACCGTCAAGCACCGGGATCGGCTGGTTATAGGCAATGCTGAGCACAGCGCGGGCCGTGTAGTGTCCTACTCCCGGAAGCGTCAAGGCCTTCCGATAATCGGAAGGAAATTTCCCTCCGAATTCCCCGACGATTCTCTGTGCCGCCAGATGCAGGTGACGCGCTCGCCGATAGTAGCCCAGCCCTGACCATCGTTCAGCGATTTTCTCAAAAGGAGCAGCGGCGAGGCGCGCAATATCCGGAAAAACCCGAAGAAAGCGCTGATAATAGGGAATGACCGTGGCAATCTGAGTCTGTTGAAGCATGACTTCAGAAATCCAGATGGCGTAAGGATCTCGCGTCTTGCGCCAGGGTAGACAGCGGGCGTGAGAGCCATACCAATTTAAAAGAGCGTTGCGAATGGCTATGTTTTGTTTTTGATTTCTCATTGAAGAGCTTTAGAATCTCCAAGAAAACCCAGGTTTGTTACTCGCTTTTTCCAGATAGAACATGGCATACCAAAATCTTCGTGAATTCGTCGCGCGGTTGGAGCGCGAGCAACAGTTGAAGCGAATCAGGGTCCCAATCGACGTGGATCTTGAGATCACCGAGATTACGGATCGCGTCTCCAAAGCCGGCGGGCCGGCATTGCTTTTTGAAAAGCCATGTTCCGCCCAAAATAACACGGAATATCGCCTCCCGCTGTTGATTAATACTTTCGGAACCCGGCAGCGGCTTGAGATGGCTCTGGAGGTCAATTCCGTCGAGGATATCGCCAGGCGAATCGAGGACCTCCTGGAGATGCGGCCTCCCGAAGGTCTCCTGGATAAGGTGCGTTTGTTGCCCAGGCTCGCAGATCTCGGGTCGATTTTCCCCAAACGGGTCAAGGACGGGCCGGTAAAAGAAGTGATCGAGCCTCAGGATTTTTCGCTGGCGCGACTTCCGATTATGAAGTGTTGGCCTCAGGATGGGGGGCGGTTCATCACATTTCCCATGGTGATTACGCGGAGTCCGAAGAATGGGCGTCGTAATGTGGGGTGCTACCGAATGCAGGTTTTTGATGAACGCACCACAGGGATGCACTGGCAGATTCACAAGGGAGGCGCCGAACATTTCCGCTGGCTTGAGCGGCAAGGAAAGGGACGTCGGATGGAAGTGGCGGTGGCTTTGGGGGCGGATCCGGCCACAATGCTTTCCGCAATCCTTCCCCTTCCCGAAGATTTGGATGAGTTTATCTTTGCGGGATTTTTGCGACAGGAGCCAGTGGAGTTGGTGAAATGCGAAACCTCGGATTTGGAAGTTCCCGCGCAGGCGGAAATTGTGTTGGAGGGCTATGTCGACCTTGATGATCTCCGGAGGGAAGGGCCTTTTGGCGATCACACGGGATTTTATTCGCTTGAGGATCAGTTTCCAGCCTTCCATCTTACCTGTGTAACTCATCGGAAGAACCCTATTTACGTCTCGACCCTTGTGGGGCCCCCACCCATGGAAGACTATTGGATGGGATACGCCGTGGAGCGCATCTTTTTGCCCTTGATGCGCAAACAGCTTCCGGAAGTGGTCGATATGCATATGCCGGCGGAAGGCGTGTTTCATAATCTCATGATTGTCGCCATCCGGAAGAGTTATCCCGGGCATGCCCGTAAGGTGATGAACGCGATTTGGGGTTTGCCGGGAGCGATGTTTACCAAGTGTCTTGTGGTCGTCGATGACGATGTGGACGTTCACAATTTGCGCGAAGTGGTGTGGAAGGCGTTCAATCATATTGATCCGGAACGGGATATTCAGTTTGTTCTGGGCCCGGTCGATCAACTTGAGCATGCATCCCGACTTCCAAACTTTGGTTCAAAGATGGGCGTGGATGCCACGCGTAAATGGCCCGGCGAAGGTTTTAATCGCCCTTGGCCAGATGAGATCAAAATGGACGCTCAGGTCAAAGAGCGGATTGACAGAATATGGAAAGACTTGGGCCTCTGAAACCTGCTAGTGTGGTTTTCTGTTCGGGTTGCAGCCATCATCCCATGCATCATGGCTCTGCTCCCACGAGGGTTATCCACAAATTGCTTGTGCTCCGCCTAAAAAATAAAACCTCTTTGACCCGTTCCCGCATCTAATCTTTTACTACTTCTAAAATACAACCAAGGAGGTGATGGCGCATGAGGATTGCGCAAGTTGCGCCACTATATGAACGTGTGCCTCCCTGCCTATACGGAGGGACTGAAAGGGTGGTGTCCTACCTTACCGAGGAGTTCGTGCGCCTGGGGCATGATGTGACCCTTTTTGCGAGCGGTGATTCGATCACTAAGGCGCGTCTCGTTTCGCCATGCCCGGAATCTCTTCGGCTAAACCGCTCTTGTATTGATCAGTTAGCGTATCATATCCTGATGCTTGAACAGGTCTTCCGCGAAGCTGAGGAATTTGATATTATTCATTTTCATATCGATTATTTGCATTTTCCACTGACGCGGAGGCAAAATTGGCCCCACCTTACGACGCTTCATGGACGGCTCGATATACCTGATCTCGTCCCTCTCTATCAAGAATTTATTGAAATGCCGGTGGTTTCAATTTCAAACGCTCAGCGGCAGCCTCTGCCATGGCTCAATTGGCAGGGTACTGTCTATCATGGTCTTCCAAGAGATCTCTATCAGTTCCGTCCAGGACCGGGGAGGTATTTGGCTTTTTTGGGGCGCATCTCACCTGAGAAGGGAGTGGATCGTGCCATTGAAATCGCAAAGCGGGTCGGCATTGAACTTAGAATTGCGGCTAAAATTGACCGGGCGGACCGAGAGTACTACGAATCGACGATAAAGCCTCTCCTTCAGCACCCCCTGATCCACTATATTGGAGAAATCGGCGAAAAGCAGAAAGATGAGTTCCTGGGGAATGCGATTGCGTTGTTAGTTCCTGTTGACTGGCCGGAGCCCTTTGGCCTGGTCATGATTGAAGCTATGGCCTGCGGCACGCCAGTGGTTGCCTTTCGGCGAGGCTCGATTCCGGAAATCGTAGAGGACGGTAGAAGTGGCATCATTGTGGAGGATGTCGATCAGGCGGTGCGGGCGCTGGAAAGAGTTATGAAAATTCCGCGCAAAGGATGCCGACAGGCTTTTGAGGAGCGCTTTCTCGTTTCACGCATGGCTCAGGACTATATCAAGATTTACGATCGGTTGCTGGAGGAGCAACCGCTTGTCACGCCGTTCTCGCTGAGGAAAGGGCTTTGGACGAGGTCATCCGCGTAAAAGACCAGTACTACATTCTCTCAACCTCCTCCCTGGCAGATGACCGCACCCGGGTTCTCAAGCATGGTGACACTTTTGCAGTGTATGACCGGCGGGGAGATATCGAGCCTCTGGGCAAGGGCACACAGGGGCTCTACCACCGCGAAGCGCGTTATCTCTCCCTGTGGGTACTCCGGCTCGATCATGACCGACCGCTGTTGTTGAGTTCTACGGTCAGAGAAGATAATGCTTCTACTGCCACGGACCTGACCAATCCGGATTTTTATAAGGAAGGGGGAGTGATTGTTCCCCGGGGCACACTGCATATCTCTCGCTCAAAATTTCTCTGGGAAGGTTCCCACTATGAGCAACTTCACATTGTGAATTACAGCCTCTCTTCAGTCGATCTCACCTTCTCAATTCAGTTTGCGGCAGATTTTGCAGATATTTTTGAAATCCGGGGGATCAAGCGCGCCAAGCGGGGCCGGCTTCTTCCGGAAGAGCTGGAAGAAGACCATGTTGTGCTTTCTTACGAAGGTCTGGATGGGATTATCCGTCGGACCATCATTCATTGCACTCCCAAGCCGCACCGCATCACACCTTCTGAAATATTCCTCTCAGCCTCACTTCAACCGAAAGAGAGCCGCCATTTCTTTGTAACTGTTTCTTGTCATTCTTCTCAAAACGGATCGCCAAGCAGAATTAGCTTCGATGTGGCGGTTCAGAAGTCGACTCAGGAACTGAGGCAAGCGGAGGCCAGTATTTGCCGCATTTATACGTCAAATGAACAATTTAACGATTGGCTGAACCGATCGGCGGCGGATCTGCTGATGATGATCACTCAGACCCCCTACGGTCCTTATCCTTATGCAGGTGTTCCATGGTTCAGCACAGCGTTCGGCCGAGACGGCATTATTACGGCTTTGGAAACCCTATGGGTTAATCCGGGAATCGCCCGTGGCGTGTTAGCCTACCTTGCTGCGCATCAGGCGAACGAAGTGGATTATGAGTCGGACGCCGAACCGGGGAAGATTCTGCATGAGACACGTCAGGGAGAGATGGCGTCCCTTAAGGAGGTTCCCTTCGGTTGCTACTATGGGAGCGTTGATGCGACCCCTTTGTTTGTAATGCTGGCCGGAGCGTATTATCGTCGCACGGGAGATCTGCCGTTCATTAAAGCGATCTGGCCCAATATCCTCAAGGCTCTGGAGTGGATTGATCAGTACGGTGATATGGATCATGATGGGTTTGTTGAATACTCACGCCGTTCCCCCAAAGGGTTGGTTCACCAGGGCTGGAAAGACTCCAACGATTCTATCTTCCATAGTGACGGAGAACTGGCAGAAGGCCCAATTGCCTTATGTGAGGTCCAAGGTTATGTTTATGCCGCCAAGCGGCGTGCCGCCAGGCTGGCTGCTGCGTTAGGTTTTGATGAGCAGGCGGGGATTCTGCAAGCACAGGCGCGGACGCTACGCGAACGGTTCGAAAAAGCGTTCTGGTGCGAGGACCTGGGGACCTACGCGCTGGCGCTTGATGGGAAAAAGCAACCTTGCCGTGTTCGCACCTCCAACGCTGGCCATTGCCTTCATACCGGAATTGCGAACTATGAACACGCAGAGCAGGTAACCCGCGCTTTGCTGAGTGAGGATTTTTACTCAGGATGGGGCATCCGAACTGTCAGTGCCCGCGAAGTGCGTTATAATCCGATGTCCTATCACAATGGCTCGGTATGGCCGCACGATAATGCTTTGATCGCACAAGGGATGGCGCGCTATGGTTTTCATGAGGCGGCAGCCCGGATTCTGAATGGTTTGTTCGACGCCAGCATCTTTATGGATTCTCACCGCTTGCCGGAGCTCTTCTGTGGTTTTCCGCGCCAACCTGCTCAAGGTCCTACGCTCTATCCTGTAGCTTGCTCACCTCAAGCCTGGGCTGCGGCCTCCGTTTTTATGATTCTCGAGGCTTGTCTTGATATTACGATCCGAGGACATCGACCTCTGGTTCTCTTCCGAAAGACCTTTTTGCCCCAGTCCCTGCATCGTATCGAAATGCGAGGTCTCCAAGTGGGAGATGCAACGGTTGATCTTGCTGTGCGTCGGGTTGGGGAGGGCATCGAAGTGAGTGTCATGAGAAAACAGGGTGAGGTCCAGATTGTTTCAGTGAAATGAACACCCTGACGAAACAATTTCAGAACCCACCCTGCATGAACGAGAATTGAAAAAGATAGTTTTTCTCCAGTCCCGCGATTAGCCAAGACCGTTGGTCTTCTGGGTCTTGCCGAAAATTAGCTTTTCTTTCCATCCGCTGAGGTCAATCTGTGTGATGCGACGCACGTTATGCTGAGGAGCGGAGTAATAAACTTCAGTTTGGCTATTTTTGCGGGATTCAGGGACAATCTTGACAGGCACGGTGCCAATCAGATTTCCATTCTGATAGAAGGTCGCTTCAGGTCTGGCAGAATGGTTGTCCACAACCACACGATAATTGCCTGGCGACAGGGTTAAACTGTTTGCGATCTGGCCTTTATAGATGAGATTGACATGGCTGGATTTAGCAAATGTTAAGCCGCAGACAAATAATACCGCAGTAGCAGTTCCAAGTAATAAAGTCGCGAGTTTATTCTTCATGTTTTGACTTCCTTTCTTGACCCCAATTTCTTTTCCATAAAGTGGGATGGTTTCACAGGGTATTTTCGTTGTCCGTCTGATCCAAAGCCCAACAGCTGATATTTCCACGGACCATCCAGCAATTTCCAATCTGCTCAAAGCGAAAATTTCTCAAGCGTGCGGCCTGCTTCAGTTGGCTCACGCCCTTGCCACCGAATGCAGACCGGCTTTGCTGGGAGCCGATAATGATCGGCGCAAAGAACCAGTAAATCCGATCGATAAGCCGGAGGTCATGAAAACTTCCAAGGACCTCGCTTCCCCCCTCGACCATCACGCTGAAAATTCCATCCCGGGCCAGCTTTCTCAGGAGACTCTTGATGGGAACGCGCGTGCCATCAAACCGCCAGACTCGCGCCCCAGCCTGTTTCAACTGCTCAGCCTTCGGGGAAGCCAAACTTGCAGTGGTCGCCACGATGCATCGGCCCGATTTCAGCACCCTTGCGCGGAGCGGAATTCGGAGCCGCGAATCCAGCACAATGCGCCAGGGTTCAACTGGACCGGCGGGCCGTAGGCCGAGATGCGGGTCGTCGGCAAGAATGGTATTCACCCCCACCAGAACAGCTTGATGCTCCCGCCGGATCTCGTGTGCTCGGCGTCGCGCTTTCGTATTCGTGATCCACTTCGAGGCTCCTGTTCGAGTAGCGATCTTCCCATCAAGGCTTGTGGCCACCTTCGCTGTGACGAAGGGCAAACCTGTAGCTCGGAATTTCAAATAAACTTCATTCAAGGCTGCTGCCTCTGCGCGGCAGACGCCGGAGATTATTTGCAGGCCATGTTGGCTAAGGATCGCTGCACCCTGGCCCTTGACAACAGGATTGGGATCGGGAATTGCGTAGACCAGGCGGCGGATTCCCGATTGGAGAATAGCGTCCGTGCAAGGAGGGGTTCGACCGAAATGGCAGCAAGGTTCCAGATTTACATAAAGTGTTGCATTGCGCGCGCGCGGCCCAGCTTGCTTCAGCGCCTCGATTTCCGCGTGTGGAGTGCCTGCGCCGTGATGAAAACCGCGCCCCACAATCTTGCCGCTGCGGACAATCACACAGCCAACCCAAGGATTCGGATAGGGTAAAACAGGGCTTTGGCGCGCCAAGCTTAGAGCTTCGCGCATATAGCGTTCATCAGCCTGCAAAGGAGTGGAGGACATGAGAGGCTACTGCACTTTACTCAGCAGGTGCCCTAATTTGTCTTTCTTGACCTTCAGATAAGATCGGTTGTTCTTGTGCGGCGTTGTTTCAAGCGGAATTCGCTTCACAATATTTAGACCGTAGCGCTCAATTCCACGGATTTTGTGAGGGTTATTGGTGAGCAGATGAATCTTACGGACACCTAGATCGGCCAGAATCTGCGCTCCAACGGAATAGTCGCGCATGTCGGCTGGCAGGCCCAGACGCTCATTGGCTTGCACGGTATCGAGCCCATTATCTTGTAAGGCGTAAGCGCGGATTTTATTTGTCAGACCGATACCTCGCCCCTCCTGGCTCAGGTAAAGGATCACTCCTTCACCCTTCTCGGCCACTTTGCGCATGGCGGACTCCAGTTGCTCGCGGCAGTCGCACCGAATTGAGTGCAGGGTGTCGCCGGTGAGGCATTGTGAGTGGACGCGCACCAGAGTAGGTCGGTTGGGAGAGATCCGGCCCATCACCAGCGCCAGGTGTTCACGATTCTGAGATGGACAACTATAAACGTGGGCGGTGAAATTGCCGTATTCTGTCGGAAGCTGCGCCGTGGCCACACGGTCTACCAGTTTCTCTGTATTCCGGCGGTATTCAATTAATTGCTCAATCGTAATCATGCGCAGGCGAAAGCGTCGCGAGAGTTCCTGAAGGATTTTCAGGTTAGCGGCCCGGCCATGCTGATCGAGGATTTCGCACATCACCCCCACGGGTGAGAGCCCGGCCAACCGCGCCAGATCAACAGCAGCTTCCGTATGGCCGGCGCGGTCAAGCACACCCCCTGACCGGGCGCGAACCGGAAACACATGCCCTGGCCGGACCAGATCATAGGGTTTTGCGCGAGGATCACCCAATACCCGCACAGTGGTTGCACGGTCGGCCGCAGAGATTCCGGTGGTGACGCCTTTTCGCGCGTCGACAGAAACCGTAAAATTACACCCGAAAGGCTGCGTGTTTTCTTCCTCCGGCACCATCGAACTCAGTCCCAATTTCACGGCGCGAGCGCGCGGTAAAGCGACGCAGATCAATCCTCCGCCATGACGAATCATGAAATTGATATCGGCCGCAGTGGCTTTTTCCGCCGCCATGACAAAATCCGCTTCATTTTCTCGTTCGGAGCTGTCGCGGACAATCACCATGTGGCCCCGTCGAATTTCCTTCAGGGCGTCTTCAATGCTGGAATCCGTGTACATAGGGATTTATTTCTTCACTCGATTCAATGCGGTCAGTGTCGCTAAAGCGGCCCGTGCAGCTTCAAAGCCCTTGTTCAAGCGATTGTTGCCAGCTCGCCGCAAGGCATCACGACGATTATAAGTGGCGAGCACCTCAAAGATGATCGGGATGTCATATTTTAAGGAAACTTCCATGATGCCGCGTGCGCATTCCTGAGCGACTAACTCAAAATGGAATGTCTCACCGCGAATCACGGCGCCAAGCGCTATGACAATATCGTAAAGTTTTTGTGCTGCGAGTCGCTGCGCAAGGATCGGAATCTCGAAGCACCCCGGAACGCTATAACAGGTGATTTGATCACGACGGAGGCCCGCTTCTTGCAGGCCTTCAATGCACTTTTCTTCAAGGCTGCGGGTGATCTCCGGATTGTAATCTCCTCGGATCAAAGCGATTCGCAGCCGCCGGAGGAATGCCGGATCTGCGCCCGGTTCGAAAGGGGGAGGCAAAGGAGTAGTGCGTCTCATCGTCTGAGCAGTTTCTCGACATATTTCGCCAGAATATCCAACTCAATATTCACACGCTCGCCCAGTCCCTTCTCCCCTAGGGTCGTATGTCCCAACGTATATTCCAGTAACGACACTCGAAATCGCCCGGGGCGGATACTCATGACCGTCAGGCTCACCCCATCCACTGCCACTGAACCCTTTTCCACCAGATAACGACTGAAGCGGGCTGGCAGTTGAAACTCAAAAATCTTGGCATTGCCATCATTGTAAATCTTCCGAATTTGTGCTGTCGTGTCAATGTGCCCCTGCACCAGGTGTCCGCCTATTAGGCTCTGAAGGGTCAGACTCCGCTCCAGGTTGACTTTTCTCCCCGGCCGGAAATTTCCCAGCGTGGTCCGGCGAAGCGTTTCAGGCATATAGATGACTTCGAAAGCCTTTCGGTTCACCTTTTGGATGGTGGAACATACGCCCTCGATGGAGATGCTTTCTCCGCTATTCAACTTCCAGCCGCGGGGAGTTCCAACCAGGAACTTACGCTGACCCTTTGAATCCTCAATCGACAGGATGGGACTTATTGTTTCGACAATGCCGCTGAACACCGCTTGCGAGGTTCTCTTTCCAATTGTCTGAGTTGAATAGATGCGGGTTTTCTACCAATACTTAGTTTAACATAGCGCATGCTCAAAGCCTCTTTCACCTAACTTCTCGTAGCCTCTGTCGTTAGAAGTGCGGTGGCCTTCCGAAATAATCGGCGATCTTGCAAATTCCCAAGGGACGTGTTTCAGTGTATTCTGGAAGCCTTGAAAGTCAGAGACCGTCTGTGCATTGGCTTTGAGTTGCGAAGATGAACCTCTTTTTCTTGATCAGGGACCTGCAAGGTCCACCAACGGCATTTTAGAGTGCAAGGGCACTCCTATAAGGGGGCAATGAGAAATCGATGGCGATCTCCACCGAAAAGTTTCAAAAGGTCGAAATCATAGAGCGCAAAGACTACAGCAGTGACCTATGGTCGATCCGTGTGAAAACCGAAGATAAATTTGTCTTCAAGCCCGGTCAATACGCGACCCTGGGGCTTGAGCGTGGCTCGCGCCTGGTGCAGCGCGCTTATTCGATTGTTTCAAGCCCCTGCGAAGAAGACCTGGAATTCTTTTTTGAGCTTGTTCCTCAGGGGGAATTGACTCCAGGACTCTTTGACCTCAAGATCGGCGACACGTTATGGATGCGGCGCCAGGCCCGAGGCCTTTTTACTTTGGATGACAGGGGCAATCGTAAGAAATTCTTTCTGCTATGCACAGTAACAGGAGTAGCCCCCTATGTCAGCATGGTGCGCACGCTCGCTCGCGCGGAGCAGGAAAATCGTCCGGTCAGTTATGAGATCACGCTGATTCAGGCGGCCAGCCGTTCATGGGAATTCGCCTATCGGGAGGAGCTTGAGGCGTTGGCGAAAGGCTCCGCCTGGCTCCGCTACATCCCGTCCGTAAGCCGGCCCTGGGAAGACCCAGGCTGGAAGGGTGAGGTGGGGCGGGTTGAGGATATCGCCCGTAAATATCTGGATTCCCTCGGGCTGGAACCCACTGAAACCCTGGCCTACTTATGTGGCCATCCGCAAATGATTGAAAACTGCAAAGGAATTCTCAAAAGGCGAGGATTTCCCAAGGAATCTATCCGCGAAGAAATTTATTGGATCCCGGCCAAGAAGTCGGGGGTGGAAGCCGCGGTATAATCGCTCGAATTCCCTCGCGCGTCAGAAGGCGCCATGAAAACCCGAAGTAAGCTCCCGCCTGGCCCGCCCGGGCATTTTCTGGTCGGCAATTTTCCCCTCGGAACGCGTGATCCTTTGAAGCTCCTTACCCAATGGGCAAGGGAATATGGCGACATTTTCTATTACCGTGCATTTGCAACGCGTGTCTACTTTCTCAACCGTCCGGACCTTATCGAGTCTGTCCTGGTTACGAACAGCCGAGATTTCATCAAGGGACGAGGACTGCAGGTGAACCGGCGACTCTTTGGAAACGGGTTGCTGACGAGCGAGGGGGATTTCTGGCTGCGTCAGCGCCGATTGTGCCAGCCTGCTTTCCATCGAGATGGCCTTCAGGCATTCAGTGTTCAGATGGTGGAATACACCGAGAGAATGCTCGAAGGCTGGCATGACGGCGAGGTGAGGGATATTCAGGAAGAGCTGATGCGGCTTACACTGCAAATTGCGGCCAAGACGTTATTGGGGGTTGAGATGGGCGAACGGGTTCAGGAGTTTAGCCGAGCCGTTCAGCCTATCATGCAATTCAATACGCGAGGACGGATGTTGATGCCACTTGTTCGTTATCTGCCCACGCCGTTGAATATCCGATACCGATTAGCCGTAAGGCGGCTTGAGAGAATTGTGACGCAAATGATCCGCAAGAGACAAGCCCATGGGGTAGCGGAAAGCGATTTGCTTTCTGTCCTGATCGAAGCTCGCGATGAAAAAGGTCGCGGCTTGACCGAAAGACAACTTCGGGACGAAGGGGTGACCCTGCTCCTGGCTGGGCATGAAACCACAGCGTTGGCCCTTTGCTGGACATTTTACCTATTGGCGTTGCATCCTGAAGTTGAAAGCAGATTATTGGAGGAAATCGATGAAATTCTTGGAAGGCGCCGGCCGGAGTTCGCGGACCTCGCCCGATTGAAATATGCTGAAAGCGCGATCAGAGAATCGATGAGATTGTACCCTCCAGCCTATGCTATGGCTCGGATCGCTTCGAAGGACTGTGAAATTGCGGGGTATCGCGTGCCGCGTGGCGCAAGCCTCGTCATGAGCCAATGGGTTATGCACCGCGATCCGCGTTTCTTTGAGCGGCCTGAGGAGTTTATTCCAGACCGATGGACTGGAGAATTTCTGAAGCGGCTCCCCAATTTTGCTTACTTTCCGTTTGGCGGAGGACCGAGAGTCTGCCTTGGGGCGTCCTTCGCAATGATGGAGTCAATCCTGTTGCTGGCAACGATCCTCCAGAGGTTCCGCTTGGGGTTGTGCTCAGAAGAAAAAGTCAATCCCGTCGCCGCAATTACCCTCAGACCCGCTCACGGTATCCCCATGAAACTTCAGCGGCGTGAACTAGCTGCGCAACGTTCCCAGGCTGTGCAAGTCACTCCGAAGCCTTTGGGCGTTTATGCGTAAATACCGCGCAGCTTCAGGCTGAATGCGACCCGGTCAATCGCCAGCATATAAGCGGCAATGCGGTTGTTGACGCCATGCTTCTCGCCGTAGCGCACAACATCGTTGAAAGCCGCGATCTGGATATGTTTCAGCTTTTCGTTCACGTCACTTTCGCTCCAGAAATAGCCCTGGCGGTCCTGCACCCACTCAAAGTAGGAGACGGTTACGCCTCCTGCATTAGCAAGAATGTCCGGGACCACAAATACGCCGCGATCAAAGAGAATCTCATCAGCCGGCGGGGTCGTCGGGCTATTGGCGCCTTCCACCAGAATCCGCGCTCTAATCCTGGAGGCGTTGCGGCTGTTGATCACACTTTCAGTCGCTGCCGGCAAGAGCACGTCACAATCCTGTTCAAGAATCTCCGAGCTATCGATTGGCTCGCCTCCCGCAAAACCTTTCACCGTCTTGGCCTCGTGGGCGTGCTCGAGCAGAGCATGGATATCCAGCCCGTGGGAATTGAAGACACCGCCGTGAATATCTGCCACGCCAATGATCTTGTAACCCGCTTCGTACATCAGGCGAGCAGCCTGCGAGCCCACGTTTCCAAAGCCTTGAATAATCACGCGAGTGGATTCGCGTGAGCGGCCAAAGCGCTTCAAAGCCTGATCGCAGACAATCATGCAGCCTCTTCCCGTCGCTTCGCGGCGCCCGCGCGAACCGCCCAGATCCAGGGGCTTGCCTGTGACGCTGGCGGTCACGGTGTGGCGAACGTGCATCGAATAGGTGTCCATCATCCACGCCATGATCTGTTCATCGGTGTTCATATCCGGCGCGGGCACGTCGCGCTCCGGTCCGATATAGTCCAGAATTTCAGCTGTGTAACGGCGCGTGATGCGCTCCAGCTCCCCACGCGAGAGCTTTTCCGGATCGCAGACCACGCCGCCCTTTGCGCCCCCGAAGGGGATGTTCACTACCGCGCATTTCCAGGTCATTTCCGCGGCCAGTCCGCGGATTTCGTCTAGAGTGACGTTCGGGCCGAAGCGCACTCCCCCTTTGGATGGGCCGCGAGCGATGCTGTGCTGGACGCGATACCCATCAAAAACCTCCAAGGTGCCGTTGTCCATTTCAACCGGGATGTGAACAATGATTTCCCGATTTGGACATCGCATATATTTATAAAGGCCGTCATCCAGATTCAATTTCCGGGCCGCCACGTCAAACCGTGCAGCCATGGATTCATAAACGCTCAGTTCTTTTTCGGTCTCAATCGCACTCATAAAGCCCCCTGTTATGAGACGAGTTTTTACGCGACCCAAGTATAGCATAGCGGTCAGAACTCAGGATTTTTGAGACCTGGGGTGAAAGTCTGGGAACAGCCGAGCGTCACCGTGCAGCAATTCGATGCATTGCGAGGATTAGAAAGGCATGGCGGAGACAGCCCGTAGTGGACTGTGCCTTGTTGAGCCACTTCTCAGAGGTTTGGAAAGATGGGGTTTGCTAGGCCTGGCACAGGGTGCCAGAATGTTGGATCGAATATCCATCTCAGATCGAACAAGGTCCAGGCCAGTCTATCGCGAACGCTTACGGCGTTTGGGTTGATGATCCAGATGAATTTCTTCCATTTTATGGCTTAGGGTATTGCGGTGAATGCCGAGGGTCTGCGCAGCTTTGGACTTATTGCCATTATTCTTTTCCAGCACTCTTTTGATAAAGCGCTTTTGGAATTCAGTCACCGCATCTTCATAACGGATTCCATGCTCGATCATCTGATTGATAAGAGCATCCAATTGGTCTTTCACGGCGAACTCCAGCGGTGCAAATATTATGGAGCTGTAGTCTTAGTTTTAGCCCCGCTCTTGCTAGTGTCAATGATCGTCTGTCGGAACTTCTCAAATCCTGAACGAAATTCGTCGCGCAGGTTTTGCGGCATCGCGAGGGCAATGGCTCGGGCTCCAGTCGAAATGTATGGAGCTAGCTGGGACCGGCTCACGGCTTGGCTTTTGATGGCAAAGGCCATGAGAACCATCAGCACGATGGAATCGATAATGACGCCGCGAACGAGACCGAAAAGACCTCCGAGGAAGCGGTCGAACCATTCCACCCCCGCGGTTTTGATCAACAACCCGACGAAGAATGAAATCACGGCACCTGCGACTAGAACGGCCACAAAGATGATTAGAAACCCTGCCGCCATGGCCACCTGATGCGAGTTCGTGAGGTCTTGGAACCACGTGGCCGCCCGCGGATATTCGAGCGCGGCAATAATGAGTGCCAGGATCACACTGGCCAGCGAGATCAGTTCCCTAACAAACCCTTTCTTGATGGCAGGAATAATGGAAGCAACAAGAACTATCGCCAAGACCCAATCGAGCCAATTCCATGCACCCATGGCACGCTTTGTGGATTACTCTTCTTTCCCTGCCGTGCGGCAGAATACCGAACGCCGACTGATAGTGCTGCGAAAGGAAAGCGCTGAACAAGTCAGTCTGTCCCCTCAGTAGAGATCGTTGCCTGAGAGTCTGCGAAGCGCCTCCCGGTATTTCTCAGCTGTCTTCCTAACGATCTCGGGCGGCAGCGGAGGCGGAGGCGGCTTTTTGTTCCAACGGATAGATTCCAGGTAATCTCGCACAAATTGCTTATCGAACGAGGGTTGTGGGCCGCCTGGCTGATAGCCTTCCAGAGGCCAGAAGCGTGATGAATCCGGTGTCAAGACCTCATCGATGAGCATGATCTCGTCTTGATAGAGTCCCCATTCGAATTTAGTGTCTGCAATGATGATTCCGTGCTTCATGGCGTAGTGGCTCGCCCGGAGATATAGATCGACACTCAGGTCGCGCAACTTCCTCGCATATTCATTTCCAATCCGTGACGCCATCTCTTCAATCGAGATATTCTCATCGTGTCCCGATGCAGCCTTTGTAGCAGGCGTAAAAATGGGCTCATCCAGCTTTGCGGACTCCACAAGTCCCATGGGCAGCCGGATGCCACAAATCTCTCCCGTCGTTCTATAGTCTTTCCAGCCCGAACCCGCTAGGTATCCGCGAACGACGCATTCAATCGGAAAAGGCCGGGCCTTGCGAACCAGCATTGAGCGTCCGGAAAGCTCCAGCGTGTAAGGATGTAGTTCTGAAGGATAATCCCGCGTATTCGCCGTCAGGAAATGATTGCGGCAAACGTCCCAAAGCATGGAGAACCAGAAACATGACAATTGCGTGAGAACGCGCCCTTTGTCCGGAATACCCTCTGCCATGACCACATCAAAAGCCGACAAGCGATCTGTCGCAACGATTAATAGTTGATCGTCGCTCAGCTCGTAGATATCCCGAACCTTGCCGCGGGAAAAGAGTTTGATCCCGGGTAGTTCGGTTCTGAGTAAGGGGCCAGATTGTTTTTGATGGGCCACCGGAATTTCAAACCTTGCTCATTGTAGACGATCAATTCAAGTTGTCAATCGACAAGATACCGGCGTCGCTGGAAAGCTTTCGTGCGCGGGGCGAAAGCGTGGATAACTGTCTGTTCATCAAGGCTGTTGCGAACCTCCGTGACGCACTGCCAAAAAGAAAGTTATCGAGCCGTAAAAATACGCAAGGGTTCAAGCCATGCGATACGAAGCTTCCGCTGTTTTATCGACACGTAATTCCTTCATCGTGCGGTCCTTCCATTGCGGCGGATCAATTTATCCATGATCTCGATCAGGGCGTTCAGTTTGTTTTTCCATTTCCGACATCATTTCCTCGTGCATGGCAATGGCTTTTTCGTGGCGTCGGATCTCACTACGAAGCGAAACGCCGGTTGAGGTTAGCCTGGCCATTGCGAGGCGTGTCTGCTCCAACACCCGTTGGTTTGGGCAAGATCGCGTTCCATGCGGCCCATCCGGCGATTGTTTCGGTGAAAACTCTCCTTAACCTCTGTCTGCTGTTGCAGGATAAATTTCATAGTTCGTTCGATGTTCATCAGGTTCCTTCCTATGAACCCTCAAGTCTGATTCCCGACGCGGTTCTTCGAGAGGAAAATCCAAACACTGTGCAGGCAGAGCCCTGGTCGGTAAGATCCGGCGTGATGACTCAAGGTTTCCATCGCAGAACGGGTTTGCGTGCAGCCAGGGCTTCATCCAGCCGGCTTACGCGCGTGGTGTGGGGGGCATTCATGACAAGCTCGGGATCTTCTTCCACTTCGCGGGCGATGGAGAGCATGGCGTCAATAAAGGCATCAAGCTCCGCCTTGCTCGCACTCTCAGTAGGCTCGATCATCATGGCACCCGGGACGATCAGAGGGAACGAAACGGTGTACGGATGGAAACCATAGTCGATCAGTCGCTTGGCGATATGGCCGGTGCGCACACCGTGCTGCGCCTGACGGCGGTCGGAAAACACACATTCGTGCATCGCAGGCGCATCATAGGCCAGCTCGTAGGCCGTCCTCAGTTTTGCCAGTACGTAGTTGGCATTCAGGACAGCGTCTTCCGTAACCTGGCGTAAGCCTGAGGGACCGTAAGCCATGATGTAAGCCAGAGCGCGCACGGCCATTCCAAAGTTCCCATAAAAAGCGCGCACGCGCCCGATGCTTTTGGGACGATCATAGCGAAGGTGATAAAAACCCTCCGCGTCTTCTTCAATGATCGGCGTGGGGAGAAATGGCTCCAGGATTCTCTTAACCGCCACCGGACCTGAACCCGGCCCCCCGCCTCCGTGCGGGGTGGAGAAAGTCTTGTGGAGGTTTAAATGCATGACATCGATGCCAAATTTCCCCGGTCGTGCAACTCCCACCAGCGCATTCATGTTGGCGCCATCCATGTAGACAAGACCGCCTTTGGCATGAACCCGCCGCACAATCTCCTGGATCTGATCCTCAAAGATGCCAAGCGTGTTGGGATTTGTCAGCATCAGGCCCGCCACTTCTTCGGTCATCGCTCGGCTTAATTCCTCAAGGTCTACACACCCTCGGGCATTCGACTTCAGGTTGCGCGCTTCATAGCCTGCAATCGTGACACTGGCCGGGTTTGTGCCATGTGCAGAGTCAGGGACCAGAATATACTTGCGTTGCTCATTGCGATCCTCGTGGTAGGCTCGCATCATCAGCAACCCTGTCAGTTCGCCCTGAGCGCCAGCAGCGGGTTGAAGCGAAATGGCATCCATGCCCGTGATTTCAATCAGGCAGCGGGCAGTCAGCGCCAACACTTTAAGACAGCCTTGCGCAAGTGATTCCGGTGTGTAGGGGTGATCAGTGGCCAGTCCCTCCAAAGCGGCAACCGCCTCGTTGATGCGCGGATTGTATTTCATTGTGCAGGAGCCGAGAGGGTAAAGGCCGGTATCAATGCCGTAATTCCAGGTTGATAGCCGCGTGAAATGACGAATGGTTTCGAGCTCTGAAACCTCAGGAAATCCTTGGATTTCGGAACGGTAAAATTCCTCCCCCAGGATTTCCTTCGCTGAAAGGGCGGGGACATCCAACGCCGGTAATTCCGCTCCGGTCTTCCCGGGCGACGATCTTTCAAAGATCAACCCCTCATTGCGTGTTGTGTGAGGCCGCGCCTCACGAATTCTATTTTCCATAACAGGTATGGGTCAGTCTATATGTAGGGCTGCGGCAGGCCGTAACCTGCGCTTTTCCTGAACGGATTCTCACGAAAGACGAAGAAAGCGAACTCTGCGTTGGCTAACTTTTCCGTCCAGCCGGAGCAGCCTGAAACTCTCCTTCCGTGACCTGCATGGACGGGTGTGTGGCAAACCGGCGATAGACGTCTGCCATCCGATCGATGTCATCTTTGCGTACCACTTCTGTTACGCAGAGGAGAAGATGATTCTTCAGTTCAGGATGGAACCTTTCCAGTTCCAGGCCGCCGAGGATTTTTTCTTCACGTAGAGCTTCCAGCAAATTCCCCGCACGCTCCGGCGTTTTCACCACAAACTCATTAAAGTAAGGCGCGGTGAACGGAGTATCGATGCCGGTGATAGAGGTCAGGGTTTGGGCGGCATAATGGGCTTTGGCAAGATTATGCTCGGCGAGCCTTTTTAATCCCTGCTTTCCCAGCAGGCAGAGGTAAATGGTTGCCGCCAGCGCACAAAGTGACTGGCTGGTGCAGATGTTGGAGGTCGCCTTTTCGCGCCGGATAAATTGTTCGCGCGTGACCAGCGTCAGCACAAAGCCTCGGCGCCCCTGGCTGTCCACAGTTTGCCCCACCAACCGTCCCGGCATTTGCCGCACAAACCTTTCGCGCGTTGCGAGAAAGCCGACGAAAGGACCGCCAAAGGCCACCGGCACGCCAAACGACTGAGCTTCGCCGCACACAATATCAGCCTCGGAGGGTTCCTTGATGAGAGCCAAGGATAAGGGTTCAGTAATCGCAACAATCAGCAATGCTCCGCACTTTCGCGCCATGGTTGCGATTTCTTTCACATGCTCGATGCTGCCGAAAAAGTTTGGCGACTGAATAACCAGTGCTGCTGTCTCATGATTCAAGATCGATGCAAGCTGGGCCAAATCGATTTGCCCGGACGGGGCGTAAGGAACTTCCACCTGCCTGACGCCCAGGTTTTGCAGGTATGTTTTGATTACTTCCCGATATTCCGGATGGAGACTGCGCGCCAGCACCACGCGGTCGCGCCGAGTGATCCGCATCGCCATGAGCACAGCTTCATTCGTAGCCGTTGAGCCGTCGTAAAGCGACGCGTTCGCCACTTCCATCCCCGTCAGTTGTGTGATTAAAGTTTGAAATTCAAAGAGAGCCTGTAGAGTTCCCTGCGCAATTTCAGCCTGGTAAGGTGTATAGGCGGTCAGAAACTCTCCACGGGAAAGGAGTACATCAATGACTACAGGTCTGTAATGCTGATAGACGCCTGCGCCCAGCAGCGAGACATACTCGCGGCTGCTTTCTTTGGCCGTCTCGCGGAAAAATTCGAGGATTTCCTGTTCTGAGAACGGTCCCGGGACCTGAAGTGGGCGTTTTAACCGAAGTTCCTCCGGAATCTGATCAAATAACTCCTCAATGGACTTCAGCCCGATTTCATTCAGCATTTGCGTCCGGTCACTCGGTGAGAGGGGAAGATAACGCATCAGTGCGCGGCGCCTCCCTTGAGATAGGCCTCATACTCCTCCGCCGTCATCAGGTGATCCGTCTCGCTGCGATCCTTAAGCTCCAGTTGGATCAGCCAGCCCTCACCATGCGGGTCGGAATTCACGAGTTCGGGGGCATTCTGGACCTTCGGATTCACCGCGATCACTTCGCCCGTCACAGGAGAATAAATGTCGGCCACGGCTTTCACGGATTCTACCGTGCCAAAAGATTCTTTGGCTGTCAGGTGGGCGCCGACCTGGGGCAGCTCAACAAAGACAATATCACCCAGTTCCTTCTGTGCGTGATCAGTAATGCCGACAGACGCGATGTTCCCATCGACGCGGATCCACTCATGGTCCTGCGTGTACAAGAATTCTTCGGGATACATGAATGACCTCTTCTTTGCAATCAAACTGCTCGGGGTGCAATTCAATGATTAATCTTGGGGCTTCTGGGTCGCTTGTAGAACGGGAGCGCCACTTGCCGGGCGAGCACTCGTTTCCCGCGGATCTCAACTTCCAGATTTCGGCCGAGCTCAGCATCCTCGGGAGGGATATAGGCGAGGCCGATATTCTTTTTCACATAGGGCGCGTAGGAACCGCTGGTGACGCGTCCCCGACGTTGGCTTTCGGTCCAGACGGAATAGCCGTCGCGCGCAATGCCACGCTCGACCATCTCAAAACCCACCAGCTTTTTCCGCAATCCCTGCTGCTTCTGTCCCATCAACGCATCCCGTCCGATAAAGGAACCTTTTTCGAAGTTACAGATCCATCCCAGATTCGCCTCAAGCAGTGTGGTCTCAGCATCCAATTCATGCCCGTAAAGTGGGTAAGCAGCTTCGAGTCGCAAGGTATTGCGTGCCCCAAGGCCGGCTGGAATCAGGCCTTCCGCCTGTCCGGCATCGAGCAACGTTCTCCAGACCTTTTCAGACTCCGAAGGAGGAAAATAAAATTCAAACCCGTCCTCGCCCGTATAGCCTGTGCGTGCCAGCAGGACATTCACCCCGCAACACCTCGCGGAGCAGCACCAATAGTACTTCAACTCCGTGAGCTTTGCGTCTGTTACTTTGCTGAGTATCGCCGCCGAAGCCGGTCCTTGAAGGGCCAGTTGTGAATATTCAGCGGAGACGTTCCGTACCTGAACTTCTGAGGCGTCGTAAGGATTCTGACGGATGATGTACTCGAAGTCGTTGTCCGTGTTTGCTGCATTAACACAAATAAAAAAATGATCGTCACCCAAACGGTGGACCACACAATCATCCACGGCACTTCCTTGCGGATACATCAAGGCTGAATATTGAGCCTGATAAATTTTAAGGCGTGAAACATCATTCGAAGTCAAATATTGAAGCAGTGCCAGCGCCAGCGGGCCGCGAACTTCAATCTCGCCCATGTGACTCACGTCAAAAAGCCCAGCGCGAGTCCGTACAGCCAGGTGCTCTTCGATGATCCCCGAATACTCGACCGGCATTTCCCAGCCGCCGAACTCTACCATGCGCGCGCCTGCCTCGCAATGGACCGCATAGAGCGCTGTGCGCTTAAGCGCGATTCCCGTTGAGGTCGCCAATCTGAAACTCCAGTGGCAAGATCAGAGATGCAAATCCTAGAAGTCAACGTAGCATAGAGCAGCCCGTTGCCGCAACCCGACCACCACTCCTCTTAATGATAGGGAAGAGTGCGCAAGAGGTCTTGGTCAGCCTCATGAGTACGAAGAAGTTGCGATGGAGGATGGGGTGAAAAGTAGGCTTGCTCGCTGCCAATGGCAGGTCCCAGAGAGGGAAGTTCAGGATGTTGGCGCGTGATTTGCTGGATGAAACTGGCCCCAGGCTTATCTAGAGAAGAGAGATACGCGAGTGAGTGCCACGGAAGGACGGAATAGGCGATGCGCGCCTCAAGCAGCATCCTGAGGTGATCCGTGACGTCTTGCATCTCCGGATTGGCGGCAAGATTCTCCTTTTCCGTTGGGTCGTGCTGACAATTAAAGAGTTCCATGCTGCCGTCGGAATTCTGAATGAAGTGCCATTCGGGTGTGAGAAGGCTCACAGAAGAAGGATCACGGCCATTCCCGAGGGTAACAAGCTCCGAAATGACCGGGTACTCGGGAGAAGTCGCGGAAGAATGAGGCATCCAATATTTAGCCAGGCTGGCTTGGGCGATGGGCCCTTTAAGCCCCAGCGCCAGATCGATGGCGGTGGCAAACAATCGTCGGTGAGGGATCAGATCGGAAACGCGAATTCCGGCAGGAATTCTCCGTCCCCAAATGATGAGCGGGACTCGCAGGACCTCCGAATAAAGATTCCAGCCATGATCGTAAGTTCCGTGTTCGCCGAAGCCCTCGCCGTGGTCGGAGGTAACAATAAAGATGGTATTTTCGCCGCCGGGCCGTGAGCGAATCAATCGAACCAGCTGATCAATCTGATCGTCCAGATAAGCCAGGCTATTATCATAACCATCCAGCAAGTCCTGCCGTTCTTGGTTGGTATAAGGATGGGGGGGATGCCCGTCCTGGAGCGGCGTGGCCATCCGTGCCAATAAATAGCGTGGGATTCCGCCAAAGCGGTGATCATAGGGTGCAGGGGGAAGATACGGGCGGTGCGCGTCCATGTAGTTGACGAAAAGGAAAAAGGGCCGACTCGGATCACGCAGGCGATACCATCGCGCGATATCGCGATTCAGGTTGCCTGCATCACGGCGGTCAAACCGGTTATATCCGATCAGGTGATCGTACAGGAAGCGCAGCGCGGATTGACCCACAAAGGTGACCGCCAGGTTGTGTCGCAGCGCAAAGCTGTCGTCGTCATAGAGATCGAAGCCTTCATCAAGACCCCAGCCACCGAGTCCATAAAAAGGATTGGCGTTGAACCCCACGGTTTCATAGCCCTTGGATTGAAGAATTCTTGCCAGTGTCCACGAATCATCATCCAGCGGCACAGCCCAGTCGGCGCCATGCTGATGAGGAAGCAGGCCTGTAAAAATGGAAGCGAGAGAGGGTAACGTCCAGGAAGAAGCCGCTACCACATTCTCAAACAATACTCCGCGCGCCGCGAAACCGTCCAGGTGGGGGGTGGTCGGCCTGCGGTAGCCATAGCAGGAAAGATGGTCCGCGCGCACGGTATCGAGAGTGATGAGCACAATACTGGGATGGATCGAGGCTTTTGGGCTGTGCTCAGAGGCGTGGCCATGAAAGCCTGGCAAGGGTCTGTGGGTGGCAAAAAACAGAATGCCGCCGGCGAGTATTAAAACGATTGCAGAGAGAGCCCAGCCCCGTCGGCTAACTGATAAGGATCGATCGGCTCTGAAAAGGCCGCCAACGCGCCGCCAGAACACATGGAATACCAGAAGTGCGCCGATAAAGGTCACCAGAAAGCCGAACACTGCGGTACGGATTTCAAGTTGGCGGGGAAATATCAGGCCGGTTCCAATGCGAAACCAGTCCAGGAGCCAGACGATATAAGCGCCCACGAATCCCAAGCCAAGGGCGGCAATGATGGCCATTCGTGCCGCGTTGGAAAAACCCAGGAGCGCGCCCACCGCACCCACGATAAGACCCAGCAGAGCGCCAGCGAAGAGGTCAACGAGTGGCGCCAGAAACCAGATGACATAACGCACATCCGGATGCAGAAGACCAGCGGCGCGAGGAATGGAGTAAAACAGAGTGGCTTCAAGCAGGCCGACGACAAGTCCAACCCAGGCCCCAGCCAGCGCCATTCGCACCGGCAGACACCAGCGTCGAGGTCCTAACGCTTCCTTAATCATTCAAAAGCCAAAAACTCATTGAGCATCTCAGATGTAAAGCCGACCAGTTCTGGTTCGATGTCAACCCTCAGCCCCATCTTCTCATAGATGGTCTGCCGGATGTGCCGCGCCAGGGTCAGCACGTCGCGGGCGGTGGCTCCACCCTGGTTCAGAATCACCAGCGGCTGAGCTTCGTTCACCTGCGCGCCTCCCACCCGCAGCCCTTTCAGGCCGCAGACTTCAATGAGGAAAGCGGTGGGAATTTTGATTCCTGAAGGCTCCGGGAATTTATCACGAATGGCACGGAGCCGGTCTAAAACCTGCGCATTCCAATGAGCCTGGAAACGATATTCCAACTCCTCGTACTCCTTCTCGTTCAAGATCAGATTTTTGAAGAAGGAGCCTGCATTCCCACCTTTTTCCTCACGGGGAAAAGGAAATTTCCGATCCCGAATGGCAATGATCGCCTGTCGGATCTGATCCAGTGAAGGCTCTTGTACGCCCAGCTTTTCAAACCACAGCCTGACATCCGAATAGCCGAGATTTCGGTGCGGCTTCCTGGAGAGTTGAAGAGTGATTCGTGCAATAAAATATCGCCCCCTGTGCGTGGTGTTAAAGATGCTCCGGCGATACGCCAGCCCAAGAGCATTTTTCATAAAGGTTTGGGTCTCGCCGGTTGCAAGATCCACAACTTCGGCGCTTTCGAGAACGTCGCTGATCTGCTGTCCATAAGCTCCGATGTTTTGAACCAGGGCTGCGCCAGTTTGTCCGGGGATGTGCGAGAGATTTTCAACGCCCCACCAGTTGCACTCAACCGCGCGGGCTACAAAGCAGTCCCAGGGTTCTGCCGCCTCGACTGAAACTTTGACTCCTTCACTGTGCTCATGAACGAGGGCGATTCCTTCATTCGCGGGATGGAGCACCAAAGCATCGAGTCCATCATCGCTGATCAGGACATTGCTTCCACCTCCCAATACGAAAATCGGGAGACCTTCCGAGTGTGAAAACTGCAAGGCCTCGAGCAGTTCCTGGCAGGTTCTGATGTGGGCAAAATATCGCGCCGGACCGCCGATTTTAAACGTGGTGAAAGGCTTGAGCGGCTGATTTTCGAGAAGGCGAAGGGTGGATGGAGTGGACTGAATCGGCATGGAATCTTAATGCACCCGCCGCTCGTGCCCTGCCCAGTAGGGCTCCCGGAGCACGCGCTTCAGAATTTTCCCGGTGCCTCCTTTGGGAAGTGACTCTCGAAACTCAACCGACTTCGGGACCTTAAACCCAGCAAGGTGCTGGCGGCAGTGGGCGATGATTTCTTCTTCGCTGGCGCGACAATCAGGGCGCAACGTGACGAAGGCTTTAGGGACTTCGCCCCATTGCTCATCCGGGACGGCGATCACCGCGCATTCCAGCACCGCTGGATGGCCGTAAAGCACCCGCTCGATTTCGGCTGTGGCAATATTTTCTCCGCCGCTTAAGACCATATCCTTGACACGATCGACAATCAGAATGTAGCCTTCCGCATCGATGGTTCCAAGATCGCCGGTGTGAAGCCAGCCATCAGCCAGCGCGCTTGCAGTTTCCTCCGGGCGATTCCAATAACCGGCCATCACAGCATCTCCGCGAATCAGAATTTCACCCACTTCTTGGCCGTCCGGGCGGACGTCATGCCCGCTGGCGTCCACCACACGGATTTCAGCCCCGGCAATCGGGTAGCCCGCTGTGGCTTTGCGGAGCAGGCTGCTCTCATCAGATTCATCTTTCAAATGATCCTTGAGATAGGCCACACTGACCACCGGGGAAGTTTCCGTCAGGCCATAACCTCCGGCAATCGTCGCTCCCGGGAATTTCTGCTCAATCTGGCGAATCAGAGCGGCGCTCGAAGGCGCTCCGCCAATCATCACTTCCCGCACGCATGAAAGATCATAGCGCGAGAAGCAGGGATGATTGATGAGCGCGATGATCATGGCTGGTACCATCTGCAATCGAGTCACTCGTTCCCGATGAATCAGCTCCAGCGCAGTTTGAGGATCGAATTTCTTCAGGACCACGTGCCGCCCGCCGCTCAACGTAAGCGTGTGAGGCGATCCCCAGGAATTGACGTGAAAAAGCGGCACGGTGTAGATGCCCACATCCGCGTCCGATAGCCGCAGAGCATTGGCTACATAGAAGGCGTGCAAATAAAGGTTACGGTGCGTCAGCATGACGCCCTTCGGGTATGCGGTGGTGCCGCTGGTATAGAAGAGTTCCGCAACCGAATTTTCATCAATGGCCTGGAAATCAAACTCACGTTGCTGAGCTTCACTCAGAAGTTGGTCGTAAGTGAGCCGGTAAGCCCAGTCCGGGCATGGCTGACGAAGACAAATAAAATGCTCGACGGGGCATGCATCGGATCGAAAGGATTCCACCATAGGCGCAAATTCCGGATCAAAGAAGAGCAGGCGCGGGGCCGAATCCTTCAGGATATAGGCGATTTCTTCTGCGCCCAGTCGGATGTTCAAGGGCAGAAGAATGGCCGAAATCTGGGGAACCCCGTAATACGCCTCGAGCAGCCGATGACAGTTAAAGCTGAGAAAGGCGACGCGGTCCCCGGGCCTTACGCCAAGTTGCAAAAGGCCAGCCGAAAGGCAGTTGCAACGCCCGTTAAACTCCTGATAAGTCAAACGCAGGTTTCCACAAACAATGCCGGTCTTCTGCCCGAAGACTCGCGCTGCGTGTTGTTTGAATCGGACCGGAGTAAGAGGAAGGATCATATTTGTTCCTGGAGCGCGCTGCGATCCACCATGACCAGCTTTCCAAGCCTTACATTATAGTCCTGTTGGGCCAGCCTCTCTGGAGCGGTCGAATTCTCCTCTCGGTTCTTGTTGTGCCGATGGCCCCCAACCACCCCCACAGCTCCCCTCATTGATAAGGAGGGGACTAAGAGGTGGTGGAGCGGTGGGGGACAGGGCCACGACAGGCGAATTGATGTTTGACTGAGCGCAACTTTTTGTCTTGAACGGTGTTTTATCGAGTTGATTGGGGGCTGTGCACGGTTCGCGCCGCCGATTAAGAATATAGCGGCGATTTTACATCGCTGCAGATTCCTAATCGATGATGCCATATCAAGCCGCCCCCACGCGGCTTCAGCAACCTGTTAGAAGTTCCGTGACGCTCAGGATCATACTCTGATTTCTGCGCCATGGGGTTCGCCCATGTGGAAGGTCATCAACAAGATCGCGGCAGCTTTTCTCTCAGGCGTCATAACGCTGACGCTCGTTGCGCTGCCGCTCGGCGGCGCGGACCGCACGACATCCAATCGCTCGAATCAGCAGGCTGACCAGATTCGTTCCGACCTATGGCGCCAGCCCTTAACCGAAAAGCAAAAAGTCTTGCTCCTGTTGAACCGCATTACTTTTGGGCCTCGGCCCGGCGATGTGGAGCGCATCGAAAAGATGGGCCTGGCTGCTTTTCTCAACCAGCAACTTCATCCGGATTGGATCGATGATTCGCTGGTTCACTCAAAGTTGGCGAATCTTGAAACCCTTACCATGACGCCTACCCAGTTGGCGGAAGATTTCCCCCCACCCCAAAAGGCCAGGCGACCCGAGCTTCGGCAGAGGCGCCTGGCTGCTCTCCGGGAGTCGCAATCTGCGATGCAATCAGGCAGCGAAGAAAACGTTATGGAAGCTCCGCGTCCCGGCTTCCATTACTTCGGGCCTCAGCAGGCCCCCCGATCGATGACGCCTGTCAGTAACGGTGGGAGTTGGGATGGGATGAGCAAAGGCGATAACCTGCCGCAAGGACTACGCTTCATCCTGATGCAGCTTGCGCAGGGAGAAGTCCTCCGGGCAGTCTACAGCCAGCGGCAGCTTCAGGAAGTGATGGTCCACTTCTGGATGAACCATTTCAACATCTACTGGCCTAAGGGAGCGGATCGCTGGTATCTGACTTCGTTTGAGAATCACGTCATTCGGCCACGGGCGCTCGGCAACTTTGAGGATCTGCTGGTAGCCACGGCAGAGAGCCCTGCCATGCTCTTCTACCTTGACAACTGGATGAGCGCCGCGCCGGACGAGAGTCGGGAGGCGAACGCTATTCGCCCGCTGGGTTTTCGCCCTTTCGGGCCGTTCTTGGGGCACCCGGGACGGTTCGCACAGTTTCGGCAGGCGAACTCCGGGAAGAACAAACGGGGCCTGAACGAAAACTATGGCCGCGAACTGATGGAACTTCATACGATTGGCCTGCATTACACGCAGAAGGATGTGACCGAAGTCGCGCGTTGCTTTACCGGCTGGACGATTCAGAGGCCGCGACAGGGCGGAGGGTTCTTTTTCAATCCGCGCATGCACGATTATGGAAAGAAAGTTGTCCTCGGTTATGAAATCCCCGCCGGTCAGGGAATGGAGGACGGCCTGGAAGTACTCCACATTCTTGCCGCCAGTCCCTATACCGCTCAGCACATTGCCTACGAGTTATGCCAGCGCTTCGTGGCGGATAACCCGCCGGCTGCCCTCGTGAATCGCGCGGCGCAGACTTTCCTGGCAAGCCACGGAGACATCCGCTCCGTGCTTCGAACTATCCTGACCTCACCTGAGTTTTATTCCCAGGGCGCCTATCAGGCCAAGGTGAAATCGCCTTTTGAGTATGTAGTCAGCACCTTGCGCGCGCTCGGTGCTGAAACGGATGGAGGCGTTCCGCTGCTCCAGGCGATGGTTCAAATGGGCGAGCCGCCCTTCATGTATGAACCGCCGTCGGGCTATGAGGATGTAGCCGCCACCTGGGTTAATTCCGGTGCGCTGCTCGCACGCATGAACTTTGCCATTTCCCTCTGCCGGGGGCGCATTCCCGGCACAGAGGTAAACTGGCAGGCGCTGGATGCGTTTCATGATGCAGGCTCTCCCCACATCGTGATGCACGATCTGGCTCAGTCTTTGATGGGTGGTGACCTTTCGCCGGGCACGGAGACGGTTATTCTTAGCAAACTATCGAGTGGTGATCCGCAGGAGTGGGGTGAATTCCAGCCCGGTCAGGAAACGCGAATGCTGGCAAGCCTGGTGATCGCTTCGCCGGAATTCCAGCGGCGGTAACAGGGGCGAGATGGCTGAGGGCTGGAGCGTGGGCAACGGATAAGACAAGCTACTAAAAGAGCGCTCAGCCTCTCATTTCGAGGGGCCCAAGGCGGTGGGGGAGTGCGCGAGATCTTTGTTTTCAGGGCAAGATTCCTCAATACATTCAGAATGACGCCGCTCGGACCATTTTTCAGCGACCTTTTCAAGGAGTGAGCTCATGGCAGTCACACGACGCTATTTTCTGAAGTCCGCGGGTCTTAGCCTTTTTGGAGTTGGCTTTGTGCCCAGTTTTCTTCGCCGGACAGCCTTTGCCATTGAAAAACCGGCCCTGAGTTCGCGCAAGAAAATCCTGGTGGCGGTCTTCATGCGGGGAGCGGCAGACGGCCTGAACATCGTGGTGCCTTACGGCGAGAAGGATTATTACAAAATGCGCCCCACGATTGCCATTCCCAGACCTGGGGCAGGTGACAAGAATGAAGCAGCCCTTGATCTGAATGGCTTTTTTGGCTTTCATCCGCGTCTGGATGCACTGAAGCCCATTTTCGACGCTGGGCATCTGGCGGTGATCGAAGCCGTCGGCTCGCCGGATAACACCCGTTCGCACTTTGATGCCCAGGACTATATGGAGACGGCCACGCCGGGTGATAAGTCTACTCGGGACGGCTGGCTGAATCGTTATTTGCGATACTCGCCTGAAACGGACACTACTCCGTTTCGCGCCGTGGCTGCGGCGCCCCGAATGCCGCTCACCTTGCAGGGCGCTGCGCGGGCCTTGGCGATTGACAATCTGAAAACATTCCGCCTGCGTGTGAACCCCGAGCGGCCTGAGATGGCAGGGCTCGAAAGCGCTTTTCAGGCTCTCTATGCTTCCACATCCGATCCATTGTGGAGCAGCACTGCGCGCGAAATGTTCAGCGCAGCCCAGACTCTGCAACAAATCCAGGGTCAGGTCTACGTTCCTGAAAATGGAGCAAATTACCCGCCGGGACCTTTCGGTTGCCATATGCAGGAAATCGCACAGCTTATTAAATCTGACGTGGGACTTGAAGTAGCCTTTGTGGATGTCGGCGGGTGGGACCATCATGTGCAAGAAGGGGGCAGTCAGGGTCGCCTGGCGGGGTTGCTGAAAGAATTCGGGGATGCTCTGGCAGCTTTCCACCACGATATGGGTGACCGTATGGCTGATGTTGTGGTACTCACCATGTCTGAATTTGGACGCACTGCCCGCGAAAACGGCAATCGGGGAACGGACCACGGCCACGCCAACGTCATGTTTGCCATGGGCGGGCCGGTGAAGGGAGGAAAAATCTATGGCCAGTGGCCTGGCTTGAAACCGAGTCAGCTTAATCAGGATCGTGACCTTGCCCTGACCACAGACTTCCGAGATGTATTCGCCGAGGTTGTGACGCTACACTTGGGCACACTGAACCCCTCAGGAATCTTTCCGGGATTCACTTTGTCTCCAGGACGGTTCTGCGGTTTCCTCGGGTGATCGCCGGTTTGATGTTGGCGCTGTGATCTACACGCAGCTTATTTCCGCGATCAGTTCAACCACACAGAAGATTTCTTGGCCCATTCGCTTGCGGGGTATTTCTTCCGCAGCTCCTCTCCCGCCTGTTTGAGCGGATCAGGTTTTCCGCTTTGCTTGTAGGCGCTGACTCCAGCCCAATAAATGGCCTCCGGGGCAGCGGCACTTTGCGGATAATCCTTTGCAACGGCCTCAAAGTCGCGCTTTGCCTCCTCAAACTGGCCGCGGCTGAAAGCCGCCTTTCCCAAACCCAATTGAAGCTCCGCTAGAAAATCCTCTGCGGGCAGAAATCCGCAAAAGCGGAAACGCTCCGTTCCATCCGGCTCAGCCAGAATCAGCGTGGGAGTTCATTCCGCCTTGAATCGCTGGAAGTCCTGGGGTTTTTCTTTGACGTGGATTCTGATGGGAATAAAATGCTGCGTGATGAAGTCCTGCACGTGAGGTTGTGTGTAAACCTCGGCATCCAGCCGAGCACATCCCCCTCACATCGGCGCGGCGCTGAAGTCAAGCAGCGCCATTTTGCCTTGCGATTTTGCCATTTGAAGTCCTTGATCTGCATCACGAATCCATTGGATATCAGCCATCACTCGCACCTCCTTGTCAGGTTCAATCCCTATTGTAGCGAATGGGATAATCTGCGAATACAGCGGATGCGGAAATCAAAGACTCGACAGCCTGAAGCGAATGGTTTCATCCTACGGCCACATCCGGTCGATAGAATTCTTGAGAGGAATTACAGGGAGACAATTTCCAGGGTTGACCCCCGCGGAGCTTCAGCAATAAAGCGCTTGGCGGAAGCGAAATTTCATAATAGGATTCACCGTATGAATGAACCTCGAGCTGTTTTTTTCGGACTCATGATATCGGCTTTGATCGGGGCGGGGATTGGAGGGGCTGCCCCAAAGTCCTTTTCCGGTCTTAAGGAGCTGAAGCGCCAGCAGAAGCTGGAACGCAAGCAGCTGCAGATGACTCAGAAGATCTGGAAGAAATCTTTCCGAGGGCGTCACATCCCGCGCGCGGAAAAGCTCGCCATTGAGCACCAATATAAGTGGCAGATGCGCAATCTCAAGATGCAGCAGAAAGAGCAGCTCCAGCGCATGAAAGACCAGCAAAAGGTCTGGAAAGCACAGCAGCGCCATTTGTATTCGGGCGGAACGATGATCCAATAAACTCCCGGTACAGACTGCTGGAGCTCCGACTTCCGCAGCGGCAGCAAAAAACGTCGCTGGTTTTATTTTCTGATAAAATAGGTTCATCTTAAACGTCGCGGAGGCCGCGATGAGATGGGTGAGCTTCTTTCTGATTTGCATTCTTTTTTCAGGAGTGGTGATCTCCAGCCAGGATAGCTCTCCCCCCGAACAGCAAGAGCAGCGCCCCACACTGGGTAAAGAGCCTGAACAAAGAAGACCTACCTTGGGCACGGCTCCTTCACTGAACGGCCCTCTCACGGCAACCATCATGGATGCCCGCAAGCTTCGGCGGGTGAGAACGGTTTACATTGGAATGATGGATAATCAGTTGAACCTCAGGTTAGCCGAAGATCTGAACAGGCATGGGCCTTTCCGCGTGGTCGATAATCGCAACTCGGCGGACGCAATCCTGCAGGGGACGTGCTTTGATTCCCTTCATCTGAGAGAAGTGCATTCGGAAGTTTTTCTTACCGGGCGGGATGGAAAAGCCATCTGGCAGGATATTATTCACGAGCCTTATCACCCCCCTGCGCTCGCAAAAGCCGTCGATAATACGGCGGAAAAGATTGTGCTGCACCTTCAGGAAAGCATCGGACAAGCGGGACGCCGATAGCCCTTCTTAGACCGCTCCTTAAAATTCTTTTCCATCTCAATATCCTTGTTAAGGAACACATGGCCGGGGTTTTTGGATCTTTTCACCGCATAGGACGCAGAGATCAGGAGGCATTTTCTTGATGCTCTCTGGGCTGTTAACCGTGGAATTCCTCTTGCTCCGCAATGATTTTTCTCACGCGAGATGTTTCTGGTTTGGGTGATTGCTACTTCTGAGGTCTGGAATTTGAAAGCCGGCTATGTTGCGGCTCCGCCGACCTGTGCTCTTTGTGGTAAGTCTCACTCCTGCCTTGCGCTGGGATTTTCCGACACCGGTAGAGTTCTATTCAGTTCTTGCTAGAATAATTTTGCGCGCTCCATGACGGGCGAGGGTTTTCAGGCCGCCGCACGGAGTCTGATCAATTCTGGGGGCGCATTCTGAATTGATTTCGATAGGGGATGTTTCTCTTGCTCACTTTTCACAAAATTGTGACCGGATGCGAGGCAGGCGAACGTGAAGCCTGGCGTGCTTTTCTGGCGGATTATACGCCTCTCATTCTTCAGCTCTCACGCATTCACATACCGAGGTGCCCGGATTCAATGCACCTGTGGCAACAGTTACTCGATGAGGTCTGTGCCGAAAACTTCAAGATCCTTCACAGTTTTGGTCACCAGTCTGAGCGCGAGTTTCTGATTGACCTTCGTGCCTTTCTCTTGATGAAAGGAAACTCATTTGCATGGGGGGCTGACAATCCGACTGACCTGGACAGCCTGACAGTTGAGCAGCTCAGGGAGTTGGTTAAAGGCCTGCCGCTGCTCCATCAGGAAGTGCTTTTTCTGAAGCTTTCAGGCTACTCCGATCGAACCCTGGAACAGATACTCCGAGTTACGCCAGCCGCTGCCCGGGGCGGTTTGGAGCGGCTCAGGCAGAGCTACTCCGTCCTGCTGAATCAGGATCACGATGCGTGCCTGTGGCCCGTGGCGTGGCTCACGATCTATCGCGAACTTCAGGCTGGGCGGACCGAGGCCTGCCCGCCCGCAAGGCAATTCATTCGGATTCAGGACGGACAGGTGGGATGGTACGATAAAGAGCCAGTCGAAAAGCATCTGGTGGAATGCCTGCATTGCCTAGAGAAGTGGACTGCAGTGAAGGAACTCTCCTATTGGCGACGCGCCGCGAAACCAGTTTCCGGTGCTGAAGTGGAGAAGTTGCTTGCGGTTTTACCGCTTCAGAAAGAACCTGAAAAGCCCAAGCCTCTTTTGAGAAAACTCCTCAGATTTCATTCACGAGAGTGATGGCTGCGAAGCAGAAGTGATCAGTGAAAAGTGATGAGCGGTAGGAAGAAGTGGCCGCAGCATCGCAAGCGACCCTTGATCATCACGTTTTACACAGAACCGATAGCTGCCTCCCGGATTGCCTTTCCCCTCCAAGCCATCAAATGAATTGCTGTTAAAGTTCCGCACCTGTCGTTACGTCATCGCCCTCGGCTCCTCAAAATGGCAGGCGAGGGGTTAGCACGATGCTACTCAGAGCTTCTTCAGGAACATGCCCAGCGTCTATAAGCCGCAGATAGCTTTGTATAATCGTACCGGTAGTAAACAGTAACGTGCCATGACCGTTCGGACTTTCAAACCGGCAGACCTTGCGACCCTTCACAAAATCGATGCAGCATGTTTTCCGCCCGGAGTTTCTTATTCTCTGGCGGAGCTTCGGGCGTTCATTCGTCATCGGCATTCCAAAACATGGGTGGCGGAGGAAAACGGGGAAATCATCGGATTCCTGGTGGCACAGCGTTTGGGCGGTGATGCGTTGCACATCGTCACGATTGACGTCAAAGAGGGATGGCGGCGCCGCGGAGTGGGGACTGCCCTGATGGATATTGCGGAGGAATGGGGACGCAGGCAATCATTAAGCCTTGTTTCGCTGGAGACAGCGGAAGATAATCAGAGGGCACAGGCCTTCTACAAGAAACGAGGTTACATCAGGCTTAATCGGATCGAGCGCTACTACGCTAACGGCGCAGCCGCGTGGGTGATGGGCAAGTGGCTGCGATGAGGTTGAGATGCCAATCAGATTAACTTCAAGGCAGTATCGGGTCATCGCTATCGCCATAGGGGTGTCTGCCGTTTCATTTGTGATTGGCTGGAAGTATTTTTCGCACGCTTTTCCCGAGGCGGCCATCCAGTTCCGCGTCGATCGCGGCAGTTCGCGGCAGATCGCACAGCGGTTCCTGACCGCGCGCGGCTTCCATTTGGAAAATTATCGTCATGCTGCGGTCTTCAGCTACGACGACATGGCGAAACTTTATCTCGAACGAACGCAAGGACTGAAGCGAATGAATCAGCTCGCACGCGGGCCTTTGCATCTGTGGCGATGGTCACACCGCTGGTTCAAGCCATTTCAAAAAGAAGAGTTCCACGTCGAGGTAACCCCCGAAGGCAAAGTTGTCGGGTTCGACCATGAGGTTCCGGAGGATGCCCGCGGCGCCAATCTGACCCAGGCGCAGGCACTTGCGATTGCCGACCAGTTTCTCAGCCGGGAGATGAAGCGCGATCTCAATGACCTGGAATTTGTGGATGCTGAACAGAGAAAGCGCCCCGCGCGCACCGACTATGTTTTTACGTGGAAACAGAAGAGCGTCGATCTTGGCAACGGCAGCCTTCGGATCGCTGTTCGGGTGAATGGCGACCAGGTTGCCGGTTATCAGGAATTTGTAAAGATTCCTGAGGAGTGGCTGCGGGGTTATCAGAAGCTGCGTTCTAGGAATATCGCCGCGCAAATTGTGGATCAGGTCTTCTGGGTCTTTTTGAGTATCGCGATGCTGGTGATTTTGGTGCGCAAGCTTCGCGATCACGACGCGCCGTTGCGACTGGCCCTGGGGTTCGGGCTGGTGGCAGCAGCTCTGGCTTTTTTGAGCCAACTGAATTCCTTTCCGCTGGCCAAATTTTCCTATCCGACAACCGATTCATATTCCAGCTTCGTTTCGAGCTACGTTTTGGAGGCGTTGCTGGGTGGTCTCGGACTCGGGGTACTTATTTTTCTGCTGGTAGCTTCGTCAGAGCCTGTGTACCGGGAGGGCTTCCCCGGCTTTGTTTCATTTCGCCGTTATTTTACCTGGCGTGGATTGCGCACCCGCTCTTTTCTAATGGCCAACATCGTGGGGATCTCGCTGACGTTCTTCTTCTTTGCGTATCAAACAGTGTTTTACCTGCTGGCCAACCACCTGGGTGCCTGGGCGCCGGCCGATATACCTTTTTCCAATCAGTTGAACACGCGCATTCCGTGGGTTGCCGTACTCTTTACGGGATTCTTTCCCGCCGTGTCGGAGGAGATGCAGTTTCGCGCCTTTGCTATTCCGTTTCTGAAAAGGATCACCCGCTCATGGCCTCTGGCTCTGGCGCTTGCCGCTTTCAACTGGGGATTCCTGCATTCCGCCTACCCGAATGAGCCGTTCTTCATTCGCGGCGTCGAGGTAGGAATCGGCGGGATTATTGTGGGAGTGATCATGCTGCGCTTCGGAATTCTGGCCACGTTAATGTGGCACTATTCCGTGGATGCGCTTTACACCGCATTTCTGCTGTTGCGCTCGCCGAATCATTACCTGATGATTTCCGGCGGTCTTTCAGCCGGGATCATGTTGATTCCGTTGATGGTCGCCGGGGCGGCTTATCTCAAGAGCGGCACTTTCACTGATGAATCTCAGATCACGAACGCCAGCGTTGGTGTTTCTCGGACAACGCTCGTTGAAGAAGTCGTCGAGGTGGAATCTATCAACTATCAGCCGCTTTCCAGGCGCAAGCTCGTGGCCGCCGGTTGTGTGATGGTGATTTTCTTTGCTCTGGGCACCCTCAAAGTTTATCACCTGGGGCAGGGAATCAGGATTCGCACAACGCGCAGGCAGGCGACACGGACAGCCGTGACGTTCCTTCAGAATCGGCATGTTCCTGTGGCTTCTTATCATTCGGTGGCATGGCTGGATGTGAACGTCGATCCCTTGGCTTTGCGGTATATGCTCCAGCGATTGTCCGTGGAACGAACGGATCAGATCATGCGCCAGGCTACGCGGCCCCTTCTTCGGGAAGTGCGCTTTTTCAAGCCTTTGCAGAAAGAAGAGTATCGGGTCTTTGTGGATGTGGTAAGCGGAAAGGTGTTTGACTGTCAGCATCTACTGGATGAAGCGGCGCCCGGAGCAAGTCTGACTCCGGAGCAGGCCCTTGCGCTGGGCCAGCAAACTGTGGCCGCGCACGGTTATTCGCTGGCCGATTTCGTCCTTCAGGATACTGAGGCGCAGAAACGCAAAGCCCGTGAGGATTACACCCTGGTCTGGCAGGCGAAGCCCGGCGATCCGCGCAACGTGGGTGACGCGCATTATCGCCTGGAAGTTCAGATTGCCGGCGATCAGGTTATTGGCTTCTCGCGCCATTTCAAACTCCCGGAACAATGGCTGCGACGACAGGAGACCACCCGGCTCGTGAACTCCGTCCTCTTGGGGCTTGAGATTTCTTTCGGCGCTCTCCTGATTGCCGGAGCCGTCTGGTTGTTTGTGAGGCAGGTGCGCCACGGCAAAATCCGTTGGGTTCGATCGTTAAAGGTGGCGGTCGTCTTGGCGGTGATTTTGGCGCTGGCTGAGCTTGACCAGATCCCTTTGCTGGCTCGCCTTTATGACACTTCCATCTCCTTTTCCAATTTCGAGCTGCAAGTGGCCGTGGGGCTGATTACCGCGACTGTTCTGGGTGGACTGGGGTTGTGGCTCGTTGTGGCGTTGGTCACCAGTTTGTATCCGGATGCGTGGAAAATTCTCCGGGCGCCTGCTCGAAAGGTGTGGCGTCGTGATGCCACCGTGTCTCTGCTGGTGGGGATTGCGGTGGCGTTCGGCATGGACAGGCTTTCAGGGCTACTGGCCAATCACTTTCATGCGTCCGTTGTTATGAGGTTTTTTGGATCGCTTCAGGTGTTGAACACGACCTTGCCCGGTGTCGATGTCTTCCTCCGCGCACTGGTCTACGGTGTGGCGGGCGCGTCGGTTGTTGGGATTGCGATTTACGGAGCCGTTCTGGGCTGGGAGCGGCAAGCATGGTGGTTCTGGGTAGGAATCATTTTGCTGTTGGTTGCGCTGGGGCCAGCCGGAGCGCACTCCGTTGCAGAATACGCGTTGGGATGGCTGATGCGATTTTTGCCTTTGGTCGCCGGGGTCATCGTGCTGGCGGTCTTTTTCAGAAATAACCTCCTGGCCTATGTCGCGAGCGCCTTTATCTCTGCCGTGGCCGCGCCTCTTGTGGACCTGTTTTCGCAACCGAATTCATTCACGCGGTGGAATGGTGCAGCCCTTGCTATACTCACGGCCATCGTTCTGATCTGGCTACTCGTGCCCTTCTTCCGCACCCGGCGGGGAGAGGCGGGAGAAGTAGCAGGAGGCAATTGATCGCATCGCGGCAGAACCGCGCCCAGGCTAAATTTCGAATTTGAGGTTTTGAGATTACAGCATCTTGCGCAACCCCAATAAGCCTGGGTTTGTTTCACATCAGCTTTACGTAGGCTGCCGCGCCCAAAATCCCTCCGATCAGCGGCGCAACAACCGGCACCCAGGCATATCCCCAATCGGAATTGCCTTTTCCGGGGATGGGAAGAATTGCGTGCGCGATGCGCGGGCCGAGATCGCGCGCTGGATTGATGGCATAACCCGTGGGACCGCCAAGTGACAGCCCAATGGCCCACACCAGAAAGCCAACCAGAAGTGGCGTCAGGCCTGTTTGCGTGGGGGCGTTGTTGGCGCCCAGCGCGAGGCAGCCAAAAACCAGTACGAAGGTTCCGATCACTTCGGTGGCCACATTGGCCGCGGTGTTGCGAATGGCGGGCATGGTGGAAAAGACCAGAAGTTTTGATGCCGGATCTTCCGTGGCTCCCCAATGCGCGAGATAAGCCAGCCAGACGAGCACCGCTCCCAAAAATGCACCGATCATCTGACCGCCAATGTAAGGCAAGACATTCATCCAGGGAAAGCGCCCCACCATCGCATAGCCCACCGTAATGGCCGGATTCAAGTGCGCTCCGCTGATTCGACCAACCACATAGACTCCCACCGCAACTGCGAGTCCCCAACCTGTGGTAATGACAATCCAGCCGGACTTTTCCGCTTTTGACTTGTGCAGCAGCACACCTGCGACAACGCCATCGCCCAGCAGGATCAGCAACAGGGTTCCGATCAATTCTGCTCCAAAGAGTCTCATGGATGTCCTCCAAGATAGAGTCGGCGTCAAGCCAAACAGTATAGTGATTCCTGGAGGAAAAAGCTCGCTCGTGCAATTGAAGCGGTGGGTGTTGACCCTGAGCGAAGCCGAACGGCCTAGGAAAGGCTTTGTCGGCAAAACCACGCCCTACCCACCCTTTCGGGGTCTCCGCTCTCCGCACTGGGGAGGGCGGCCGGGGATGAGGGGCGCTGCAACCCTAAAGGGCTTGTTGGGGGATATCACCGACCCACGCCGCCGGAGGACGCGGCTCGGCGGGCGCGCGCGGGCATGATGGCCAGAGGAACACGCGCGAAGGCCACCTGGTTGGCAGGCGCATCAAGCACGTTCACCTGCATCCAATAGCGGCCTGGCGGGAATTTCTCAAGCGGAATTTGGGTGAAGTAAAAGGCCTTGCCCGAACTGTCACTCATAAGTTTACCTGGATAAGGGCCGGCTTCGGAAATCTGGACGCCGTGACGGAAAAAGACCAAAGCAAAAGAGGGAGCAGGAGCTGGGCCTGAATTCTTCTTATGTGCCGGTGAGTTGGGAACCCCCCCGTAGGATTGAAGATAGACATAAAGATTCTGATTCGTGCGGAAGACGCGGGTGACGCTGGGCAAAACGGCGCGCGCGCCTATTTCAAGCGGGTTTCCCCGGCTGCGAAGCTGCCGGGTGTTCACCTCGCTGATCTCGTTGGAAACAACGACAGAGCTGATCTCAAGTTTCTCTTTGGTGATGGGAGGAAGAATCAGCGGCTCAACAAAGGTTCCCATTTTCCCGGTTTCGTTTTCACGCGCCACGACCTTCAGCTTGTACTTCCCAGGCGGCAGCAGGAAGCCGCCTTCGTAAAGAATGTTGCCGCGCAGAATTTGCTGATAGGTGTCAGCATCCAGCTTGACGGGCAGCGTATCTCGGAGTGCGGCGACGACCTTGCCGGATGGGTCGGTTGCGCGCCAGGCAAAATCAAATTCCGCCCGCCGCGCGCTGGATTTCTGCTTGAAGGGAATGGCGGATGCGGGCACTTTCGCGGCCAGCACGACATAGTATTCGCTGCTGGACTGGCGGAAGTAGGCTGCATCGACGGCCAGCGGCAACTCAAGGAACGGGGTCTCGGAATCGAGAGCCTGCTGCAATTGCAAGTCCTTGTCTTCGCGGGTGAACTGACGGAAATTCTTGGGCGCATAATAGCCGGGCCGCGCTTCCACTTTCAGGTCCTTGCGGTCAACTTCCACTTTGATGTGCCGAAAGCGACCGTCGGACCGGGTGTTGGAGGGCGAGTAGCCGAGCAGATAGTAAGTGGAATTTTCCTTTTGCACGTCGGTGAAGGCAGGCGCGAAATTGTTCAGGTCATGAAACATCCTGCCGCCGGTGTCGGTGGCGAGCGTCGAAAGTGTTTCCCGGCTGTTATGCATGGATGAAATGCCGGAAGAAACGGCGTCAGCAGAATAAATGGCTGTTCCGGCAGGGCTGGCGCTTGAAGCGTCTCCTCCGGGCGGCATCGCCATCAGGCCGCGCGAATCCAGCGTGTAAAACGAGACATCGGAGCGATTTGCCGCATCGATGGCTGCTTCAAGTTGCGCTTCGTTATCGACTCCGGTCTGCTCGATGCCGCTTGAAAACTGAATCACGGATTTGCGTCCGGGAACGGACTGGAGCATTTCCGCCAGCGATTGCATCGCGGCCAGTTTCTCATCGGTGTTGAAGATATTGAATTCGGTTTCATCCGGGGTGAAGGCGTTGCCCACATCCTGCGTCACAACGGTGTTGCCAAAGGAGTCCGTGCCCCCTGCCGCGCCCACGCTTCCGTTGGAAGCCAGTGAAGAGGCTGGCCCGACCTCAACGTCCTTGATCGCCTTGCTCAGCGCATCGCGGTCGTTGGTGAACTCCTGAACCACGCGAAGGTCGCTTGAGTAAGTAACAACGGCGACGAGATCCGCCGGAGTCATCTGCGTCTGAATGAAATTCTGCGCCGCCTTGAGCGAACGCATCAGATCGTCAAGTTGCAGGGAGGAAAGATCAAAGAAGAGCACAATCAACCGGTGGTTCTGGACCATGCGCTTGAGAGTTGATTGCGGCGTGGTGCGCGGGAGCGAGGACAGGTTGATGACGGGCGCTTTCCCGTTTTCCGCCTCCGCTTTGGCGAGTTGCTGGATATCTTCGAGATCGAATGAGTTGATCTTCTGAAGGACGCCATCTTCATACACCTTGAAGTCATCCGGCTTCAGGTCTGTAACCGGATTGCCCTTCCTGTCATAAACACGCACATCCACCAGCACTTCGTTTCTCTGAATCTTCAAGGTGTAGGCTTGCTGCGCCTGGTTCTGGTAGCCGATTTGAGCGGCGCTGGAAGAGGGCTGACCAGCAGCGGGTTGCGTTTGAGCGGCCACGAAACGCGGACCCATGAGCAGTCCGACCACCAATGTTCCGGCAGCCACGGCATTCCGGAACGCAAAGATCCGTTGTTTCCCGATCCTTTGCGCCAAAATTCCTTGAAAACTCGCCTCAGGATAATTTTCGTAAGTGTAAGTAAAATGAGCGGCTGGTTGCATAGAAATTCAAAACCTGAATCTTACCGAAAATGTCAGACTGCGCATCGATCCCGTGCCCGTCACACGCCCAAAGGTGTTGGAGTTCACGGTGGTTGCCAGCCCGGTAAAGTTGACGGTGTTGAAAATGTTGTCGGCCGAGACACGGAAATCCGCCGAAAGCCCTTTCTCGCGTGAAAGAGTCACCAGACGGTCAAGGGACATATTAAAATCAATCGTCGATGGGCCGGGAATGGTATTGCGTCCGGCATTGCCGTATGCCCCCGCAGGTGGAAGCGTAAAGGCTGCGGGATTGAAGAAGAGCAGTGGGGTTTGCACGAAACCTGCGGGCAGCACCGGCTCGCCCGTGGCATTCGCTCGCAAGCTGTTAAAGGGCGCTGCCCCGTTCACATTGTTGCTGAGATTGCCGGCAATAAAGGCAGTGAACGGAGTTCCTGAGTTATAGCTGGTCATATCACTGATCGACCAGTTGCCCAGAAGTCGCGCCATCACGCCTCCCTGGTTCAGGAAGCGCTTTCGTTCGCCGAAAGGCAACTGATAGCGGGTAAAGAAATGGAAACTGTGGGTGGGGTTAAAGCTGGAGAGTCCCCACTCGTCCTTCAGGTCGAAGGCATTCTGCGCCACGGTGCCCAGACTGCTGGTGGCCGCGGCATTGCTGGTGTTTGCACCGCCCACCTGCATCCCATTGATGAAAAGGCCCCCGCCGCGGGCACCGGCAGCGCCCCCAATGCTGGCCGCATCATCCATGGACTTGGAATAGGTGTAGTTGGCAAAGAATGAGAATCCGTTATGAGAAAATCGCCGCAGGCTGATGCGGAGTCCGTTGTAAATGGAGGCCCCACCGGAAGTGTCATAGACGAAAGGCAAGGCGTTGGTGATCAGAGTCTGCCCCCCACCACTGCCGGTTGCCACATTGGGAGCAAGCAGCAGGTTCAGATGTGTGCCGCGCGTCCCGATATAGGCTGCCGAAAGCACAAAGTTCTGGCCCAGGTCCTGCTCAAGCATCAGGTCCCACGTTTGTGCATAGGGGGTGAGATAATCCGGATTGACGACAAAGGTGTTGCGAGCGACGTTGGGCGCGACCACCGGAAATCCGTCTTGCAGCGTCAGGGGCAGAGTCGGGCTGGTTACCAGCGTGCTCGTTGTGGCGAAGGGCGGCTCATTGGTGAGATTACCTACAATCCGGGAATAGATGGACTCATCATAAAAAATGCCGTAGCCCGCCCGAACAACCAGACTATGCGCGAGCCATGGGCGATAGGCGAGTCCGAAGCGCGGGGCCAGATTATGCGTCTGGCCGCGAAGCAGCGACGACGGCAAGCTTCCGGGATTCTGGCCTGTCACCACGCCGAGCGGCGTGAATCCCGATCCTAAATTGAGGTCGGAAAGATGCCCGTATTTCTCAGTGAAAGGAGTGTCATATTCCCATCGAAGTCCGAGATTGAGCGTGAGATGCGATAAAACTCTCCAGTCGTCATTGCCAAAGAAATCGTAAGCGGATGATCGGAGATAATTGGCGCTGGTTCCGAAACGCTCGGAAGTGGTTTGCGGAAGTCCCAGGAGAAAGTCGGCAAAATCGTAACCTGTGCCGTTGATGGGTGTACCTGCCGATGTGAAGTCGCTGGTCGTATAGCCGGTGAAGCTGAAAGTTCCGCGCGCATCCGGGTTGGTAAGAGTGTTCAACTGGATTTTGGAAAAGTCGCCGCCCACGTGAAAGTTGTGTTTGCCACGGCTGAAGAGGACGTAATCGGAAAGACGAAACGTCTGATTACGGGTGAGCGAAGGGATGGTGTCGTTCAAGCCGGTAAAATTGGTGAAATTGATCAAGGGGATTCCCCAGTCCATCGGATCCTGGGCGACTCCCTGAATGCCCAGTTCGCCAACGATGTTCTGCCTGAAGGCAAAGGGATTCAGTGTGCTGACGCGCGAGCGGTTGAAGTTGGCGGTCAGCAGATTGACCGTATGCGGGCTGAAGGTATGCGTTTCCAGCAGGTTCAGGTTCTGGTTACGCATGGCGGCGGTTGAAGTAAGGTCAGGATAATTATTGACCGTCTCGCTGAGGGAAGAGTTGAAGAAATAAAAGCCCGCCAGATTGTCTTTGGCCGATATCTCCTGCCCAATGCGGCCCATGATGAAATTACTATGGTTTGGCAGGGCTCCCTGCAAGTGAAGGTTCTGCACCTCACCCGGCAGATTGGGCAGCGGGATGTAGCTCAACAGAGCCTTTGCCGCGGGATTGATCATCGATGCTGGAATCTGATTGCCTGGGAACGGGGTCCGCGGCCCCAGAGAATTGGAAGGCTCGTAGATGGTCGGAACGGTGCCGGCGAGCGGCCCGGACGTGATCGTTGTACTGGAAAAATCTCCGGCGCGCTGAGCGGCTGTGGGAACCGAGTCAAAGAGGCTATAAGGGCTCTTGGCGCGCGTGGTATTGAAATGGATAAAAAAGCTGGTCTTATTGGCCCCATGATAGATTTTGGGGATCGTCAATGGCCCACCCAGCGAAAAACCCACCCGTTCGGTGTAGTAGGGAATCTGGGGCTGCGAGGGCGTGTTTAAGGGATAGGGTCGCGCATTGAGGGCGGAATTGGAATAGGTGTCGAAGAGGTTGCCTCGCAGACGGTTCACGCGAGGTCGCTGATGAGTTCCAAAGAAGAACGTCATATCCTGGGCACGCTCGGCTCCGCCGCCAAAGCCCGGCAAGCCGGGAGTTCTCTCCCCCATTTCGATGAAACGAAAACGCCCGCCGCCGTGGCCCTGTTGCGGAGGAGCTGTGGCGTTCACCACGTTGCCTGTCAGCAGGAAAGAATTTTCGGCGCTGGCTGAGCCACCTTCCTGCTGGTCGACGTTTTCTTCCCCCTGCACCTCGCCGGTAGCCATACCTCCCTGCATGCCTTGCTGCGAAAATCGCAGTCCGGCTGTATTGCTGGGCTGCATATCACTACCAAGCGCTTCAACGACAGCGGGTGGTTGCCCGTTGCGGGCTGGAAACGGGTGGTTGTTTCTAGCTTCAATCCCCTGCGAATTCGCCCCGCGTGCAGTTCCGCCCCGGCCCCAGGGCATCATCGGATTCGCTTCTCCTGGCATTGCCAGGGCAAGGGAAACATCCAATTGGTCCTGTGCTCCGGAGGTGACGGTCAAGGGCCCTTTCATTTGCGGGCGAAAGCCAACCAGCAGGACGATGACACGATAAGTTCCAGGTTGAACATCGGTGAATCGAAAGTTGCCTGCCTCATCTGACCACGTCTCCTTGCGCTGACGGGTAGCCGGATTAACGAGCAAAACCCTCGCCCCGGGGACAGAGATACCTCCGGGCCCTTCCACGTGCCCTGTAATGGTTCCACCTGAAGCGGGTTGGGCACAAATGTTTCCGCTCAGAAACAATGCTGCCAGCAGCAAAATAGAAAGCAGCTCTAATGAAACCGGACTGAAGAGCCGATTGCGTATTAAGTTTTGTGAAAGCATAGGGTTAGAAAAAGCGCGGGAGTCCATCTTGCTCATATAGCGATAAGGACGATGGAGAGGGGTTTGAGGTTGCAGCATCACACATCTTTATATTCGTAATGAGTTGTGTAAAAAGTTCCAAAATGTCGTGAATGAACTCTTTGCCTTTCATTCTGCGCGTGATAGCGAAGAGTCTCTATGATCCTAATCCTCTTGATCCTCCTGGGTGGGCTGCAAGCCGCTGGGGCTCAAAGACAAACCGCAGTGCGCGGTCCTGCGCATTGCCTTCAATCCGAATCCGGACTCGCAAGTTATCCTCGTAACTCCCCGTGTTTTCAATAGATCGTCGGTTCGTTCTGCTGCGCTCCAGGGCCTTCCAGCCGTAGCACCACACCTGGCGTGCCGGCCGCTCCGCCGTCCGTTGCTCGCACGACCAGCCCCGTTGGCGTGTTGGCTGGTGATCAGGCCTCTGGGTAATTGGTTACCTTACGCCTGCCGGCAAAGCGTTCGATTGGTCCTACCACGAGCACCATCGTCAGAGCTGTCAGGAACTTACAGCGGGATGGGTCATCAGTCGCAGCGCCTCGGGCTGCTTCTCAACTTCCAGCTCCAGGCAGCGCTCAATCTGTTTCATCCAACCAAAATTAACCATGTCACCGGTTGCAGCAGCTTCTGTGGGTGATCCAAATCTCGTCAGGCCCAAGCAAGCCGGCTTTGCGTTTTTGTCCGCGCTCTATTGTTTTCCAGGTTTTTTATTCAGAAGTTGGAATAGCTTTGGTGAGGGATTGAAAGAATTGTTGAATGATCTGCTTGGCGGCCGCCAGCACAAGCCTTTGACCGATACCCGCAATCGGCCCGCCCACCTGCGCGTCGCCCGAATAATTGATGGTGGTATTCCCGGCGGATTCTGTCAGGGAGAGGACGCCTTCGCCTTTCAGGAACCCGCCCGTCCCCTTGCCTTCGACTTTCATGCGATAACTCTGGGGCGGGTTCGGGTCTTGAATCTCGACGTGCCCCTGATAAGTGCCCCTGAGAGATGCGATGCCGATCTTCAACATCACATCAAATCCACCCACGGGATTGGCCTCAAATTTTTCGCAACCGGGCAGCGCCCGAGCGAGCGTGTGAGGGTTCATAAGCTCCTTCCAGACAATTTCGCGCGGGGCGGGAATGGTGTGAGAGCCTTCGAATTTCATGGTTCTTCTGTCATGGCAGATACTGCATTTCGTGCGTCATTGGCATTCGCTTCACCCGTCGCTTCGCCTCTACTCTTCCCAAAGAGGCAGGAGGAAAGGCTTCCGTACTTTGCTCCTTTTCTCTCCGCGCGCGGAGAGAGGCAGGGGTTAAGAGAACATCCGGAACGGCCATGCGATATAGGTCATAGCCGTTATGAACCGTGATAGTGAGTTTTCACTACGACGGGACTGCAACCGGGCGCTGGTCATTGCTCATCCCGGGGTTTGGTCAGGGTGCCGGCGATTGTCGGTCATTTCCCATGGGCGCGCTCCAGGGCTTTTTCGAGCGCACGGCGGGTGTAGACCTGAGCCAAGTGGCTTCGATATTCGGCCGAGGCGTAAAGATCACTGTTCACGTCAATGCCTTCGGCGGCATGGGAAACCGCGGCCTCCAGATTGTGCCGGCTGGGAGCTTTTCCGCGCAGAGCCTCTTCCACGGTGGTAGCGCGATAGGCCTTCGGGCCGACACCGGTAATGCCAATGCTGGCTGATTCAATATGGCCTGCTTCATTCAGGAGCACCTGCGCTGCCACCCCCACCATGGCATAACCGGAGGCAGGATGATGGAGTTTTACATAGGCGTGCCCACTGCGAGGCGGAGCCACCGGCACGCGGATCGCCGTCAGAACTTCGTCTGTGCCGAGCGCCGTCGTCAACAGATCAACGAAGAATTCGCTGGCTGGTATCCATCTTGAACTGCTGACGTTACGCGCCTGGATTTCCCCCGTCAGCGCCAGAATGGCGGCTGGCCAGTCTGCGGCAGGATCAGAGTGGGCCAGGCTTCCACCGATGGTGCCTCGATTTCGCACCTGCACGTCACCGATCTCGCGCGCCGTCTCAGGTAATAGAGGACATTTCTCCTTCAAGAGACTCGAAGATTGAATCTGAAAATGAGTTGTGAGAGCGCCCATCTCAATTTTGCCATCTGCTTCCCGGATGTATTTCAAATCCGTCAGGCGGCCGAGATCGATAAGATGCTTTGGAGCAGCGAGGCGGAGTTTCATCATGGGGACCAGGCTGTGCCCGCCGGCCAGAATTTTTCCCTCGCCTCCGAATTGCGCAAGGAGGCGCGAGGCCTCCTCAAGATTTTTGGGGATATGATATTCAAATGATTCCGGAATCATGGAGATCTCCTCTTCTTGCTGACAGCGTTTTACGCCGTCGCGCGCTGCTTCAGGACGCGCCAGACTTTCTCAGGCTGTAGCGGCATATCGAGGTGCCGCACGCCGAGCGGACTTAACGCATCCACGACGGCATTGACAATCGCGGGCGTTGAGCCAATGGTGCCGGCTTCGCCCACGCCTTTGGCGCCCAGCGGATTGATGGGTGTTTTGGTTTCCATCGTTTCTGTCTCAAACCAGGGGAACTGATGCGCCTTCGGCACGGCGTAGTCCATCAGCGTGCCGGTCACCAGCTGGCCGTTTTCATCATAAACATGGCTTTCCCATAACGCCTGGCCGATGCCTTGCGCCAGGCCACCATGAATCTGCCCGTCCACGAGCATGGGATTGATGACGCGGCCGCAATCGTCTACCGCATAATAGTTGCGAAGTTTGATTTCGCCGGTTTCGGCATCGACCTCGACCACGGCCAAATGAGCTCCAAAAGGAAAAGTGTAGTTTGAAGGTTCAAAGAAGGAATGCGCCGTCAGCCCGGGTTCAATGCCTGCCGGAAGCTCCTTGGCAAAAATCGCCTCTGCAGCCACTTCTGCAAATCCCATGGATTTCGCTCCATCTCGGGTGCGGATTTTCCCTTCGGAGAAAATCAGTTCGCCGGGCTTGACGTTCAGCTTGTGGGCCGCGATCCTGGCCATCTTTTTCTTGATTTGCATGGCCGCGTTGTAAATGGCCGTGCCTCCCACAGCGGTTGTCCGGCTGCCAAAAGTTCCGATCCCCATCGGCACCTGGAACGTGTCGCCGTGATAGACGGTGACATCGTCAAAGGAGATTCCCAAAACGTCTGCGGCAATCTGAGCGAAGGTTGTCTCTTCGCCCTGTCCGTGAGGCGAAGTGCCACTCAGGACCGTAACTTTTCCCGTAGGTTCCACCTTGACAGAGCCAAACTCCCATCCGCCCGCGGGCATGCGGCTGGAAGGACCCATGGCACAGATCTCCACGTAAGTGGAAAGGCCCAACCCCAGATACTTACCTTGTTTTCGCAATTTTTCCTGCTCCTTGCGGAGCCTGGCATAGCCCGACATCTTCAGCAGCCGTTTCAATGTCTTCTGGTAATTAGCTGTGTCGTAAGTGACACCGGTCGGCAAATCCAGGGGAAAATCCTCAGGAGAAGGGAAGTTCTTCATCCGAAGATCGGCGGCGTCCATGTTCAATTCACGCGCTACCATGTCCATGACGCGCTCGATGATATAGGTGGCTTCCGGGCGGCCCGCGCCCCGGTAGGCGTCGGTAGCCATTTTGTTAGTGAAGACACCCCTGGTTTCCACAAACACATTCTTAATGTGGTAGCAGCCAAGAATCATCAGGGCGGTGAGGGTGGGAATAGCCGGCGTCAGGAGCTGGTGGTAAGCGCCCAGATCGGCGATGATCCAGCACTTCAGACCCACGACTTTTCCGTCAGGCTGGACGTAAACCTCCACGTTGTTAATCTGGTCGCGCCCATGAACCGTCGCCAGCAAGTTTTCGCGCCGGCTCTCGATCCACTTCACCGGTCTGCCGAGTTTCCGCGAGGCATAGCAGGCGACGCCCTCCTCACCATACAGGTTCAGCTTGCTGCCAAAGCCGCCGCCCACTTCCGGAGCAATCACGCGGCAATGAGGCTCATCAATCCCAAGCATCAGCGCAAGCTGCGTTTTCAGGATGTGAGGAATCTGGGTGGAGGACCAGACGGTGAGCATCTCCTCGCCAGGCGAGTAATGAGCCACGACGCCGCGGGTCTCCATCGAAACCGGTGCCAGGCGTTGATTGATGAGGCGTTGCTTGATGACTTTCAGGGTGTTGTCAGATTCTACGGCTCTCCAGTCTCCCCCTTCCAGTCTGGCCACAAAAGCGACATTATCCCCGAGTTCGGGATGAATCACCGTGCTGTCAGCTTGTAACGCTTTCTCAGGGTCGGTCACAACCGGCAGCGGCTCATAATCGACTTCAATTTTGTCGGCGGCATCGCGCGCCAGATAACGATCTGTCGCGATGATGGCTGCAATAGGCTCGCCGACGTAGCAGACCTTTTCCGTGGCCAGGCAAGGGTGATCGGGAATTTTCAGCCCTTCGATGCCGGCGGCGCAGGGAACCAGGCCGAGTTTCCCCTTGATCTCCTCGCCGGTGATGACATCCACCACACCCGGCGAACTTCGGGCGTGGGTTACATTGACGGATTTGATGCGCGCATGGGCATGGATGCTGCGTGCGAAGGCCATGTGCAACATGCCCTCCAGCTTGATGTCATCCACATAATGACCTCTGCCCTGAATTAATCGTGGGTCTTCCTTGCGCTTGATTCGTTCGCCTAGAATGGTGCTTGGCATAGGCATCTCCTCCAGCGGGTTGCTGAAAATTCTGTGGGGATGACCGGGCGTTGAAACACTTTGTGCAGAGCAATTCTTGCTCAGGCTTCCGGGCTGCCGATTTTTTGTGCCGCATATTCGACCGCCTTCACAATGTGCTGGTAGCCGGTGCAGCGACACAGGTTGCCTTCAAGTCCCTTCCGAATCTCTTCCCGGCTCGGATGCGGGTTTCGGCAAAGAAGCTGGTAGGCCGCCAGAATCATACCCGGGGTGCAGAAACCGCATTGCAGGCCGTGCTCTTCCCAAAAGCCTTCCTGCAGTGGATGGAGTTTGTCATGGCTGCCGAGCGCCTCAATGGTTGTAATTTCGCTCCCATCGGCCTGCACGGCAAACAGAGTGCAGGATTTTACGGCTTCTCCATTCAGCAATACCGTGCATGCCCCGCAGAGAGAGGTCTCGCAACCAATGTGAGTCCCCGTGAGTCCAGCCACATCGCGCAAGTAATGGACCAGCAACAGGCGCGGCTCAACCTCATCTTCCCGCAAATGGCCATTGATCTTGGCTCGGATTTTCATCGGCAATACCTTCCTCTCGCAACGATGGCTCCGTTCCTCGACGCAGGGGCACATGCAACTCCCGTTGCTAGGCTACATATGTAGTTAGTCGCTCCGGGCGACCCGCCTGCGTTGAACGGAGCTATTCAACCTCAAGCAAACCGAGTACTACATATACGACTCTCGAAAAAGGTTGTCAACGGGACAAAAAGCCACGCTCAAGGGATTTCTCAGGCAGTCACGTTGCTGAGGAGTGAAGAGGGATGGCAGGGCGGGGGAAAAGCCGCATTGTTTATTCAGATTTCCTGGCTGCGAGGGATTGGATGCGCTCGCGAAGAGCAGGCACGACTTCCGGCGCGGACTTTTTCATCCACTTTTCGTATTTTTCGGCAGCCTGCTCAAGGTTTTTACAAAAAAGCGGACTCTTCCACGTCTCGCGAATGCGCGGCACTAAATTTTCGATCCTGATCCAAACCCCCAGAAGTTCGGCGTTATTTTCAAAGAACAGATCTTCGTGAATCAGCCCATGATTGAGAAGCGAAGCGGCCATATCCCAGTAACCCACTACCATGCGGTAAAAGGTATTTCCCTCGGACCCATAGGGATAGCGCTTCAGGAAATCCTCAAACGAGTCCGCGTGAAACTCCTGAGCGAACCAGTCGCGCGCCTTGCGCAGCTTCTCCTCGCGGCGTAGGTCATAAAGGCGCAGCAGAAGATCGGCGTCGTAATGGTCAGGCGGCTGTTGCATCAGATTCCTCCGGCTAAGAATCGCGTTGCAGCTTTTTTACAAAATATTGATGAACGGTCTCATCCTGGGTCAGTTCGGGATGGAACGTGGCGGCGAGCAGATGACCTGCCTCAACCAGCACCGGCAAACCGTCTGACCTTCCCAGGACGTGCACACCCTCACCCACGCGGCGAATCACAGGCGCGCGAATGAAGACCATCTCGACCGGGTGGTCGGCCAATTCCGGACATTCGCCGAATCGTACGGAGCTGTCAATCTGGCGGCCGTAGGCATTCCGCTCGACCGTCATATCCATCAGACCCAGCCGCTCTTGGGGAGGATTCAACACTTCCGTGGCCAGCAGAATGGCTCCGGCGCAGGTTCCGAATATGGGTTTGCCGTGAGCGGCAAAATCCTTAATGGCCTGGTCCAAGCCTTCGCTGGCAAAGAGCTTGAGCATTGTCGTGCTCTCTCCGCCGGGCAGAATAAGTCCGTCCACTTCCTGAAGCTCCCGGGCGTGCTTGACCAGCCGCCATCCGACACCGATGCGGTCCAGCATTCGGGCGTGCATGGCGAAATCGCCCTGGATGGCCAGAATGCCGATTGTTTTCTTTCCGTTCTTCGTCACAATAAATCAAGCGCCTGCCGCTGAAACAAGCTTTGCCCTGAGGATGATGTTCACCCCGGCGAGGGCTTTCGAGACAGGGCAGCCCTTCTTGGCAGCTTCTGCAAGCTCCTGAAATTTGGCTTCCGGGATGCCAGGCACTTCGCCCTCGGTCTGAAGCTCAATGGTGCTGATGGCGAAGCCCGCGTCCGTCTTCTCAAATTTCACAGCGGCTTTGGTGTGAACTCGTTTGGGAACAAAACCCGCATTGGAGAGTTGGGCCGAAAATGCCATAGAAAAGCATCCGGCATGCGCCGCCCCGATCAATTCCTCAGGGTTTGTTCCGGGGCCGTTTTCCATGCGCGATTGGAATGAGAAAGGACCTTCGTAAGCTCCGGTCCCCAGCTTCATTCGCCCCTGTCCTTCGTGCAAGTTACCTTTCCATTCCGCTTCTGCAGTTCGAACTGGCATGATTATTCCTCCTCAGATTATTCGGTCCTGCCTTGATTACCGCTTGCCGCTCTCCGCCTTCTACCATCCGCGTGTTTGCAGCAATTCCTTCTGATCGAGTTTGGAAACATCAATCCCGCGCATGGCCTCGCCCACTTCTTCCGAACATTCCGCGACAATCTGCGGCTCGTTAAAGTGAGTTGTGGCACGGACAATCGCCTTGGCGCGCTGAGCAGGATCGGCGGACTTGAAGATGCCTGATCCCACAAACACGGCCTCGGCTCCCAGTTGCATGACGAGCGCCGCATCGGCAGGAGTGGCGATTCCGCCCGCGGAAAAGTTAGGCACCGGCAGCTTCCCGTGCTCGGCAACCCACTTCACCAGATCAAGCGGTGCGCCCAACTCCTTGGCCTTCGCCATGAGTTCCTCTTCGCGTAGAGTTGTGAGTTGACGAATTTCGCTGGTGATGGCGCGCAGATGACGCACGGCCTCTACAATGTTTCCTGAACCGGCTTCTCCCTTGGTGCGGATCATCGCCGCGCCCTCGCCAATCCGGCGCAGAGCTTCGCCCAGGTTGCGGGCCCCGCAAACGAAGGGAACTTTAAAGGGTTTCTTGTGAATGTGATGTTCTTCATCAGCCGGCGTCAGAACTTCGCTCTCGTCAATATAATCGACGCCCACCGCTTCAAGCACCTGTGCTTCCGCAAAGTGTCCGATGCGCGCCTTGGCCATCACCGGAATCGTCACGGCATTCATGATCTCTTTAATGATCTTGATGGATGCCATCCGTGCCACGCCGCCTTCTTTGCGAATGTCAGCCGGCACGCGTTCGAGAGCCATCACGGCCACGGCGCCGGCTTCTTCTGCAATCCTGGCCTGTTCGGCGGATGTGACATCCATGATGACTCCACCCTTCAGCATCTCGGCCAGGCCGACCTTCAGTTTCATGGATTGGTCATTTTCCCACATAAGGTTCTCCTTACACTCCCTCTCAATCCTTTGCTGTCTTCCGCAGAGCGCCCTGCGGTTTTTGCGGCCAGCATGGATCTCTGAACATTGGAATCCTAGTCCTTTTTAATGATAGCGGTGAATCAGTCAAGAGACAATCTGGTGCAGTGATCCCTTTCCCCTCTCCAAGAGTCGAGCATAGAATGGAGAAAAGGCCAGAAGTAGCCGTTCCGCAGGGAAGGTGAACGAGTTTATTTCAAACAGGAGGGAGATAGCTTCGATGTCGGTGCCGGTTCGCAGTCCTATCTCAGAGATGGCTTCTCAGGCAAACATCCCGCTCGCGAATTACCATGGTGCAATGATTCCTGAGTGGTATTCTGATCCCGTTTCAGAATGCCGGGCGGTGCGCACAGCCGCAGGTATTTTCGATTTCTCTTTTCGCGCCAAGTTCAGCGCGGGCGGCAGTGATCGCGTGCGTTTTATCCATGGCATGGTCTCGAACGATGTCAAGAGTCTCACCCCGGGACGCGGTGTATACGCAACTCTGCTGGATGTCCGAGGTCATATCCTGGCTGACCTTGAGATCTATTGCCGGCAGGACAAGCTCCTGATCGATACCGATGTTGATCTGATCGACAAAGTTCTTCAGACACTCAACCATTACAATATCGGGGGGCGTGTGCCTCTGGAGCGCCTTTCCTTATCGGCGGTATCGGTTCAAGGTCCCAAGGCTAGAGGCGTGATTCAGGCAGTTTTGGGTGAGAACCTGCCGGGGCCCGAGGATTTCAGCCACATATCTGCGAATTTTGAAGGTCATGATGTCGTGATCATCCGAGCCAGCAACACAGGGGAAGAGGGCTACCAGGTCTGGATTCCAAAGGAACGCGCGCGAGTTTTGTGGGAGGCGCTTCTGGATTGCGGCAAGAGTACAGGTCTGCTTCCTTGTGGATCAAAGGCGCTAGAGATCCTGCGCATTGAGGCTGGTGTTCCCGAGTATGGCTCCGAACTCGCTGAGGACACTTTACCGCTTGAAGCGGGCTTGTTGAACGCATTGAGCTTCACCAAGGGCTGTTACATTGGGCAGGAAATTGTGGAGCGAGCACGCAGTCGCGGGCATGTGAATTGGAAGCTGGTGGGACTTTTCGTGGATGCAATGGAGGCACCCGCGGCTGGAGAGAAGATCCTGAGAGAGGGCAAAGAAGTTGGTGAAATTACAAGCGCCTGCGTTTCCCCTACGCTTGGCAGGCCTCTTGCGATGGGTTACATTCGCAAAGAAGCCTCAGAGCCTGGGATGAAAGTTACTCTCGCCTCAGGCCCCAAGGCCGAAGTTACCACCATGCCTTTTTACCGGTGCGGACCCGCAGACGCAGCAGGATGACCCGCGCTCATACTGGGGGCATTTCCATAACCACCGGAAGGCGCAGTCGGAGCGGTAGGAGCGACCATGCGTCCACCGCTGCTGCCCTGCATCCGAATTCCGCCGCTGGTCATTCGCGGTCCGGGAGCCGAAAGGCCGGAGCTGCCGCGATGACTCAAGAAGACAGGCGTGGATGCGGATTGAGGCACGCCAAAACGTGGCTCAGCAGCACCCCGCATGCCCGCCGATTGATTGAGGTTTCCCCGCATCATTCCCGCTGCGGCATTAGGGGGTACCCGATAGCCTCCTCCCAGAGTATTCCCAAGCTGGGCTCGCATAGGCTCGGCATTCGACCCGAAAGTTCTGCTGAAGAACGACTTATGCGCAGGAGCGCTCAGGGATGCGGCACGCATTGACGGACTCTGTCCCATCAGAATAATCCTGGGGGCGGCAACAGATGAACGCTGGGTGGTGGTAAATGTTCTCGCTGGCGAAGGCACGGAACTGCGATTCACTCTTGATGTGGGTGTTATCCCCTGAGTATTCTGGGAACGAACTGCGAGATATTGCTGACGGAATCCGCCCGCCATGCCGGGGAAAACAACGCCGCTCCCCACCGGAGTGCCTGAAAGCTTCGCCAAGACGGAGGGAGCCACCGGCGGCCTGGAAGTCTGCGCTAATACGTTTGGGTTCACATGGATGCGGGTCGTGGGATCAACGGGTGCCCCATTCTGCAAAGTTGTCGCCTTTACCGTGGTCATGCATCCGGCGCCTGAGCAGATAGGTACTCCTTGCGCATTCACGGGCACCCATCCGATATACCCTCCACCGGCATACCAACTCACTGCTCCGGGATTCCAGGCAGCAAAGCTCGTGGGCGGAGTCCAGAAATAGCCAAAGCTGGGGAGGTAATTCCAGTATCCATAATGGAAAGGCAGCCAGCCCCACGGCTCTGCTGAGATCCATGTGTAGCCCCACCCCGGATACCAACTCCACTGACCCATCGAGAAAGGTGTCCACCCTGCTCCAACGAAGGGCGCCCAGCCATAACCATAGCCGGGAAAGTAGGCCCACTCACCATATTCGTCCAGATCACTCCAGCCATAGACTCGAGATCCCAGCCCTACAGGTTGGTCGTTCCAGGCGAGCGTGGTTTGCGCATCGCGCTGCTGAACCCATTTGTCCCACGCGTCTTTCTCGATGCCGTGCGAAATATCAAAGGCCATCTGCGAGTTGGTGTCGTATTCCAGAACCTTATCCTTGGTGACTTTTGCGGTTTGAGTGGGTCCCACAACTTCTGCTGAACCGTCGAACACCTCAACGCGCAACCGTCCTTGCGTGAAATCCGTGCGAAACTCCGCCTTGCCGTGAGGGATCACCGTAGCATTGGCAACCTTTACGGAATATTCATCGCCGTGCTCCGGCCGCAGATGGAATGTGGCATAACCCTGGTCAAAAGTCAGTTGGTTGATTTTGGCTCCTTTGGGGCTCAAGGCAAGTTCGGTAAAATCCAACTGCGAGAGCTCGCCGAGTCGCGCTGTGGAGCCATTTTCAAATTCAACTTCAGCAAAGCTGTTGCTCGAAGTTGAGAGAGAAAAACCCTGAGAGATGGGGGTATTCACGGAGGCCTTCGCCCATTCTGTGGAGTCAGGTCTTTTGACCAGTACTGTTCCATCCACAAAACTCAGGCGGACCACTCGGACATGCGAATAGCCTTTTTCCTGATCTTGGCTTCCACGAAGTGGGGGTTGCAACCCCAGTAGCACAAGAATAGCAAAGAGTATGCCGGTTCCGGCGCGAGAGAAGTTCTTTTCCATGGGAGTTCTCCTTCCCGGTGATCCGCAAAGGTTGGTCGGATCATAAGTGGCTCTATCTTACCAGATGATAGAACTGAGATAAAGGATATCCACAACAAATTTTCGCCACTCTTTCATAGGGCGTTATGAACGGTGATTGCCGGGGTTGCTAGCCTGCGGCTTTGAGGGGGCAGGGAGGAGAGTTTGCGCTCGTTGATTCACCAATTAAAAGATCTTTCGCTCGCACTCGAAAGGATGGGCATACCAGTTCGGCAGGGCATCAGAGTTCTGAGATACGACTCATCCCCTTAGGAATTTTTGCGCAGTAAGAGAAAATTCTGCCCAAAAGCCTTGCAATTTCGCTTAGGATTGGATATATCTCATTATATTTAAAGAAGATAATTAGCTTCTTCCTGGCAATGTTCGTGCTGTTTGAAAATCAGTCATCTAACAGGAGAGGCGGAGCAAAATGGCCATCTTTAACGAAGAACGCTTCCCACAGGATCAGAACTTAAATCAGGGAGTTGGTCATGTTTCCGCTTTAAGTCAGTGGCTGCTGCTGGCTGTACTGGCGCTCATTCTGGCAGTGGTGGTCAGTGTCGGATATGTTGTGCACCAGCGTGAGAATACGCGCAAGCTTGCCGAGACCAACAATCAACTCCAGGCCGAAATAAGTGGAATGCGGGAACAGTTAGCCAGTTTGACGGAAAAGTTGAATGAGATCAGTAAACCTGTTGTCCCGGCGCCGTTAGCCCCAGTGGATGAAGCCTGGGGTGTTCATCCAACCCAGACGAATCGTCCCTCCAGGCACCGGAGCGCTTCTTTGACCGACCCACCCGCCCTGCCCAAATGGGGAAAGGCCATTCAACAGCAGCTTGCACGTCAAAGCAAGTTGCTGGCTTCGACTCAGCAGGACCTGGCTCGAACGCGCGCTGACCTCGAAAACAATCTGGATTCCACCCGCAGTACGGTAAATGATCTGAGCGGCTCAATTGCCAGGAACCATGCCGAACTGGTGGCTCTTGAACAGTTGGGCGAGCGCAATTATTACGAATTCGATCTTTATAAGTCCAAGCGATTTCAGCGTGAAGGGCCCATCAGTCTTTCGCTGCGACACACCGACACCAAGCATCGCCACTACGACGTGGTGCTGCTCATCGACGATTACCAGTTAACAAAAAAGCACGTGAATCTCTATGAGCCTGTCAGGTTTATGACCGCAAAGGGCCAGCAAGCAACGGAGTTAGTCGTCAATCAAATCGACAAGAACCACGTCCATGGTTACGTCAGCGTGCCCAAATCACTGACTCCTCGGACTGCGGAGATCACTCCATCCTCTAGCATGCAGGATTCTGATATCTCTGCCCCGTCTGCACAGCCTCAGACGAGTGACGCCAAGCCAGCGGAAGTGAGCCTCACTCGCCGTCCACAGTCTCAACCATAATCCTGATAAACTCAACTTCCGCCCCGGGCGGAGAGCCCTTCCACCCTCCCCCGCAATATCGTGAGCGAGGCTTTGGGAATCGTAAACGACGCATCTGCACCACCCGGCAGTGTGAAAATCCTGGGTGGCCCATCGGGATCTGCATAGCCATTCCGTCCATCAGCGTGCCAGAGATATTGTTCGCTGCCGAACGTTACCATAATAACGGGGGTGGAAAAGAACCCTTGCTGCTCCTGATCCCGGTCTTCAAATGCGATCCGCACAGTATGCGCATTTTCCTGATCGCGATTGATTATCATCAAAGACCATTGGTCGTCCGGGCGATAGACCGCATAAACGGCTAACAGATTATGGCCTGCGGCATCGGTGACGTTGCATGTGGCACGGTAGACCCGGTGCATTTGGTTGCCGGGCTTCACCCATTCCAGATTAATCAGTCGGGCAGCAAAGTACTGCGAAGTGCGCTGCCTGATGTGGTAGTGTTCGTCCGCAGCGAACATCCCGAACGTACCCCATCCGTGGCAGCCGCGCGACAAGTGCTGGGGGAAGAAGTGAAAATAGTAGAGAGCGCTTCCGCCCGCGGTCAGAAAGGCCCCGACATATTCGCCGAGCCATAGAGCTCCGAAGATGTCCACAAAGGATTGATTGAGATTCCAGGAAAGATTGCTTTCGGTAATGAACATGGGAACATTTTCCGGTAGCCCGTCATCTCGCCACACCTGAAGAATATGACTCACCAGTTGCGGTTCTCGGTAAAGATCGCTCCAGGTGACGTTGCACGGCTCGAAGGGATAATGCTCGAAGGACATGAAGGAAAGATCCGAAATCCGGCCATGAGATTTCAGGTAGTCGAGGAAACGTCCGAGCCAGGATGTTCTGCCCTGGGCATCCGGCCATACCTTGATATCTTGATTGACGCCTTCAAAGACAGGCCCGCCAAGCTTGGCGTCGGGCGTCAGTCGATGAATCGCTGTCGCAAATTGGATGTATAAAGCGGCATAATCCTCCGGCATGGCATACTGGCCGTCGGGTTCTTCACCCATCTCGACATAGGCTACGGGGTAGCCGCGCTTTTTGAGATAAGCGATTTCGGCTGCCGCATCTTCCGGGCATCCGTAAAGCATGGCGATTGGGACAATGGCTGGAAGACCGTTCGTGACTCCGCTGGTAAAGAACAGATCAAAACCTGTTTGATCCCCACCCTGGACGTCGAGATCGGCTTCGGAATGCCAGGGGTCAACAGAAGAGCAATAGGTGGCGGTCTGATTCTGGTCTGGAGAGTGCTGAATGCAATCAACCAGCCGGCCTTCGCCATCCAATGTGCCGGCATAGACCTCCTTGATGGCGTATCCCACGCAGTTGCGGGGATCGCTGGACCCGTGGGTGTCACAGGTGTTGGAGGATTCCGTCATCAAAATGCGGAGAAAGCGGGCGGGGACAGGGGAGTCCGCCAGCTTCAAGGTTACGGTTCCGCCACGCCCGTCCTTCACCAGACCGCCCGGGAATGCATTCCACACGCCCGACGTGGGCTCCCTCATGGCATTGCCTGATCCCGTCCAATACTGAACTTCGTAAGCCCGCGCATAAGGATCGGCCCAGTCGATGCGAATCGCCTGGATATCTTGATCGGCGCCGAGATCAATCACCACCCACTGCGGATGAAGTGAGTCGGCCTCGCCCGTAAAGCGCTCCGTAAGATATGGATTGCTCTTCCAATAGGTATTGGGATTGCCGTCTGTCAGGCGCGAATAGCCACTCTCAGTCCCCCCATTGCGAGTGTGACCACGATGGGGCAGGGGATAGCCGTAGGAGTGTCGCAGAAATTCTCCTGGCTCAGCACTTCCAGTGAAATAGCCGCATTGATTGGCAGAATCACTCCAGACACCGTTGGGATTCCAGTGCCAGGCCGCAATCTGAAGTTCTGTGTGCTGGCGATAGGTCATCGGTCCCCAACCAGCAGAAAGGCATTCCTTGATCATCGGCGTTGTATACAGCTGATCGACCGAACCGGTATGCAACATGTCGATGGAAGTGCCCAGGGCACTGTGCGGAGCGAAGGAATTTGTAGCGTGGCTGGGCGTTGCGTCCACCCGGATGGTCTTGACGCTCGAGCCGTGCACGCCGGAGTCCAGGTGGTTCTGTTTTCCTTCTGTTCCGGAGGAGCCAAATATTTCCGAGGGGATCAAATGGGTAGCCGCGGCTGTGGTTACACCAGCCAGAAACTTGCGGCGAGAAAGGCCCAAGCCGGAAACTGTGGTTGTGTTCCATCCCTCTTTCACGGTCTACTCCGACGAGATAATAACTTGTTGTTTAGTCTGATCGCCGCTTGAGATAGCCATCAGTCCCCTGTGCGATGAGACGAAGCACAACTCTTACCTTTGTGCTGAGGCAATGTCAAGAGTTATTGAGGAAGGTTTATAAAGTCGACGTCGTGATCATTGCTCGCTTCTCGCAAGAGGGCAGTCCTATTTTGCTCCGGCAAGAGGTTAAAATTGCTTATCTTTCCATGTGGAGATATCCAAACCGAGCATCATGGCCAGAAGACAGAAGGGCGCCATGCATGCTACGCTTCCTGAGGATGCCTCAGTCGACTCAAAATGTCATAGCCCGGGCGGGCAAGGACTCAGCTTCGAGATCCAAAATCAATATTCGCGCGGTGATCTTCGACTATGGGAATGTGCTTTGTCTTCCTCAACAACCTTCCGACGTCGAGAAAATGGCTGCGATTTGCCGAATGCCAATTCCCCGTTTTGTGGAATGTTACTGGCAGTTCCGGCTCGCCTATGACCGCGCCGAATTGGATAGCAACTCTTATTGGACTTCCGTGGTTCGTGAAGAGGGCCGCGCACTAAGCCCTGACGAGGTCACCCGGCTCATTCAGTTGGATGGCGCAAGCTGGGCGCGACCTAATCCCGCGACGCTCCGAGGGGTGGAACGATTGCACGCTGCAGGCATCCCTTTGGCGATCCTTTCCAATATGCCACCCGAAGTTAAAGGCTACATTTTGGAACACTGCGGCTGGCTCTCTGCCTTTCAACATCTCATCTTTTCGTGCGACGTCGGCCTGGCGAAACCCGATCCGGCTATTTACCGCGAGTGCCTCAAGAGGCTGAAGCTCGCGCCCAGCGAAGCCCTGTTCCTGGATGATAAACCTGAAAACGTCTGGGCTGCCGCAAAATTGGGGATCCAGGGCGTTGTGTTTGACACTGCCGAAAAGGCCTTCACATGGATAAGCCAATGCCTCGAGCTTCCGGCACTTGTTGCCACAGAAGCTGAACCGAACTTGCCTGCCCAATCCCCCTGATCCAGGTCTCGCCCATATAAACCCAAAGCGATATACTCTGGCAATGCAAGCTTTGCACGCTGCTTCGGTTGGAAATTCGACCGTGTAATGTCCTGGCGGGTTCTGAGTCTCAACACTCAGTGTGGAAACGATCGACGTTGAAAATTATGGCGGAAATCAGAGGAATCACTTACGGATCCGTCTCAAAATCACGGGGCGGTTTCCTGATCGGAGAGAAAGTTCATACCGGGATTCTTCTGTCGATGACGATTTTGACGGTATGCGGGGTTATTCAGGGGCAAGGAAAGAGAGATTCCCCTTCATTCGGGCTGAGTATCGCCTTATCCAATGCACCGCTTGCTCGCCGGCAACAAGAGGAACTTGCGAAAGCCGTTCACGCACATGAGTATGTGCACGCTGAGAAATTATTGCTTTCGGAGATCAATTCCCATCCTCATTCTTCTGAACTACTTAGAATTCTTGGAGGTGTTTTTTTTCTCGACGGCAAGTATTTGAACAGTGCCATTGCATATAAAAAAGCCGAGGCGCTTGCCCCGCTCGATGCACCAAGCCGCTATACGCTCGCCATGGCTTACATTGTGTTGAAGCATCCTGATTGGGCGCGTCCGGAGTTAGAGAAACTGGAGCGCTTGGATCCCCATAGCCCGCTCTACCCTTATTGGCTGTCCCGCTTGGACTATGATGCCATGCGGTTCAAGCAGGCAATTGAAGAAGCTCGTCAGGCGATCAAGGTCGATTCAAATTTCATGAAGGCTTACGATAGCCTTGGCCTTTGCTATGAAGCTTTGGGCCAATACGACAAAGCGGTCAGTGCTTACCGGCAAGCGCTGCAGCTCAATCAGAAGGACCAAGCGCCGTCGCCATGGCCATGCCTGAACTTGGGGGCCTTACTGGTGAAGCTGGGCCACCTCGATGAGGCAAAGAGTATTCTCGCGGAAGCTCTCAGAATAGACCCACGGTTCCCTAGTGCCCACTTCGAGCTGGGGCTCCTGCTCGAAAGGGAGGGGAAGTACAGGGCTTCGCTCATAGAACTTCAGAAGGCGATTCAATTCGATCCATCCTACGCCGATCCATACTTCATTCTTGGTCGGATTTATCAGCGACTCGGCGAGAAAGAAAAGGCCGAACGGGCTTTGGGAAAATTCCATCGTCTGAAATCATCCACGTTGGACACCGGGTCTTAACCAAACACTGGGCTTTCCTTGTCCGCGACCAGTCAATTCCCCCAAAGCATTTCTCACATCGGGCAAGGTGTATCTCTACTTGAGCAACAGCCTCCTCATTTCTCTCTATCACCATTGAGGCCGAAACAATACACATTAGAATCGTGATCGACCGCATAAACTTGGCCGTCGGCAACTGCCAATCCACTGAAATGGACCCAACTTTTAATGGCAGCTCCGCTCTGGTAAAGTATTTTGCCTGTTCGTGCATCCAGGGCGTACAGTACCGCAGGGTGGGTCCCTTGGGCTCGCTGTGCTGTTGTTAACAGATTCTTTTTCCAGTCTGCAACGCTCTTGTAGTGCAGGATTCCTGAGACGACATTCTGCTTGGGATTTTCGCCTGTTGCCAAGGCAAACAATATTCCGTTGGCAATTGCTGGAGGGTCCGGAAGGTTGAAATCTGGAGAAACCCAGGCGGGTGACAGCTCTGGTTTGCCTGAAGTATTGTTAAGCGTCACCCTGAATGCCATGATACAGCCATGCGGAGTAGGCCCATGGGTGATTGGAAATCTCGGAGCTTCTTTCGAAATCGGTCCCCAGAGGGTAACGTAAAGCCAAGATTGCCCTTTGGCGTCTTGCCATGCCGCTGGCGCTCCCCATAGCCCTTTCTCTTCTAACGCCTTAACATCGTTACCCAGAGGCGGAGTGACAAACAAAGGAGTGTGATGATCCTTACCTCCCAGAGAGTCGGCGTTAAGCAGGTAAACGACTGCTTCTTTACCTCCCCCTGCGATAAGATTGTAGTTCTTATACGCAAACCACACATAACCCCCGGAACACATATCCAGATCGTCCCGATTAATCAGTCGCCAGTTCAACGGCGTATAGTAATCAAGCAGGTGCAAATCTCGAAGCGATGCAGCAACAAAGCTGCTGCCGTAGTTACCGACAGTCGGGTTAAAGCCCCCGTCGCCTGTACTGACGATTACCCTGTCGTCCATCCCAATTACAGGGCCGCCCCTGCCCCACATGCCCGCTCCATACCCCTGTTGGAGCAGCAGTTCGTGAGTGACAGGATGCATCGGATTCCGCACGTCCATAGAGTAGATTCCTGACCGGTCGCCTCCGCATCCTTGTGACGTTGAGGTGTAGATAATCCCATTCTTAAAATTTAGACTCCACGGCTTCGCAAAAGCTGGAACAAATTGATAGGGACCAAACTTAATGTCCCCATTGCCCAAATCCAAGCCATAGAGCTTTCCGTCTTGAGCTATCGTATAAATAAGGTTACGTCCCTTGTCGATCGTGGGGGTTGCATTCACGGCATTCGGACATAAGTAAAAGGCCTCGTCTTTGGCCACGACATGTGTCTCGAACGTTCGCTGCCAAACCACTTTTCCGCTTTTGGCGTCTAGGGCAAAGAAATGATCGGAGCTTCCCGCCACATAAACCAGATCTTTAACGCCTTCGGGAGTGACAATATGGTTGGCCACGACTGGCGCCGTCAAAGCATTGAGAGCAAGGGGAGGATTATCGACCTGAACCGACCACTTCAAATTAAGATTGGAGACATTCTGCGGCGTCAGCTTATCTTCCCCGGAGGCCCACCCGGACCGCTGGGGATCGTGGCCAAAAGTAGGCCAATCCCCTGCGGTGAGTCTCATGGTAATGAACAATACGATTGAAAGAAGACATACTGCGAGGTTCAGGAATGGTCGCATTTTAAACAATTTGAGATAACAGGTTTTCAGCGTCGATCCGTTCATTGTCACACGTCCGCTCTCAGAACAAGAGCTGCATCGCAAATTGGATGCGACGCGGATCACTTACGCTTCCATCCCATTGTCCAAATGCGGGGCTTGCAACATCCGTATTGAAGGCCGTGTCCCCAAAGCAGCGGGTGGTACATGCGAAGATATGCCAATTCCACACGTTAAAGAACGAAGCCCGGAATTGCAAACCCACACGCTCTGTTAATTTTGTATTTTTGATCAGGCTGAGGTCCTGATTATGAAAGCCCGGACCTCTCAAGTTCGAGATACGCGGCCCCTGTCCAAGATAAAAATTGAAGTTCGCCGGATTCTCGAACGCAGCTTGATTGAATAACGGCCCCTTATCCGGATTGAAATGAGCCGGATTCTGCAAAAAGGGGTTCGCCCCGGGAAGCACTGCGGGGATGCAAGCAGCTTGGAACTGGGCAGGGACGTTACATTCACTGGATCGGAAATAGTACGGCTCACCCGAGGAAATGCGAAAGAGAGAAACGACCTCCCAACCGCCAATAAGCTTGTCTGCGGGTCCCCCTCTGCTCAGGAAGCGTTTCCCCTGACCAAAAGGAAGCTGATAGGTCAGTGAAGCGGACAGAATATTGGGTGTGTCGTTTTCTGAAAGCGCCATATTCCGTTGTCGCTGGTAGGGTGAGATGACGCCTTGGAGAACCCCTTGATAGGAGCCTGGTTGAACGGTATCGGCGTCCGTAACCATCTTGGAAAGAGTATAGGCGCCGAGGAACCACAAACCACTCGACAAGCGGTGCTCCACTTTGACCTGGAAGGAATGATAATGTGAGTCGCCAGCGTTTTCATTAAGTGCCTCAAGACCTCCACAGTATTGCGGATACGGCACTAACGCTTGGGCTACCGAGGGCGCGCAAGCCTGCATTTGATCGACCCAGGCACTGTAGGGGACTGAGACGCCATCCAAGCTGGTTTCCCCGGGCTGGAATGTGTCGAATAAGGACTGCCCCATCGAAAGCAAGTTCGGATTCAGGGCGTTAAGCGGAGCGTTATTCGAGGGCAGATGAGTCCCCTTGTTGGCCACATATGCCATGCTGACATAAGAATTGTTGGTGAATTGATGCTCAATTGTTAGATTCCACTGCTGGGCGTACGCGCGGTGGTTTGCTGAAACAGGTCGATAGATCGGACCCACCTGGCCATTGAGGAAAGAACTGTTAATAAAGGGTGGGAGCGGAGAGATTGGGGGGAAACCCTGTTGAAGAAGAAATGCCGGCGTTAGACCACCGTCAGGACTGGAAAACGCCGGGGTAGAATTAAACCCGTCTTGGGCGATTCCGCTATTCCAGCCCGGATAGAACGCTTGGTCGAAGAATATCCCATAACCGCCTCGGATGACGGTGTTCGGTTTCCAGGCATAGGCAAAACCAAACCTGGGACCAAAGCCGCCATACCAGGTCTTTTCGGGATGTCGTGCCCCAAAACCGGCGGAACCGTAATTGATCGTACCGTCGCCAGTGCCGGCAAAAGCCAGTCGTCCGGGGCGGCCTCCTGCACCGGGGTTTGCACCATTCGGGTCAAAAAATGAGAGATGATTATACTTTTCGACGGAAGGTGTCCCTACATCCCAGCGCAGACCGTAATCAAGACTAAGTTTGTCGGTCACCCTCCAATTATCACCAGCGAAAAGCGCATAGTAACTCCCACGAGCGTAAATCGCGGTTACCGTGTTAAAGGATACATTGGCGTTGTCTACGGCACCCAGCAGGAAGCTCGCAATCGGACTGCCGCTGTTGATACCCAGCAGGCCCGTCTCTGTGCTCGCGAAATTGAAGGTTCCTGACTGGTTGTTATTGTTTAACAAATTGTTTTCCAACTTTCGAATCTCTCCTCCAAAGATGAATGTGTGCCGACCGTGAATCCATGTCATCGTGTCATTGAGCACATTCGTCGGACGATCCTCATGGTGGAAGTCGTCGAGGCCCATAGGAGCAAAGCCATTCGAAAACTGAATGGACGGTGGTTGGACATAAGCGGCGGCACCAGGAATCTTTGGCATCTGGTCGGCATAAGAAGCGTCAACCGCTAGTTCGCTACCCCTCATATCCATGTAGCCATAATGGAGCGTATTCAGCAGATTCGGCGTGAAAGTGTGATCCCATCCCAAGCGATTTGCCCAGGGACCGATTTCACCTCCATCGGGCAGCAGAAATATGTCCGAACTGATGGGCCTAGGCAAATTTGTTACGTCCGCAAAAACTGTGTTGTGGTAATGGAGCGTCACGTTAAAGTGATCTTTGCTTCCCAGATAGTCATCAATTCGGGCGTCGACCATGGTTCGATGATCGACCCCCGCGCCGCTGATATCAGCAATGGGTACCGGTGACACGTAGTTATTCAGTGGGCCTGAAAACGTAGGAGTGGGAAGATATTTAAACCACTGCTGGGCCAGCGAGTTCTCGAGACGAGGGTCTGTAGGACAAATCACATTGGGAGTGTGCCCGTCACAACCCATGAACTGGTCACGCAGATAAGGCAGATTATTCGGTCCTACTGGCGAGTTGGGGTTGAAGTTGGGATTCGGTCTGGTTGTTGCCGGATCATAAATCGGGATCAGGTTTCCATTGGCATCGCGCCAGTCTCGAAAGTCGCCTTGGCGTTCTTGCATTGAGGGAATGCTGAGGATGGGAAATCGGCTTCCTCCTCGGATCGTCCATTTTTCGACGTTGGAGAAGAAATAGATTTTGTTTCTTCCTGACCATAACAGAGGAATCTTGGCCGGCCCGCCAATGCTGCCGCCAAACTCATTTTCGATATCCTTCGGCCGCGTCGGAGCACCCCATTGACGAGCATTTAGGGCGGTATTATCTAAAAATTCGCGCAGGTCCCCATGGAAGTGATCTGTTCCTGATTTCGTGACCAGGTTAATCACTCCAGCGGTTGTTGACCCGTACTGCGGTGAATAATTTGAGGTGACCACGTTAACTTCACTGACGGCTTCGGGCGATATAGGGTAGTCATTGTCGATGGCGACCATTCCACTCTGGCTCATCAAACCTTCCTGCATCGAGGCTCCATCCAGGGTGGCTTCGTTCCCCATCTTGAGACCACCATTAATCCGGGCTTCGAAGGGATTACCGCCCGCGCCTGTATTCACGCCTGGCATCAAGACAACAAAAGATGCAGCCGACCGAGAGTTCCCGGCGACCACCAGGGGAAGGTTCGCCAGAACTTGCGGCGTGATCGTGCCTGATTGCGTTCCATTCACTGTGTTAATGGGAGCCGCCGCACCCGTAACTTCCACCTGCTGTTTGGCTTCTCCGATCTCAAGAGTCACATCAAGAGTCAGATTTTCATTGACATTAACGAGGATTCCTCTTTGGATGTAGGTGCGAAAACCCCTGGCTGAAACCTGTAGAACGTACACTCCTTCACCCAGATTGGCGAACTGGTAGAGGCCGCTGGGTCCCGACTTTATCCTGATAACTGAGTTGGTCTGAACAGACGTGAGCGTGCATTCAGCGTTGGGAATTGCGGCGCCCGTCGGATCTTTAATAACCCCTCCTAGTGACGAGTTAAGGCTCTGGCCCCCAACCCAACCCGAGAAGAACAACAGTGAAATCAGCAAACACCGGGTTGCCCTTCCTATCCTATGGCTCATAATTGACCTCCTCGCCTCTGAATTGAATCGTTTTAATTATATCGGGAATTTCTATACTGATCTTGGCGTGATGTCAAGTACTATTTGACAGGACTTTCCTTACTTTTTTCGAATAGCTTTTCATCATCAAGGTTCGGCGTGCTGTTCTGAGTGCGACCTTACCGTTTCCGCCGCTTCGACTCCTCAAAAGCCCAGTAAATTTGCGTTAGCAGTTGAGGTGTGCCAAGCATCTTGGCCGCAACCGCCAGCATGGACCAGAGGTTTTTAGGAGGGAGATCCAAAATTCGGGGCTGCCTACATCTCAACAGTCGTCAGTGGCCTGTTTCCTGTAGTTAGACCCGAGAGGGCACAAAAAATAAGGAAAGTTTCGCTATTTGGAGAAAATTCTATCCTTCGTCGACACCGACCCTCGTATGACTCCTCTGCCCTGTGGGCAACCCGACTATGTGAGCACAGACTGACAAGCTGCACACCTCAAGGCTAGGTGCCTGAGCTTGACTTTCCTGGCCTTGAGAGTATGAGAGCATGGGTGGACTTATTGCTTTCGTCTTGGGGTAATTTGCGAATGCAACGCTCGCTTTAATTTACTCAGATAAGGAATATTAATTTTAGTTAAGTCACTTATGATATAATACCCGCGCGGGTAACCTAATGGCCATTAAAGTGCTCGTTGTCGATGACGAACCTAGTTCGCGTCAGTTATGTCTGGAAGCTCTTGAGGGGCTCGGCTATGAGATGCAGGCGGTTGATTCGCCCTCCGGCGCGCTTCCCATCCTTGAGGACGGCCAGGCGGACATTGTCGTTGCGGACGTTCGCATGCCCGGGGGCAGCGGTCTCGATCTGCTTCGCATCATCAAGGAGAAATACCCCAGCGTGGATGTCCTGATGATGACCGGCTTTGGAAGCATTCCCGAGGCGGTTGAAGCGGTCAAGCTGGGCGCTTATGATTACATCACCAAGCCCTTCAAAATCGATCAGTTCCGCGCCTTGCTGGAACATATGGTTGAAAGGCAGCGGCTAGCGGCAGAAAATCGCCTGCTGCGTGAGCAACTGAACACCCAAAAAGGCCTTGGGAATTTCGTGGGCAATTCCCCGGCCATGCAGCAGGTCTATCAGACCGTACTGAAGGTTGCGGAAAGACGGCATCCGGTTCTGATTCTCGGCGAAAGCGGAACGGGCAAGGAACTGGTGGCGCGTGCCATCCATGCTTACAGCCCCATGCGTGAGAAGCACTTTGTGCCGGTGGATTGCGGCAGCCTCACTTCAACGCTGATCGAAAGTGAGCTTTTCGGGCACGTGCGCGGCGCGTTTACGGGCGCAAGCCAGGCGCGCACAGGGTTGCTGGCCTCGGCGGGAGGCGGCACGGTCTTTCTGGACGAGATTGGGGAACTGCCCGTGGAATTGCAGGCGAAGCTGCTGCGCGCGCTGCAGGAGCGAGAGATCAGGCCGCTGGGCAGCAATGAGCCTGTCCCCTTGCAGGCTCGGGTGCTGGCCGCCACCAACCGCAACCTCGAAGCCGCCATTGAAAAGGGAACGTTCCGCGAAGATCTGTATTTCCGACTCAACGTGGTTTCCATCCGCGTTCCCCCTTTGCGCGAGCGCAAAAGCGATATTCCCGCGCTGGTTCAGGCGTTCCTGCAACGGTATGGAGCTTTGGAAGAAGGGATTGTCGGTTTCAGCAAAGAGGCGATGGACCGTATGATGAGTTATTCGTGGCCGGGTAACGTCCGCGAGCTGGAGAATTGCGTGCAGCACGCTGTTTCATTGGGTTCCGGGCCATTGCTCGAACTGAAAGACCTGCCCCCGGCCCTGCTGGGCAGTTTGAGAAGCAAAACTGATCCGGATGAGCCCCATACCCTTGAAGACCTGGAACGTCGCGCCATCCTGAATGCTCTCCAAACCGCTGGGGGCGACCGCCTGCGCGCCGCCAAACTCCTCGGCATTGGCAAGACCACCATCTACCGCAAGCTGAAAGAATACGGCCTCGAAGACCCGAACTCCGGCGACACCCTGCATGAGTGAACATACTCTGCCTGCAAAATTATCCTCGTCTTGTCTCTTTCGGACTTACACCAGCTTCTAGAATGTCACCTCGGGCATAAGAATGAGCTGCGAATTACAGTGACCGTCTCGGGCTGTAGCGTCAGGCCACCCGCCGACGATTTCTCAGCGTTGCTGACACCGCCCCGTCAGAAAATGTTGTCAACATAAATTTGCAGGGTCGGTCTTATCGGCCGTGCTCCTTCATCGGTGCACCGACTATTATGAGAGGTCGACTACCCTTAATTTGGAATGTCGGCTGCAGCTGAAACCCAGCATCAAGGGAATGGGAGATTGAGCTTCCGGAAGAGTGATATGGGGGCAGAGGACGCTCCAAACAAGCAGCACGAACGTTGAGTGCGCTGGCATTAGGGATGAAGGTGAGATTCCGTCCACCTGGAAGGCGGCTCTCAGGTTGGGATAGGTTTTCCGCGGTCCAGTCGCAGTGTGAGGTCATTGAAAGCAATAGTCCAGAGGTTGCTGTTCGAATTCAACCAGTTTTCGTCTGCGTCCGTATCTGGCTCGAGTGCAACCAGCCTCTACGTGTCGCCGGAAGTGAATTCCATGGGTGACCGCTAAAACAGAAAGTTAGTTCAGCGGGCGACCCCGGAGGAGAAGCATACCGTGCTGTATGAGCAAAGCCGGAACTGTGTGGGTAGAGACGCCACTCTTTTCCGGTTGCAGATACGGTGTGCTGGCGGTGTTGTTGCTGGCTTGGTTTTCAAGCGCGAGAACCGCATCCGCCAGTCCTGCCGTCACGCCAGCAGTGAACGGTATGCCTTTTGCACTTATGTGTTCGGATCGCCTCTGACGCCTGGACCTGCATGCCGGTTTAAGGCGGGGTTGCCTGCGCCACAAGAGCGGCCAGTCGCACGAATTAGTGAAACCTCATCTTATGATTCGCACCTGAACCTGCAAGAGATGGCGCTACTGCGCCGAGCACTTTAGCTCTTACGGACGGCCCAATCACGGCGGGCCTGCTTAAGGTTCGCATGACCCCGATGATCACCGATAGCGATGCCGGTCGCAAGCCGAGGAGCCGGGTTAAGCGTTACTTTCCAACCAGGTAATGTCATTCTAGCTAGACACCTTGCGCAGAAGTCGAGCCACTCGGACACCAAGAAATCTCGCTTCTCCCTCTCCATCTCTAAGCGATCCTGAAATCTGGTGAGTGCCTCCGCATCCGCCAGGTCCTGCGTATCGAGCGGGTATTCGCGACTATCCTGTTCGTCCGCCGATTTAATCTCTTCTACAGCGTCCTTAATCAGGAACCCTAGATCGCTTACTGCTCCCGTCATCTGCAGTGCACCTATAGCAGGGTGTTTGAAGTCAAAACCGATCACGTTGTTAACGTAACCCATTGTGCCGGAGAAGCCACTCGTCGGAATAAAACTCTTTGCCAGGTTTGCAAAAGCCCCTGCAGCGAACTCAGTCACATCCGTCTTCTCGTTGAGCTGACCGACAATCCGGTCGAGTGCTGGGAGCAATCCTGCGTAAAATTTGTACTTCTTAATCGCATGTCCGAACGTTATAAAACGTGCGAGGACCGGGTCATAAAACCGCCTTTCCAGGAGCTTCTTGGCTTCTTCGGGATCCCGGTCCGCACCGTACTTCTTCAAGTACAGCGCTAGCAGCCGACCATACTTGTCGTGACGAAAGTGCAGCGCTTGGAGAATAGTGGCCATGGACGAGGGGGTTGCGTTCCAGATCATGTCGAATTTGGCCCCCGGCATTAGCTCTCTAAACGCCGCCAGCGTGCCAGCCTCAGCTCGCAGCCGATGAGCGTTTTTTACCTTCAGTTCCTTTCCGACTGCTTCACAAATCCTTTGCAGGGTGTCGAACCCCAGCACCTTCTTGGGGTTAAAAAGGTTCAGACTTTGAAGTTCTCTCTTTGCAGGGTCGCTCAACTCGTAGTGCTTGAGAATCCAGAAAATAATTGACTTCAGGAGTAAGTCGAGTTTCCGCCGCATGCTCAAAGCTGCACGCACACTCACCGCAGCGATGTTCAAGTAGTCAGATACCATGGCTGGGGCAGCACTCACGTCCCCTAGCCCAACTCTTATGGTATTAACGAGTGGCGATATTGCAGTGTTAATTCCGAGGAGTGCCTCCGCACGCGCAGTATCTTTATACGCTTTCTGAAGCTTTCTAACTGCCTCTTGGGCAAAGGCTTGAGGTCTTTGGCGAAAGGCTTCAGGTCTAATGCGCTGCTCCAACAGCTGTAGTCTCGTCCTGGCAAGTTGCACGATAAAATCAAAATCATCGGTTACTTGCGTCCGCAACACATCACCGATGGCATTGACTAAATAATTGCTTGTGTCTTGGAGGGCTCTGTGAATCTCATCTTTGGCCCCTAACCAGAATAGCGTACGGTTGGGTGGGGAATTCCATTGCTGGGTAAGATTCTCAGCGAAAAAGCGGAGCACCTTTTTGATGGCTGGTATCTCCACCTCAATTGCGATTTCCGGAACTTGAGCCTGATTTGTGGATTGATTGGGCTGGGTTGGCCGGGCCATGTTTCGTTGCCAGGTCGGTGTGTTGCTCATGTTGCTCTCCTTTATTCGCTAAGCTATATCGCTCAGAGTTCTCGGATCAAATAGACCCCGTAGTACAGATTCACCGTGCGGGATCTGACGAATGTGCACCTCCTGGGAACTGTTTTTTCGCTGAAAGCAGCAACGTGGTACCAGGATCAGTGTGGATTCCGACGGCCTCTTTTCCGTTCCCGATAATGACAAAATTGAAGCTAGCGCGTTCCTGGCCGGGAGCCGAGGAGGCAGTACCCGTGCAATCGGGGTTCACTTGATAAGTGAAGATCAGATCGTGCTCCGGGCGGATCTCGCCATTCAGGCTTACCGTATCGTTAGCGGAGATGTTACCTTTTCCGTCTGCGACAAAGACGCCAGCCACGGCGACGGGCCCGATTTCCAGAATGCTGCCTGACTCTGTGAACGCATAATGCCCTTTCAGGGTGGCGTTGGAGCATGTTCTTTCACTCTCTCCAAAGCCGCTCACGCTGGTAAACAGGAGCAGGGCAGCCATTGCCCAGAACACACGTACACTTTTCGCTGCAGGCTTCATTCACGACGCTCCTCATAAGAAGTTGACGGCGGTATCATCAGCTGCTTCCTTGCAGGAAAGCGCTTCAGAGGCCAATATCCCTCCACGTCTTGCAAGCCTGCCGGAGAGTCGCCCCCCTCCGGCTGCTTTCAACCCCGTTGGGCGTTGTGCAGGCCGCTGAAACGCGGCGACCGCGAGTCGTCCGGCAGGCTGACGGCAGCAATGTAGTTGAAAACATCAGAAAAGTCGATGCAACGGAGGTGAAATTTATGTCATTTTTAGATGAAAAATTGGCGTGACGGATCAGAGCGGATTCTTAGGAGTCAGTGGGCCGTTCGCTCAGAATAATTCGTTTACATACATAGGCTTGCAGTCAGTCTGGGATATGATAAACTCGTCATTATTTTACGCGGAGGGTGTGGAAGCTTGGGGAAATCCGCTCGGCACTGCCGCCGCTTTCGTTTTGGTCCTTTCGAGGCAGATCTGAAAGCTGAGGAGCTGCATAAGAATGGAGTCAGAATCCTTCTTTCCGGGCAACCTTTCCAGCTCCTGGATATGCTGGTCGAGAATGCCGGAGAGCTGGTGACGCGAGAAGAAATCCGCCGAAAATTCTGGCCTCATGGCACTACGGTGGAATTTGATCACAGCATCAATGCGGCCATGAGACGGCTGCGGGATTTGTTGGACGACGATGCAGAACATCCCGTTTACATTGAGACCATTCCACGCCGAGGTTACCGTTTTATCGCCCCCGTCACTGCCGTGAGCCGCATCAGCCCGGCGGAGGCTCCGGCGGGCTCGGGAGCCGTCATCAACAGCCATTCCAAGGTGTTGCTTTCGTCACCGATCGTAACCGCTCCGGAGCTCAAGGCGGACCTCGATGAGCTGAAGGGCCAGATCCTTTCCCGTTATCACATCCTGGAGAAGCTCGGGCAGGGCAGAATGGGAGTGGTTTATCGCGCGGAGGACCTGAAGCTGGGCCGGCTTGTGGCCTTGAGATTCCTGCCACAAAGCATGCACTCTGAGGGCCAGGCTCTGGAATGCTTTCGCCAGCAAGCCCGTGCGGCATCTGCCCTCAGTCACCCCAACATCTGCACCCTTTACGACATTGATGAATTCAACGGCCGCCCCGTGCTGGTGATGGAGTTTCTTCATGGCGAGACGCTGAAGCAGCGAATTGCACGGAGAGCTCCTCTAGCGCGCTCTACGGATCAATTGCTCGATCTGGCCATTCAGTTGGTAAGCTGCCTGGAAGCCGCACATTCAGCGGGCATCATCCATCAAGGCATCCGACCCGCGAGCATCTTTATCACCCGGCATGGGCAGGTCAAGCTGTTGGATTTCGGATTGGTAAAGCTCGCCCAGGCTGGCGTGCGGCATTCGGCTTTTTCCGCACAGGCTGACCGGTTGATCCTTGCGGGCGGGAGGACGTGGAAAGTCAATACGAACGAGCGGCCCGCAGTGAACTCTCAGGAGAGCACGAAGACAGACGAATATCTGGCGCCCGAACAGGTCATCGGTGATGAGGTTGATTGCCGCGCTGACCTCTTCAGCCTGGGAGTGGTACTCTATGAGATGATAACAGGCCGACTGCCATCCCAGGATGAGGCTCTGCACGAGGTTCCCAAATTGACGCTTGACCGACACCGGGATACGTCCCGCTGGCTTGATTCACGGATCCTGCCACCGTTGGAGGGGATCATCCATCGGGCGCTGCAGCGCGATCGCGATCTTCGCTATCAGACCGCCCGAGATATGCTGGCTGAACTCAGGCGCCTCAAGCATAGCCTTAATTCGGAAGGCGCAAGCCCTGCCCAGGCAATGGCTCCCGATCGCGGGGCAGAGACCGCGACCATTGCCGTCCTGCCGTTTGAGAATGCCGGCGGCGATCCGGATTCGGAATACCTCAGCGATGGTATCACGGAAAGTCTCATCAATTGCCTTTCGCGCATGAGGCGCCTGAAGGTGCTGGCAAGGAGCACGGTATTTCGCTACAAGGGCCCAATCGACAATCCGGCTGAAACGGGGCGCAAACTGAACGTCCAATGGGTATTGACGGGCCGTGTCTTAAAGCACGGACAGGCGCTGACAGTTGGCGCGGAACTGTTGGACGTCAACAGCGGCTGGCAGCTTTGGGGTGAGCATTACCGACGTGACTTCACGGATATCTTCGCCGTGCAGGAGGAAATTGCCCGCGCCATCTTCGAGAAGCTGCGCCTCAAGCTGAGTTCCCAGGAAGAGCAGCAACTCGGTCGGCGCCACACACAAAACGCCGAAGCCTACGTACTTTATCTCAGGGGCCTTTTTTTCTGGAACAAGTGGTCACCAGAAGGTCTGCGCCGGGCAGAGACGCTTTTCCGTCGCGCGATCGAAGAAGATCCGGCGTATGCTCCTGCCTACGCCGGGCTCGCGGATTGCCTTTCGGTTCCGCGATACCTCGGCCTGATTTCTCCCATTCAGGTTATGGCGGAAGTCAGAAGAACCGTGGAAAAGGCCTTGGCGCTGGATGATTCGCTTCCGCTCGCCTGGTGGGTGCTGGGCATCAGCGAGTTGCTTTATCACTGGAACTGGGTGGAGGCGGAAAAAGCTTTTCACCGTGCCGTGGAAGTAAGCCCTAGTGATGCGCGGGGATATTTGGGCCTCGGTTACGCCTCCGCAGTCCAGGGTCGTTTGGATGAGGGAATCGAGCGGATGCTGCAGGGAACGAAGCTCGATCCGCTCTCGCCGATTTGGACCTACGGTGCGGGGATGATCTACCACTGGATGGGAAAAGAGGCTGAGGCGCGTGACCAACTGACCCAATCCCTCGAGATCGAACCAAAATTTCTGGTTTCACGCCTCGTTCTGGGTGAAGTTTACGCAGCAGTGGGAAGGCCTCAGGATGCCATTCTGGAATTCGAGCAGGCTGCCAGCGATTCGGGCAATCATCCTTACGCCCTAGGATATTTGGGCTACGCCTATGCTACATTGGGCTGGCGGAGGCAGATGGAAAAGGTCCTCTCCCGCTTACGGGAACTCGCGGCTCAAAAATATGTGCCGCCGCTCGCTATGGCGCTGGTTTATCTCGGCGCCCGCGACTGGGACATGGCGTTTTGCTGGCTGAATCGAGCTGTGGATGAGCGGGAACCACGCATGACGCACCTGAAGGTCGATCCATTTTATAAGCCCCTCCAATCTGATGACCGGTTTCAATGCCTGCTTCGCCGCATTGGCCTACCTTCCTAATTTTTCAAATCTCAGATGGACAGTGTTCTCATGACAAATACCGGGTGTCTTGGAATCTTCTGTGGAGCCCACAACGGAGGAATCATTTTAACCCGAATTCAATAAGTTGCCCTCAGCCCTCATTGCGCGTATGTCGCGTTGCATCCATAGGTTGAACTGCGGAAATCCAATTTCGGACAGGTTGAAATTGTTCTACTCAAACTATTGAAAACATGATGGGTTGTATTAAATTTGCAGCAGCTTAGGCTAAGCCCTTTGTCTTCAACTTGGGAATTCGGGTTTTAATGGAACGGTTTGGCTTCGAATCGCGGCACGGCTGCCCAGGACCTTGGAGGCAATGTGGTCATAACTAGAGAAAAGCCCTTTCGCACGATTGTATTTTTTGTACACTGGATCGTTGTTTCCCTCCGCTATGCCGACCATTGCCATCGATGCCACTTACGTGGTTGATCCACAACCTTCGGGAGTGTCGGTTTATTCCCGCCGGTTGATCGAATCGCTGGCGGAATTGGAGTCCGGACATCGCTTTCTGATCTGTTATCGGCTCTCGCGCTGGAAGCGCCGGCAGAAGTTTCTGCAATTGAGTCAGGTCCAGGAAGGAGGCCAGCGAGCGTTTTCCACCCGCCTCTTTCAGAATCCCTGGACATTCTGGCTACCGCGCCAGGCGGACTTATTCCATAGCTTGGCGCAACGGCCGGCGCCATTTCGTTTTCACTACGAGATTGTCACGATTCATGATGTATTTCCGCTATCGAGCTGCGAGTATTCAACACCCGATTTTCAGCGCAAATTCTCAGCGCTGCTGATTGAGGCTGCCCACCGCGCTGCGCGGATTATCACTCCATCTCACCACGCTGCGAATGAGCTTATCCGCCATGTTAAGGTTGATCCGGGAAAGATCCGGGTGATTCCTGAAGGGGTGGATTTGCCCAAGCAAGTTCTTTCACAGGAGGCGCGGCTGAGCGAACGCGCAAAATGGGTGGGAGAGGGAAATGAACTCATTCTGGTGGTGGGCGTGATCCAGACGCGGAAAAATACTCTGGGTGCGCTTCAGGCGCTTGAAAAATTGCCTGAACGATACCATATGGTTCTGGTCGGGGGTGAGGGCTATGGGAGCGAAGCCGTTTGGGACTATCTGCGAGACAGTAGGCTAGGCGAGCGAGTGAAAGGGGTGGGTCACATCCGCCGCGAGGAGCTCGAAAGGCTTTATCAGGCGGCGAGCCTGCTGTTGTTCCCTTCGTTTGATGAGGGATTTGGCCTCCCAGTCCTTGAAGCGATGGCCTATGGCCTTCCTGTGGTCACCTCGCACGCCTCAGCGCTGCCGGAAGTGGGCGGTGAGGCTGCCCTTTATGTTGACCCTCACGATACGAATGACATTGCGGAAAAAGTGGCTTGGGTGGTCGAAAATCCACAATTACGAGCACGAATGGTCGAGGCAGGCTTGACTCGTGTGCAAACATTTAGCTGGCGACGGGCGGCAGAACGAACGCTTGAGGTCTATAACGAGGTTCTAGAAAAGTAATTTATTCCTCTCTGTTTCAAAATATAATTTTAATATTTTAAATCTTAAACTGTCTGCGGGATGAAATTTGTATATTGCGGCTCTTTGCGTTCAGCATTGGGTGGATTTGCTGAAACGCCTCAATAGCCTTCATTCTGAATGTCAAACACGGCGAAGAATCTCACAAGCCCTTCATTTCGAGAACACGATTTCTATCTGCCGTAAAAATAGCCGATATTGCTGTTGAAAACAAAGGAGTTGAAGTCACCGAGGCTATTGACTGCAATGTCGTGAGGCGAAGCTCATGGCTGTCTTCGCCCGGAATGACAGCTTTCAGAGTCGGCTTTCAGCAAATTGATAGTATAAGCGCGTTGGTTAAATGAAAGAAAAATTGCATTTTGAGCAAGATACGAGTAGAATGTTTGGTATATTATCCTATGCAAGCACTTTACAGGGTTGCCCTCTTACCAGGGGACGGGATTGGACCCGAGGTCATCGCTGAAGCCGTTAAAGTTCTAAAGGCCGTAGAATCAGCGAATGGAGTGACCTTTCGCTTCCAGACGGGGTTAATTGGCGGGAGCGCTGTTGATGCCACAGCTACCCCGCTTCCTGCTGAAACAGTCGCCATTTGCAACAATTCGCAAGCGATCCTTCTGGGCGCCGTGGGTGGGCCGAAATGGGACTCCGTTCGGCCTGAAGTGCGGCCGGAACAAGGTTTGCTTCAGATCCGAAAGAGGTTAGGGTTGTATGTTAATCTCCGTCCCGTCAAGGTGCTAGACTCACTGGCCAATTACTCCGCGATTAAGCCTGTTTACGTCAAAGGCACGGATCTGATCATCGTCCGGGAACTGCTGGGCGGCATTTATTTTGGCAATCCGCGAGGCATCTTCTCGAAAAATGGCGAGCGGATGGGCGTGAATACCGAGGTCTACCGCGAGCATGAGATTGAGCGCGTGGCGCATCGTGCCTTCCAGCTTGCGCGCATGCGCCGCCGCAAGGTGACTTCGGTTGATAAAGCCAATGTACTTGAAACCTCGCGCTTGTGGAGAGAAGTGGTGACGAGAATCGGGAGGAACTATCCCGACGTGGAACTCCAGCACCTCTACGTGGACAACTGCGCCATGCAACTGATCGAGCGCCCAACCAGCTTCGACGTGATTCTCACCAGCAACATGTTTGGCGATATTCTCAGCGACGAGGCAGCCATGGTAGCCGGGTCGATCGGCTTTCTACCTTCTGCCAGCCTGGGCGAACATTCGGCACTTTACGAGCCGATTCATGGTTCGGCTCCGGATATCGCAGGCCGCAACCGGGCAAACCCCACAGCGGCTATTCTTTCCGCCGCTCTGATGATGCGCTATTCTTTTCGCATGGAAGCTGCGGCCGAAGCGGTGGAAAAGGCGGTCGAGAAAGTGCTGAAGCGCGGGGCACATACAGCGGAAATTGCTGGTCGTGGCCGCCCGACTTCCACTTCCAGGATGGGCGATCTGATCGCTGACGAAGTGCAGAAGATTCTTAAGAGTAAGAATTCCAAGAGGAAGTAATCCCTTCCAAACTGCGGAGTTATCCTGCCTGGAAATTCCTTTCCGTTCTCAAGCCCCACTTTCTGGGTTATTTGCTCAACGCAAATAGTCACCCCACCCTCCGATTGATTTTTTCCTTTGATTCAAGGTACTTTAATGCGTTATTTAACTTTATTAATAAAGTCTAACCTTGTTGAAACCCCTATGGTTATGAAAACGACCTTTTGTGTATTGTTGATGTTCGTTTCCGGCGCAGCTGGACTTTGTGCTGAGGCAGAAGTTGCTGAACTTGCTGCGCCGGGATCACGAATGTTTCTGCGGCAGGGGTGGAAGATTCAGTCTTCGGCTAAAGTGCCGGAAAAGGGGAGCGTCATTTCCACTGTGCTGTTTCAGCCGAAGGGCTGGTACCCGACGGATATTCCTTCCACGGTGCTTGCAGCCTTGGTCAGAAACCATGTCTATCCGAACCCTGATTTTGGAATGAATCTTCGATCGATTCCCGGCACAACATATCCTATCGGCGCGAATTTCTCCAACATTCCAATGCCTTCGGATAGCCCCTTTCGGCCGGGCTGGTGGTATCGCACAGAATTCCGACTTCCACCAAGTGCCCGAGGCAAGACGTTATGGCTGCATTTCGACGGCATCAATTACCGTGCGAATATCTGGCTCAACGGCCGCGAAATTGCCAGCGCCGATCAGGTGATGGGCATGCGCCGGCAATTTGAATTTAACATCACGCCATGGGCGCGTCCCGGTGAAATCAACACTCTGGCTCTTGAGATTTTCGCACCAACTCCCAACGACCTTTCGATCACGTTTGTGGATTGGAACCCGCTGCCGCCGGATAAGGATATGGGCATCTTTCGCGATGTTTACCTCACCGCCAGCGGCCCGATCGCCGTGCGACATCCGCAGATTGTCACTCATCTCAACCTGCCGTCGCTCACTGTCGCGCGCTTGGCGGTATCAGCAGAACTTCGTAATGTAAGTGATCGGCCTGTGAAAGGAATATTAAGAGTTGCGATCGGAGAAATTGAGGTTTCCCAGAACATTCAGCTTGCTCCAAAAGAAACCAGACGGGTCGTGATCACCCCGGAAAGCTGTCCTCAACTGGTCATTGCTCACCCGCGCCTCTGGTGGCCTTATCAATATGGGGCGCAGAATCTCTATCGCGCACGGATCGAGTTCAAGACGAACGGCCAGGTTTCTGACCGCGAGGATGTTCCATTTGGAATCCGGGAGATGACGTCCCAACTCGATGCGCAAAATCATCGCGTCTTTCTGGTGAATGGGAAGAGGATTCTGATTCGCGGCGCGGGCTGGTCGCCTGATATGCTTTTGCGCCTGTCACCGGAACGCGAGGAGGACGAAATCCGCTATGTCAAGGGCATGCATCTGAACACAATCCGGCTGGAAGGCAAGCTGATGGACGACCACTTCTTCGACTTGTGTGATCGCTATGGGATTCTGGTGATTGCCGGGTGGTGCTGCTGTTCGCGCTGGGAGCATTGGCGAAACTGGAACGCGGAAGACTATCTGGTGGCGGAAAATTCTCTGCGCGATCAGGTGCGGCGGCTGCGCAATCACCCATCGATTCTTGCTTTCTTCTATGGGAGCGACAATGCGCCACCGGCCAAACCCGAAGCCGTCTATTTGAAAGTCTTTAAGGAAGAGCAATGGCCCAATCCGACTGTCGCTGCGGCTTCCTCCCGAAAAACGGTGGGAGCAGGATGGACGGGAGTGAAGATGACAGGGCCTTATCAGTATGTTGGCCCCTCGTATTGGTATCTGGACCATCAACGGGGCGGAGCCTTCGGATTTAACACCGAAACCAGCCCCGGGCCAGCGATTCCCGTATTGGCGAGCCTGCGGGAGATGCTGCCGGCGGACCATCTCTGGCCCATGGATGATGTCTGGAACTACCACGCAGGCGGCGGGGCATTCAAGGACCTGCGTTACTATACGCAGGCCTTAGCGAAACGTTATGGAAAACCGACAGGGCTGGAGGACTATCTTCAAAAGGCGCAGGTCATGGATTATGAAGGCGAGCGCGCCATGTTTGAAGCTTTTGGCCGCAATAAATATACCGCGACCGGCGTTATCCAGTGGATGTTGAACAATGCCTGGCCGTCCATGATCTGGCACCTTTATGACTTCTATCTCCGTCCGGGGGGTGGGTATTTTGGTGCGCAAAAAGCCTGCGAGCCGCTCCACGTGCAGTATTCTTACGACGACCGTTCGGTGGTCGTTGTGAATTCCACGCTTCATGATTTTGAGCATTACAAAGCCACGGCGGAAGTTTACAATCTTGATCTGAAGCTGAAATTTTCGAAGTCCGTCATGATGCGCATTCCCCCCGACAGCTCCGTACAGGCTTTTGGAATCCCTGAGCTGAGCGGGCTATCCAGAACCTATTTTGTGCGGCTTAGCTTACAAGATCAGGAAGGGAAGATTGTAAGTCGGAATTTTTACTGGCTCTCGACTCATCCGGATGTTTTCAACTGGGGTGCCTCCACGTGGTTTTATACGCCACTTCAATCTTTTGCTGATTTCCGTGACCTTCAGCGGCTGCCTCACGTCGCTTTGAGAATCTCCGCACAGAATGAAGTTGCTGGTGTCCAAAGTAAGGAAACGGTCCTGGTGGAAAATCCTACCCGGCATCTCGCTTTCTTTGTTCACATGCGCGTTCTCAAAGGAACAGGCGGAGAGGATGTGCACCCGATTTTATGGCAAGATAATGATTTTGAGTTGATGCCGGGCGAAAAGCGCGAAGTTTCTGCTACTTTCCGTCAGTCGGAATTAAACGGGGCTCAGCCCGTTGTCGCCGTGGACGGCTGGAACGTCACACCCCAGACGAGCGGTAAATAGACTGGAAGACTCCTGCACGCTGTCATTCCGAAAAGCCGAAGGGGACGGGAAATCTCTCAAATGTTGTAATTTCAATCCGTCGTTCCTTGCTGCGCTCGGAATGAGAACGCCCAAAGTCATTTTCAGTAATTTAGTTACGGGTTGTTTGACCGTGGGGACACTGTTGCTTAACAACGGCGATAAGGAGAAAGAGTGCGAGCATGTTGGACCTTGGATTTGTCCGTGAAAACCTCGATCTCGTCCGGCGCAAGCTGAGCGAGCGCGGCGTGCCAGACCTCCTGGGAGATTTTGAGACGATCGACCGCGAACGACGCCGATGGCTGGTGGAAGCGGAGAGTCGCAAGGCTCGCCGCAATAAAGTCTCGGACGAAATCGCCGCACTCAAAAAGCAGAAGCAGGATGCCTCGGCACAAATTGCTGAGATGAAGGCGCTCGGTCTGGAGATTGACGAGTTCGATCAGAAAGCGAAGGTCTGTGACGAGAAGTTACGTGAAATTCTGGTGCGGATTCCGAACCTGCCGCATGAAACCGTGCCCGTGGGCCCAACGGCCGCTCAAAACAGGGAAATCCGACGCTGGGGAGAGCCGCGCCAGTTTGATTTTCAGCCCAAGCCGCATTGGGAACTGGGTCTTTCCCTCGGCATTCTTGATTTCGACCGGGCGGCCAAGATCAGCGGGGCGCGATTCGCCATCTATTATGATCTCGGAGCCCAGCTTGAACGCGCGCTCGCCAATTTCATGCTGGACCTACACACCCACTTGCATGGTTACCGTGAAATCTTTCCGCCCTTCATGGTAAACTCGGCCACCCTTTACGGAACCGGTCAATTACCGAAGTTCGCTGAAGACCTGTTTAAAGTGGAGGGTACGGATTACTGGCTGATTCCCACGGCGGAAGTTCCCGTAACGAATCTTTACCGGGATGAAGTTTTGGATGCGGAAAAGCTTCCGATCAAATACTGCGCCTGGACGGCCTGCTTTCGCAGCGAGGCGGGTTCTTACGGGCGCGACACCCGCGGCCTGATTCGGCAGCACCAATTTCAGAAGGTGGAATTGGTGAAATTTGCGCTTCCCGAACAGTCTTATGACGAGCTTGAGAGCATGACGCACGATGCGGGCGCCGTGCTTGAAAAGCTGGGGTTGCCTTATCGGGTGATGGCGCTTTCAACCGGTGATCTGGGCTTCAGTTCGGCAAAGACCTACGATCTGGAGGTCTGGTTGCCCTCGGCCGGCGAGTACAAGGAAATCTCTTCCTGCTCGAATTGCGAGGCTTTTCAGGCCCGTCGCGCCAACATTCGCTTTCGACGTGGCGGGAAGGGAAAGGCGGAGTTTCTCCACACTCTGAACGGCAGCGGCGTAGCTATTGGAAGAACCTGGCTGGCTATCTTGGAAAACTACCAGCAGTCGGATGGCTCCGTGGTGATTCCCGAAGCGCTTCGACCTTACCTCGACGGAGTCGACAAAATTTCTCCCCCGACTCGTTGATCCGTACTGCCCTCTCCCACTCATTGTCTGCCTCTATCCTGAGGGGCTGGACGTGGCATTAACCACGTTGTGCCTCAAAGAGGAGGGAAATTCCAACTCCCCTCCTTGGCTGAGCCGGAATAACCACATAATGGCCACGATTACCTTTATCCGCTCGTCAAAGACCAGAGGCGACCTCCCTCAAACCTATTGCAACTTTATGTAACTCGGTCTATGATTCGAGCCATTGGACGCTGGGTAGTCAAGGCATCCTCAGCTATCAGAGGTGAGCTTTTATATTGCAAGCACCACGGTCAAGCACCCTATGGGGCAGGCTCAGCGTGGCGATGCCAGTTACCTGGATTCTCGGTCAAATTGCGATGCAATGTAATGTACCTTTCAACTTAAGGGGGAAAATTCATGTCTCGTTTACTCCGTACGATCTTGGCGGGGCTTGCGGTGTTTGTTTTTGCCACAAGCGCCATGGCGCAGCAAAAGAAGCGCGTGGCGGTGATGAACTTTGATTATGCGACCGTCCGCAGTTTTGTGGCCTCGATCTGGGGAACGGATCAGGATGTGGGGAAAGGTGTGGCAGATCTGCTCATCACGCAACTGGTGAAAGACGGAACCTATACCGTGGTCGAGCGTGCTGCTCTCGATAAGATCCTAGCTGAGCAGAACTTTTCCAACAGCGACCGCGCTGATGCCACGACGGCGGCGAAGATTGGCAAACTTCTTGGTGTGAACGCCATTATCATTGGCTCCGTCACGCAGTTTGGCCGTGACGACCAGACGCGAACCTATGGCGGCGGAGCGATTGGCGGGCTCACGGGCCGTTTCGGAATCGGCGGCATTCAGCGACGCAAGGCGAAAGCCGTGGTTGGCCTCACGGCTCGCATCGTTAATGTCGATACCGGCGAAATTCTAGCTGTTGCCGACGGGAAAGGTGAATCGACTCGATCCGGGGAATCGCTGCTGGGTGCTGGAGGCGGGGGCGGAGCGGCTGCGGGCGGGGCGGCGGATATGTCAAGCTCAAACTTTGCCAATACACTCTTGGGCGAAGCCGTGCATCAGGCCGTTAATTCTTTGGCGCAGCAACTGGTTTCGGATGCTTCCCGGCTGCCCACGACGACGGTCAGCATCGAAGGGCTTGTCGCCGACGCCTCTTCACCCAATGCCATCATTCTGAACGTGGGATCAAAAGCAGGGGTACAGACGGGTGACCGCTTTGAGGTGAGTCGGAAGGTGCGGGACATTCGAGACCCGGCGACGGGGAAAGTCATCCACACGATCACCAATACGGTCGGCCAAATCACTATCACGTCCGTTGATGAGCTTTCGAGCGTTGGAACGTTTACCGGAAGCACTCAGCCCAAAGTGGGCGACATGGTGAAAAAAGTCCAATAGTGAAAAATTGACCTCAAAAGGGGGCATTATGGCCTTTGAAATCGGGAGTACCATGGGGGACTACCAGATCATGGCCGCGCTGGGCTCGGGCGGCATGGGCAAAGTCTACAAGGTACGGAATGTGATTTCCGACCGCATCGAGGCCATGAAGATTTTGCTTCCCGATCTAGCCACCGAGCCCGAACTGGCTGACCGGTTTATGCGCGAGATCAAGGTGCTCGCCAGCCTCAATCATCCGAATATCGCCGCTCTCCATACGGCGCTCCGGATTGAAAACCAGCTTGTGATGATCATGGAACTGGTAGAGGGAATTACGCTGGAGGAGCGCCTGCGGCAAGGGCCTATTCCCCTGAGCGATACTTTACGCTATGTCGATCAGGTTCTGGCGGCATTGAGTTACGCTCATGCGCGGGGCATTATCCATCGGGATATCAAGCCTGCCAACATGATGCTGACCGCTGGCGGAGTGGTGAAGTTGATGGATTTCGGAATCGCCAAGCCTGCCGGAGATCGTCGTCTGACGATGACAGGGACCACGATGGGATCGCTCTATTACATGCCTCCCGAGCAGGTGAAAAGCGAGACGATTGACGCGCGCGCCGATCTTTACTCGTTGGGTGTCTCGCTTTATGAACTGGTTACCGGTCGGCGGCCTTTTCAAGGCGATAGCAATTACGCCATCATGGCGGCGCATCTTCAGCAGCTGCCCGTGCCCCCGATCGAAGTCGCGCCAAACCTGCCGCGAGGCTTAAATGACATTATTCTCATGGCGCTGGCTAAAGATCCTGGCCAGCGATTCCAGTCGGCAGATGCGTTCCGCGCGGCGCTTTCAAGCGTCGGTTCCAGCCTGGGCTCCATAACACCAGATGTGCCGGCCACGCCTCCCGAACCAGCGGGAGTTCCCAGCGCCTCGATGCTCGTGTCGTCTCCTGAACCCCTTCCCTCAACCTCCGCTGCCGCGCCCCCTCAGCCCTCAGTTTCAAATCCTGTTGTGGTTCCTCCCCCAGCAGTTGCAAAATCAGGCGCAGGCCATCGTGGGCTTTACATGGCACTGGGCGCAGCCGTCGTTATTGTGATCGTTGCTTTAACGGCTATGGAACTGCCAAAGACACTCAGGAAGCGCTCGTCAGGTAATTCCGGTTCAGCGCCGGTCAGCGTTCCTGCCGCCCCTGCATCCTCGCCTCAGGAAGGTGGGCAGCCGGCTTCGCCCTCAGCGATCTCGACTCTGCCGACGTCAGCCCCGTCACAATCGGCCCCGGCGAATGTGCCGGAGGTGGAATCTCCACAAGCAACTCATCAGAGCGCCGAAACTGCCGGAGCCGCAGCGAGGGCTTCGTCTCCGGCGCAGCATGTTGTTTCTAAGTCTCTTGCCGCTCGGCGTCTGACGGAGCGAGAAGCTGCGCCCGCAGAATCGCGCAGCGGGCAGGGAAGGGATGTGCAAACCGGCCAGCCGGTTTCCTCGGCGCCGACTGCACCCAGCGCGGGTGCCACGCCGGTGGAGGATCTTCAGAAACTCAATGATCGGATGACATTGCTGGCTGCGCGCGCCAACGCCGTAAAGACCAGCCTTGAAAATCTTGAGCGCCAGCAGCAAAGCCAGGGTCTTTCCTTGCGCGGCGATATCGCGACATCGCTCGCCCGTATGGAAGCTTATATGGACGCCAGTGATAAGGCTCTTTCCGCCGCCAACGCAGAATCCGCCACCAGGAATATGGATCTGGCAGAGCGTGAGATTGATCGGCTGGAAAAGTTTCTGGGACGATGATGATGATGGATAGCGGCGCGTGACGAAGGATAATTCATGAGTGAAGAGTGTGATGCAGACTGTCCCCCGCTTCGGATCAGCCAGAGCCTCTTACGCCCGCTTGAGTTGTAAGTACTCCTTCAGGTCCGGATCCTTCCGTACTTTCCAGATATGCCCGTCAATCCAGTAGTGCAGCAAGCCGGGCGCGGCAAAAAATGAGAAGATAATCTGGTTGCGCAGGTTCACGTCGCTCGGGCCGATATGAGGCTTTAAGATGAAATCCGGGACGAAATCAAAAAGAAGGCCGTAGAAGAGTGCGCAGGCTACATAGGCCAGCCAGCGGCTGTTGATGAGCGTCGCCAGGCCGAACCGTTTGGCAAGGCTTTCGTTCTGGCCATATTTGTTATGGTTGTAGAACCACACCAGCCGGTGATATTGAATGTTGTGGTAAATGGTGACGGCGGCATAGACGCCAATCAGCGGCATGGCGCTGCGGAAGAGAAGATAGTTCACCGGAATTGCCGCCGCAAAAAGAATCTGCTTGGGCCAGTTGAGTGAGAGCCCTTCGCGCCACTTCTGCCATTGCCGGGCCAGATACGCGCACCCAATCAGGATCAGGATGAAGAGCAAGGTATTCTCGAAGATCATGGCGGCGCGATGGGGAATTGGAAAGGGAATCATTTCTGCGGCGTCTTGGTTATGTAACGGATAAGTGAGGAACGGGAAGTAAAAAGCGGCGGCAAAGAAGAGCTTATCCAGGCGATTATCCTTGGGGTTCAGGTCGCCGTTCTTCGCCTTATAAATCATCATGAAGCCGTAATGCTGTTTGAAGATGTGATAGTAGCCCCAAAGCTCAGTGGCAAGTTCCAGCCAGTCCCCGAGATGCAGGAAGATCAGGATGGGCCCGATGGTAAAAAAGAAAGCGAGGCTGCCCCAGAGCCATCGGCCTCGGCGTTCGCGCTCCTCCGCATCGAGGTAGGTGCGCGAGATCGTGGCGAAGCCGTGCGTTTCGTCAAAAACAATGCCCCAAATGGCTACCAACAGCAATAGGGGAATGCTGGTGTAGCGCCAGAGTGCCCAGAAGAGGTAACTGGCCGCGACACCGCCAAGCGTGAACCAGGCAAGATCGGTTTTACTTGAAATGATCCAGCGCGTGGGAAGCTTTGCCCGCGCCTGAGCTCTGACCGGCATTGCTGCTGTCGTTGCCATGAATCCGAACCTCCTGCTGCCGCCTGTCGGCAATACGCTTGCTAATAGATGCTTTCTTC
>Ga0070741_10000889_pt1 | contig 99146 bp, 73 predicted proteins | sample Coa_R1_4_FD_66440 | JGI IMG/M metagenome (GOLD analysis project Ga0070741, IMG submission 66440) | Surface soil microbial communities from Centralia Pennsylvania, which are recovering from an underground coalmine fire - Coalmine... | ecosystem: Environmental > Terrestrial > Soil > Unclassified ... | reverse complement strand
CGGTTGGCGCCGGGCTTGCCGGTGAAGTCGTCCTCCCAGTTGGGCCAGGGCGGGATCGCGGCCGGGTCGTACATCGACCACCACGGCTCGGGGACGGAGTAGGGCCAGTGCGGCCCGAGGAAGGAGAGCACCAGCAGGAACGGCGCGTCCCCGCGGCGCATCGCCTCCATGGCGTCGAGGGCGTTCTCCAGGAACAGGCCCTGCGGCGTGCCCTCGACGGGCTGCGTCTCGCGACCCTCCAGCGGGAAGCCGGGCACCGTGCGCGTGGCGCGCGCGGACAGCGGCGGGTACGTCGTGCTGCGATCGAAGGCGATGGGATCGGTGTGCGGCAGGCCAAGCCGCCGGCGCTGCTCGGCGAGCGCGGGCATGTAGTCGTCGCACGCCCCGACATGGGTGAAGCCCTTGCTGGCCGGGCCGTCCTCGATGTCGACGTGCCACTTGCCGGTGTACGAGGTGGCGTAGCCCGCGTCGCGCAGCAGCGCGGGGTAGACCGGCGTTCCCGGGCGGAGGTCGACCTGCAACGCATCGGGCCCGTGCACGTTGTTGAGCACACCGTGGCGGTGCGGGTACGTGCCGCTCAGCATCGAGGCGCGCGCCGGGCTGCAGATGCCGATCGGGGTGTAGGCGCGGTCGAAGCGGATCCCCTGGGCGGCGATGCGGTCGAGGTGCGGCGTGCGGCAGATGGCGCTGCCGTAGGTGCCGCAGACGTCGGCGCGCAGCTGGTCGAGGAGCACCAGGACGATGTTGGGCGGACGGTTGGTGCGGCTCATCGGGACATCCTCATGCTGACGATCTCGTACGGCGCGACCTCGACGCGCACCCGGCCGTCGACGACGTCGAGCGGGGCGAGGCCGTCCTCCAGCGCGGTGCAGCGCTCGACGCGCGGGGTGGTGCGTGTCGCGAAGGGGTGGCGGACGGAGGCGGACGCTGCGATGCCGGCGGTCTCCTGGAGGCGCAGCAGCAGGCCGTCCCCGGCGCGCGCCTGGGCGACGGTGACGGTGAGATTGGGCGGCGCCTCGACGTCGAGGAGCGACGCCGCGGCCTGGCTGAGCCGGCGCGGGCCGGTGTCCATCTTGTCGAGCCAGGTGACCGTCGAGACGGCGAGCGGCGTGCGCGCCTCGCGCCCGAAACGCGCGGCCGCGGCGGCGTCCCAGCGCTGCGCGGCGGTGAAGGAGTAGCGCAGCGTCACCTCACCGGACTGCGCGGGTGCGTAGTTGGTCCACCAGTGGTTGTTCATCACCCAGGAGAGCAGGGTCGAGGATCCGGGCTGGTGATGGCGCGGCCAGCGACCGCGCACCACGTCGCCCACGGTGAAGAGCGGCGCGTCCGCCGAGCACCACGTCACCGCGGCGCCGCCGCCGTCGAGGCCCACCGCGTGCTGCGTGGTGAACCACTCGTTGCAGGCGCCCGGCGCGTGGTCGGCGGCGGGATCGACCCAGCCCTGCTGGCGGTCGTAGCGCAGCGTCGCGTCCGGGACGGCGAAGGGGAAGGCGACGTAGACCGATTCGGTGGCGTGCACCGCCTCCTTGTCGAGGCGCACGGTGACGTCGACGCGCTCCTCGTCGTCGTGCAGCTCGACGTCCACCTCGACCCGCGGCAGGCTCGGCGCCTCACCGCGGAGCGCGACCACCGCGCCCCAGGGCGTGCGGCGCACGCCGGCAACGCGCATCGCGGCGGGCGTGACGGTGAGCGACGGCGCAGGAAGGTGCCGCGAGAACTCGTGAATGCTGTCGCGCGCGGCGTTCTCGCTGCGCACGTAGAGCACCTCGGCGAGGGCGACGCCGGTGGCCTCGCAGTCGAGCAGCTCGCGCTGCAGCGTCGTGGACCAGAGCGAGACGATGCGTCCGGTGCCGCGGTCGACGCGCAGGCGATGGCGTCGCGTCTCGACCAGGTCGCCGTCGAGTGGCGCCAGCCCCGCCGTGGAGACGCCGTCGGGATCCGGCTGCTCGGCGAGAGTGAGGCGGCGGTAGCCGAGGCCGGGGACGGTGCTGCGCAGGCGCACCCGCTGGAGGCCGGTGTCGCACCACGTCACCTCGGACGGCACCGGCGCGCCATCCTCGCCGATCACGTGCAGCCGCCGGGGAAGCTCCACCTCGACGACGCCGTCGCGCCGCCATCCCAGGGCGTTGAAGAGCAGCAGCGAGGGACCGTCCGTCTGCACCAGCTCGCCGAGCTGGCTCATGGCGCGGCGCGTCTCGTCGACGGCGACGCGCAGCGCCGTGTCGACCTGGGCGCGCTTCCAGCCGAGCTGGTCGTCGGTCTGCTCGCCGTGCGGATGCTCGTGCGCGTGCATCCAGGTCCAGGTGTGCTCGCATCCGATCAGCAGGCCCTGCCAGGCGCGGTCGAGATCGTCGACGGCCGCGCGCAGCGAGGGGTCGACGGTCTGCACCAATGCGCTGCACGCCTCGGCCACGGGCAGCAGCGCCTGGGCGCGGCGGTACGCCGCCGTCAGCGAGGCCGAGGAGCCGACGCCGTCCTCCCAGAAGCTGCCCCCGTCGCCGCGCACCACGGGAAGGCGGTCGCGCAGCGGACGCACCGCGGCGAAGTAGTCGCGCAGGGTGCTGTAGCGCAGCCGCGGGTACTCGTAGGCGGCGTTCCAGCGCGCCACGAAGCCGGCCTCGCCGTCGCCGAGGTCCTCGTTGTCGCTGTAGATGCCCACCAGGGGGAAGTCGTGGGGCAGGTAGTCGTCGCGCTCGTAGCGGCCGAGCAGGCGGGTGAGGCTCAGCGCGCTGCCCGTCACCGTGGTGGGATGGCCGCAGATGTAGCGGAGCTGCGCGTAGCAGTCGGCGAAGAAGCTGAGCACCTGCGCGCCGTCAGGTCCCTCCCAGAGGAACGGCGAGACCAGATGGAGCACGTCGCCGTCCTCGGTGGCGGCGCGGCCGTGGTTCTGGATGCCGGCGAAGGCGTCGACGCCCATCGCGCGGAGCACCGACGGCATCGCGGAGCTGTACGACGGGACGTCGGTGAGGTTCGCGTAGTCGACGGGCACGCCGTGCTCACGGCGGAGCGCAGCGGTTCCGTAGCCGGCGCGGTAGCACTCCTCCAGCGAGGCGATGCCGGTGAGGAACAGCGCCATGAAGGCGTTGACGCTCAGCGACCCGTCGCGCAGCGCGGCGAGGACGGACTCGCGCGACTCGGCGCTGCGCGACCGGGCGAACTGCTCGAGGACGAAGCCGCCGTCGACGGAGTAGCGGTACTCGGGAACGTCGCCGAGGATGGAGAGGACGCGGTCGAGGTTGCGGCTGTGCACCTCGAAGACCTTGGCCTGCACGTCGGTGTAGCCGACGTCGAGGTGGACGTGGGGCAGCAGGTGCACCGTCCATTTGCGGCAGGGGCGCAGGGTGATCTGCTCGCGGATCGGGGCGCCGTCGAGCGCGACGCTGATCTCGGCATCGCATGGCGTGTCCCCGAGGTCGGGCACGGCGAGGCGCACGCGCACCTGGCCGGTGTCGCGTCCGGCGGGATCGAGTGCGGCGGACACCGGCGCCGCTCCCGCCACCGTGAGTGACACCGCCCCGGCCGCGACTCCAGCGGGCGCGGTGACGACGACGTCGACCAGCTCGCAGAACGCTCCGTCGCGCCGCACGAAGAGCGGTGTCGGTGACACGCGCACGGACCGCGCCGGCATGGCCTCGCCCGTCTCCACCAGCTCGACGCCGCCGTGGCGCAGCACGCTGCCCCAGAAGTACGGGTACTCGGGATGCATCGGCCCCAGCTCGGCGGGATCGACGGCGTCGTCCTGCACGGTGGCGACGACGATGCGGTTCTCTCCGCGCTGCAGCCACGCCGAGTCGACCGGCACGCGCAGCAGGTCCCAGCCGCCGATGTGCGAGGGGCTGGACAGGTCGGTGCGGTCGCGCCGCACCGGGTCGAGGAACCAGCGCCCGCGGCGGCCGTTGACGGAGACGTCGACGTCCGGCGGCGGCCCGGTGACGGTGAGCAGGCGCAGGCGCAGCTCGCACGCGGTGGACGGCGGCGCGTCGAGATGGAAGTCGACGGCGACGCGCTTCGAGCGGTAGCCGGTCCAGGCCATCAGCGGCCCGGGCTGGTACGACGGCCAGGCGCTGCTCTCGTCGTCGACCCCGACCCGGAAGCGCAGCTCGTCGCAGCCCGCGTCGAAACGCGGCCCCGCTGCGAACTGCTCGGCGCCCCCGTCGAGCCGGCCGATCCGCCACACAACCCGCTCCCCCGCGCCGGCGCGGGTGGGGACCTCCGACGTGCTCATTCGCTCCCGGGTACGCTCCTTCGACCGCCCTCCGCCGGGTTCGTTATGATTCTAGACTAATTCGGCGCAGGGGGTCGGTTGGGAGGATGCAGCCCCGGTGGACTGGCACATCGGCACCTACGAGACGGCGCGGCCGATCTTCGACCGCGGCGCCTGGGCGTTCCATCCCATCGACGAGCTGGCCGGCCTGCGCGCCGAGCCCGCGTGCGTCCACCTCACCCTGGTGACGCGCGGCGGCAAGCCCGTCAAGGGGCGGATCACCTTCCCCGACCCGGAGGTGGCGCGCCTGCAGTGGTCGATGGCCGGCGATCCTGACGAGCACCTCACCGAGATGCTGGCCGCGCCGCCACGCTGCCTGCCGCTCCACGTCGAGGAGACGGCGACCGAGGTGCGCATCGACGCCGGCGGCACCGCGCTGGTGCTGCGGCGCAAGCCCTATCGCGTCGACTTCGGCCCCTTTGCGACGGAGCGCACCGACACCTCGCTGCTGGAGAACGTCAACGAGCCGGGCGGCTGGGCCGACGAGCTGCGCACGGGCGATCGCGTGCAGGCGTACGAGACCTTCCGGCTGCGTCCCGGCGAGCAGCTCTGGGGGCTTGGCGAGCGCTTCCTGGGACCGAGCCTGGTCGGGCGCCGGCTCTCGCACTTCATCTGCGAGCCGGGCGGGACCAACACCACCGACCGCGTCTACAAGAGCGTGCCGCTGGTGGTGTCGAGCGAGGGCTACGGGGTCTTCGTGCATCACGGCGAGCGCGCGGTGTTCGACGTCGGCGCGACCTCCACGGCGTCGGCGAGCGTGTGCGTCGAGAGCCACCACCTCGACCTCTTCGTCCTGCTCGGCGAGCCCAAGCAGGTGCTGCAGCGCTACACCGCGCTGACCGGTCGCGCGCCCGTGCCGCCGGAGTGGAGCTTCGGCGTCTGGATGTCGAAGTGCATGTACGCGAGCCGCGCCGAGGTCGAGGAGGTGCTCGACACCGCGGAGAGGCTGGAGATCCCCGTCGACGTGGTCGGGCTCGATCCGCTCTGGCTGGCCAACCGTCCGGGCCGCGCCTACGACTTCTGCGACTTCGTCTGGAACGAGAAGGACTTCGGCCCCATGCAGGAGTTCGTGGACTGGCTGCACGGCAGGGGGAAGAAGCTCTGCCTGTGGGTCAACCCCAACGTCGTCGAGGACGAGGCCGGCTACGTTCCGGACAACCTCGTCGGCAGGGGCCGCGCCCGCGAGACGCAGTTCCCCGTGCGCGCCTTCGTCGACTTCACCGGCGGCGGCGCCGCGTGGTGGATCACCGAGATGCGCCGCCTCCTCGACGCCGGCGTCGACGCCTTCAAGCTGGACTACGGCGAGCTGGCGCCGATCACCGCCGAGTACGCCGACGGCCGCAGCGGCCGCGAGGTCCACAACCTCTACGGCCTGCTCGGCTCGATCACCGCCCACCGCGCCGGCGCGCCCTTCCTCTACACGCGCTCCGGCACGGCGGGCAGCCAGCGCTACCCGGCGCACTGGCCTGGCGACTCGCAGTCGACGTGGGCCGGCATGGCTGGCAACCTGCGCGGCGCGCTGAGCGCCGCCTGGAGCGGCTTCGCCTTCTGGGCCAACGATATCGGCGGCTTCTACGTGCGCGACCTCGACCGCGCCGAGGACGAGGGCTTCGGCATCGAGAGGCCGGAGCCGGAGCTCTTCATCCGCTGGATGCAGTACGGGCTGCTCTGCAGCCACTGCCGCTTCCACGGCATCCTCGGCCGCGAGCCCTGGCTCTACGGCGACGACGCGGTGCGCATCGCGCGCGACTTCATCGCGCTGCGCACCCGGCTGCGCCCGTACCTCCTCCGCTGCGCGCAGGAGGCCGCGGACACCGGCGTGCCGGTGATGCGCCCCGTCGCGCTGGAGTTCCCCGGCGACCGCGGCGCGCACGGCGTCGACACCGAGTACCTCCTCGGCCCCTCCCTGCTCGTCGCGCCGGTGCTGCAGCCCGGGGGACGCGTCGACGTGTACGTGCCGCCCGGCTCGTGGACGGACCACTTCACCGGCGAGCGCTTCCAGGGTCCGGCGTGGGTGCGTCACGACGGCGTGCCGCTCGATCGCCTCCCGCTGCTGGTGCGCGAAGGGCACGAGCCGTGGTGACCCCGCCGGCCTCGGCGAGGATCGCCGTCGACGACGAGCGCGTGCCGATGCGCGACGGCGTGCGCCTCGCCACCGACGTGGTGCGCCTCGACGACGGCACGCCGCGTCCCGCGCTGCTGATGCGCACGCCGTATTCGCGGGCGGGCTCGCGGCTCACCACCGACGCCGTCTCGATGGCCCGAGCCGGCTGGGCCGTCGTGATCCAGGACGCGCGCGGACGCTTCGACAGCGACGGGGACTTCCGCCCCTTCCACCAGGAGGTGGACGACGGCTACGACGCCGTGCAATGGTGCGCGGCGCAACCGTGGTGCACGGGTGACGTCGCCATGTGGGGCGGCTCCTACGTCGGCGCCACCCAGATGCTCTGCGCGGTGTCGGCGCCGCCCGCGCTGCGCGCCATCTCCCCCGTGTGCACCGCCAACCGCTACACCGAGGGCTGGCTCTACGAGGGCGGCGCCATGCAGCTCGGCTTCACCGAGCAGTGGGGCGCGGGATTCGTGGCGACCTCACCGCGCAGCGACCCTGAGCTGCGCAGCGCCGCCCAGGCCATCGTCGACGACCACGCGGACGCGTACGCGCTGCCGCTGGGATCGCCGCGCATCCAGAGGATCTTCGACGAGCTGCCCGGCTGGCTGCGCCCCGAGGACGCGGACCACTGGGCACCCGTCGACGTCGAGCGGCGCCACGCCGAGATCACCGTGCCCGCGTACCACGTCGCCGGCTGGTACGACATCTTCTGCGAGGGCTCGCTGCGCAACTTCAGCGGGCTGCAGCAGACCGCCGCCACCGAGCGCGCCCGGCGCGGGCAGCGCATCGTCGTCGGCCCCTGGACGCACTTCAACATCTTCCAGCGCATGTCGCCGGAGGTGGACTTCGGGGCCACGGCCCTCGGCGCCACCGTCGCCGCGGACATGCTCGGCTGGCTGGCCCGCGCGGTGCGCGGCGAGGAGGTCGAGAGCGGCGCGCGCATCTTCGTGATGGGCGAGAACCGCTGGGTCGACATGGCCACGTGGCCGCCGCCGTCGCAGCCGGAGCGGCTCTTCCTCGACTCCGACGGCCACGCCAACAGCCTGGGCGGCGACGGGCGCCTGGCCTCCGCCAACCCGCCGGAGCAGCGCAGCGACACGTACCGCTACGACCCGCGCGATCCGGTCCCCTCGCGCGGCGGACGGAGCTGCGGCCCCCATCTGCCCATGCCGGGACCATGCGACCAGCGCAGCGTCGAGGAGCGTCCCGACGTGCTCGTCTACACCTCCGAGCCGCTGCAGCAGCCGCTCACGGTGATGGGCATGGTCCGCGCCCACGTCGTGGTGGCGTCGTCAGCCCCCTCGGCGGACGTCACGGTGAAGCTGGTCGACGTCCACCCCGACGGGCGCGCCTACAACGTCGTGGACTCGGTGCGGCGGGCGCGCCTGACCCCAGGTGAGCCGGCCGGCGTCGACGTCGAGGTGGGCTCGACGGCGATGGCCTTCCTCGCCGGACACCGCCTGCGCGTCGAGGTGTCGTCCTCGAACTTCCCACGCCTCGACCGCAATCCCTCGACCGGCGAGGACGCCAACACCGCGACGTCGCTCCAGCCCGCGCAGCAGACGGTGCTGCACGGGGGCGCCACGCCGTCCTGGATCGAGCTGCCCGCCGTCACCGGGCTCTGACGCGCAGGCGCTCCCAGCGCGAAGCGATCAGACGCGGTCGCCCAGCCCGCCCTTCCAGGGATCGCCGTCCCCCCAGCCGCCGGCGGCGACGGCGTCACCACGCTCGCTGACGGTGCGCCGCGCCCGCGCCAGCACGTCGTCGCGCAGGCGCAGCCCCAGGCCCGGACGCTCGGGGATGACCGCGCCCTCGCCGCGGATCACGGGCGGCTCGTCGACAAGGTCGGCGAAGAACCCGCGCGTGAAGGCGCGCACCGACTCCATGACGCGCAGGTTGGGGATGGCCGCGCTGGCGTGCAGCGTCGCCATGGCGCCCACCGGCCCGTGGCAGTTGTGCGGCGCCACCGGCAGCTCGTGCGCGCCGCAGAGGGCGGCCACCTTGACGAACTCGGTGAAGCCGCCCGTCCAGCACACGTCCTGCTTGACGACGTCGACGCACTGCAGGAAGGGCGCCATCCCGTAGCGGGTGAAGAGCCGCTCGCTGCCGCAGATGGGGGTGCGCGTCGACTCCCGAAGCGCCCGCCAGGCGTCGGGATCGCCGGCGTGCAGCATGTCCTCCAGCCACATCAGGTCGAACTCCTCCACCTCGCGCGCGATGCGCAGCGCGGCGGGGAGACCCCAGCAGGAATGGCCTTCCAGGGCAACCTCGATGCGGTCGCCCACCGCCTCGCGGATGGCGGCGAAGACGCGCGCGACCGCGCGCAGCTCGCGGCGGTCGACGTCATGCCCGAGTGATGCGGGCGAGAGCTCGTCGAACGGCCAGATCTTCATCGCCCGGTAGCCCTCGTCGACCAGGTCGCGGGCGAGGCCGCCGGGGTCGGCCATGAAGCGCTCGTGGTCGCGCAGCGGACCGTGCGACACGCAGGTGTTGTAGACCGGCACCACGTCGCGGCAGGGGCCGCCCAGCAGCCGGTGCACGGGCAGTCCCGCCTGCTGTCCCAGCGCGTCCCACAGCGCCATGTCCAGCGCGGAGACGGCGCGCAGCTCCGCACCGGCGTAGCCGTGGTAGGCGACCGCGCGGAACATCGCCTGCCAGTTGCGCTCCGGGGCCACCTCGGCGCCGAGCAGCAGCGGCGCCAGCACCTCGTGGACGATGCGCTCGACGCTGCCCACCCGCGGCGTCGTCTCACCCGTGCCGACGATGCCCGCGTCGGTGTGCAGGCGCACCCAGAGGTGCTCGTGGTGGTCGTCGAGGCGTACCGTCTCGACGGCGTCGACCTTCACCGGCTGGCTCCTTCCGTCCCGGCCGCCGCGGCACCATGGTGGGCCCTCGGCCGGGTTCGGCAATTATGCATACTAATGCCGCGATGAGGAGAGCACAGTGAGCGGACCGCGCTTCCAGGGCCGCACCGCCATCGTCACCGGCGCGGGCTCCGGCATCGGCAGGGAGATCACCCGCATCCTCCTCGACGAGGGCGCCTGGGTGATCGGAGCCGACCGCGACACGGGCGGCGTGCCGGAGCGGGCCACGCCGATGCAGGCGGACGTCAGCAGCGAGAGCGACGTCGCAGCCCTGGTCGCCGCCGCGGTCGCCCGGCGGGGACGGCTCGACATCATGTGCAACAACGCCGGCATCGGCTCCACCGTCGACGTCGTGGAGTGCAGCGTCGAGGAGTGGGACAGGGTGTTCGCCGTCAACGTGCGGGGCGTCTTCCTCGGCTGCAAGCATGCGGCGAAGCAGATGCTCGCCCAGGACGGCGGCGGCGTGATCGTCAACACCGCGTCGGTGGCGGGGATGATCGGCCTGCGCGACCGCGCCGCCTACTGCGCCAGCAAGGGCGCGGTGATCACCCTCACCAAGCAGGTCGCGGTGCAGTACGCGACGCGCGGCGTGCGCTGCAACTGCGTATGCCCCGGCACGGTGGACTCACCCTGGGTGGGACGGCTGCTCGACGCCGCGCCCGACGCCGCCGAGGCGCGCCGCCAGCTGGTCGGCCGGCAGCCGCTGGGACGCCTGGGCACGCCCGCCGAGGTGGCCGAGGCCGTCTGCTACCTGGCCAGCGACGCCGCGGCCTTCGCCACCGGCACCGCCTTGGTGCTCGACGGCGGCATCGCGGCGGGCTGATTTGTAAGATTTTCGAACGAAACCTGGTAGAGTTGAGGGAGATGCTCGCGACCGTCTACCAGGGCCGCCACGACGTCCGCACCCAGGACTGGCCCAGCCCGCCCGCGCCGCCGCCCGGGTGGGTCACCGTCGCGGTCGGCTTCTGCGGCATCTGCGGCACCGACGTCGACGAGATCCTCCACGGGCCTGTGCTCATCCCCACCGAGCCGCACCCGCTGACCGGCAGGCAGCTTCCCCTGGTGCTGGGCCACGAGGGCATGGGCGTCGTCGTCGCCGCCGGTGACGGCGCCGGGATCGACGCCGGCACCCGCGTCGGCATGGAGAACAGCGTCGGCTGCACCACCTGCGAGCGCTGCCGCGCCCGCATGCCCCAGCTCTGCGAGCGCATGGCCGCCATCGGCCTGATGCTGGACGGGGCGCTTGCCGAGGCGGTCAACGTCCCCGCCTCGATGTGCGTGCCCATCCCCGACGGAGTTCCGGACGAGATCGGCGCCATCGCCGAGCCGCTCAGCGTCGCCGTCCGCGCGGTGCGCCGGGCCGGCGACCTGCGCGGGCAGACGGTCCAGGTGTTCGGCGCCGGGCCTGTGGGGCTGTTCACCGCGCAGGTGGCACGCGCACGAGGAGCCCGCGCGGTGCTGGTGCGCGAGCCGCATCCGTCGCGCCGCGCCGTCGCCCGGCAGCTCGGCTTCGAGTCCGATGCGCCCGAGACCGCCGCGCCGCGAGCGCAGGTCGTCTTCGAGTGCAGCGGGCAGCCGACCGGCTTCGCCGAGGCCGTCGAGGCCACCGCGAAGAGCGGCGTGACGGTCGTCGTCGGCGTGCATCCCGCGCCGCAGCCGCTCGACCTCTGCGCGCTGGTGCTCGAGGAGCGCAGCATCGTCGCCTCGCTCTCGCACACCCTCGACGACGACTACCGCCCCGCCATGGAGCTGCTCGCCGCGCACGAGATCGACTGGGAGCCGGTGGTGAGTGACTGCATCCCGCTCGACGGCGTCGTCGAGCAGGGCTTCCAGCGGCTCATCGACGATCCCCAGCCACATCTCAAGATCCTGGTCGACTGCCGTGGCTGAGAACGGCGCGCTGCCGCAGGATCCCTGGGCCGAGCGGCTGGAGGCCCTCTACGCGCCCGCCATCCTCGACGTGATGGAGGAGCGCGACATGTGGCACCAGGCGCTGCCACCGGGCTTCGTCGCCATCGACGAGGCGCAGCGCGTCGCCGGTCCCGCCTTCCCCTATCGCTTCGAGGTCACGCCCATCCGCGACCGCGACGTGATCATCTCCGAGATCCTCGAGGCCTACGAGGCGGCGCCGGCCGGCTCGGTGCTGCTGGCCAACGCCGGCGTCAACCCACCCTGGGCGGCGCACTTCGGCGAGCTGAGCGCCAACTCCTGCAAGGTCGGCGGGCTGCGCGGCGCGATCATCGACGGGGGTCTGCGCGACGGGGCGCTGGTCGCCGCCACCGGCTTCCCCGTCTGGTACCGCTACCGCACCCCGATCGACGTGGTCGGTCGCTACCGCATCACCGCGGTCGGCGAGCCCGTCGAGATCGAGGGAGTTCGGGTCGCCCTTGGCGATTACCTGGTCGCCGACCTGGACGGTGTGGTGGTGGTGCCGCGCGACCGCCTGGCGGAGATCGTCGAGGCGGCCGAGGTGTGCTGCGCCGAGGAGTCGGCGATCCGCGAGCGCCTGGCGCGTCGCGAGCGCGCCCTGTCGCTCTTCAAGGAGGCCGGGCGCTTCTAGCTCGCCGGCACCGGCTCCGCAGCCGTCGCGGCGCGCTCACCCGCGAGCACGGTCGGCGCCTCGTCGAAGAACGGCTCGCCGGCCTTGGCCCAGCGCCGCGCCTCGTCGTAGTCGAGCTCGATGCCGAGACCGGGAGACTCCGGGAGCACGACGTGCCCGTCCTGGATGATCCTGGTGCCGCCGAGCACGAGCGAGTCGAAGAACGGCACGCTCATGGCGTGCCACTCCAGCGAGCGGAAGTTGGGGATGGCGGCGCAGAGGTGCGCCGAGGCCATGGTCCCGATGGGGCTGGAGATGTTGTGCGGCGAGAGGGGGATGTCGTGCATGTCGGCGAGGTCGGCGATGCGCCTGCCCTCACCGAGACCGCCGCACTTCTGCAGGTCGGGCAGGGCGACGTCGATGGCGCCGAGCGCCAGCGGCTCGCGGAAGCCCTCGCGGCCGAACCAGTTCTCGCCGCAGCCGATCGGCGTCGAGGTCTTGGCGGTGACGCGCGCCAGCGTGGCGGCGTTCTCCGGCGGCGTGGGATCCTCCAGCCAGGCGACGGGATACCCCTCGATGCGGCGCGCGAGTCGCACGGCGTCCTGCACGGTGAAGCGCCAGTGGCAGTCGAAGGCGACCTCGACATGTGGCCCCGCCGCCTCGCATGCCGCCGCCACGAGTCGCACCATGTGGTCGAGCTGCGCGGGCGAGAGGTTGCGCGCGTACGCGTCGGGCGGGCGCGTGCCCATCACCGGGACGTCGAGGTCGAACTTGATGGCGTCGAAGCCCATCGCCACCGCGTCGCGCGCGGTCTGCGCGTAGGCCTCGGGGGTGAAGCACTCCTCGTCACCGGCCAGGGTGTCGAAGTAGCCGCCGGTGGCGGGCGCGTGCTCGTCCTCCACCCACGACGGGCGGCGGCGCTGCAGCAGCGGTCCCAGCGACTCCAGAGCGCTGCCGCCGTGGCAGTCGGCGTAGATGCGCACCGCGTCGCGGAAGCGCCCGCCGAGGAGCTGCCAGATGGGCACGCCCAGGGCTCGGCCCTTGAGGTCCCAGAGCGCCGACTCGATGCCGCTGATGGCGTTGTACACGTAGCCCGCGATGGCGCCCGCCGAGCCCGCCCAGCGCATCTTCTGGTAGAGGCGGTCGACGTCGAGCGGGTTCTCGCCCTCCAGGATGGTGGCGAACTCGCGGACCATGGCGGTCAGGCCCGGGGCGAAGAAGGCCTCGCCGAGCCCGCTCACACCGGCGTCGGTGTCAACCCTGATCAGGGTCCAGTCGAAGTTGGCCTCGAGCACGGCGGTGGAGATCCCGGTGATGCGCATGGCCTGGGATTCTACCCCAATCGGGCCCAGAAAGGAAATAATTTGTACTAACTAGGCCGGTGCTAGGATGCGGCCCGTGAGCAGCGACCGCACGGCCTCGAGGCGGGCGACGGGCACCAAGGTCGCCCACGGCATGATGCGCGAGGTCAATCGCAGCATCGTGCTCGACATCCTCCGCGAGGGGCAGCCGGTCTCCCGCGTCGAGCTGGCCCGGCGCACCCGGCTGAGCAAGCCGACGGTCTCCTCCATCGTCGAGGACCTGGTCGGCGCCGGCCTCGTCCGCGAGACGGGGGCCGACCCGGCCACGCATCGCACCGGACGGCCGCCCTCGCTGCTCGTCTACAACGAGCGCGCCGTCGCCTTCGCCGGCATCCAGTTCGGCGTCAACACCACCCACGTCGCGGTCACCGACGGGCTGGGCAACCTGGTCAGCACCGCGACCACGCCCGCCGTGCACGGCGATGTCGACCAGTCGGTCCGTGACGCGCAGAAGGCGCTGCGCCAGGCCATCAGCCGCAGCGGCGTCAAGCGCGAGCAGGTGCGCGGCGCCGGCGTGGCGGTGCCGGGGCTGGTCGACCCGAGCAGCGGCGTCTGCGCCATCGCGCCCAACCTCGACTGGCACGACGTGCCCATCCGCCAGCGCGTGCAGGCGGCGGTCGGTGCACCCACGGTGGTGGCCAACTCGACGCACGCGGCGGCGATCGCGGAGTCGCGGCTGCGCGGCGAGGAGCATCGCGTCCTGGTCTGGGTGTACGCGGGCAGCGGCATCGGCGCAGGCGTCGTGCTCGACGGCACGCTCTTCAGCGGCGCCACCGGCTATGCCGGCGAGGTCGGCCACTCGCCGGTGGTGGAGAACGGCGTGCGCTGCAGCTGCGGCAACCGCGGCTGCCTGGAGACGGTGGCCAGCAGCCAGGCGATCGTGCGCCATGCCGGTGAGCTGCTCAAGAGCGGAGGAGAGTCCTCCAGGCTGCAGCGCGGCCGCCGGCGGCTGACCGCCGACATGGTCGTCGAGCTGGCCCGTGACGGCGACGCCGTCGCATTGCGCGCTGTGCGCGAGGCGGGCGACCAGCTGGGACGCGGCATCGCCTACCTGGTCAACGTGCTCTCGCCCTCGATCGTCGTCCTCGGCGGTCCGCTGGTGGCCAGCGAGGCCTACGTCGAGGCGGCCCAGGCCTCGGCCGCGCGACACTGCCTGCCGGCCGAGGCGGTGGCGGTGGAGACCACCGCGATCGGTCCCGACGCACCGCTCCTCGGAGCCATCCAGCTGGCCATGGGGCAGGCCACGCCGTCCTTCCGGGTCGTCGACCAGGCCCTGCTCGGCTGAGGCTCGCCTCCCGCTGGCGGACGATCGTAAAGATCGCTACCATTCCCCCCCATGCCCGAGTCTGCCCAGGCGGAGCTGGGCCGGCGCCGCCTCGGCCGCACCGGCCACATGTCGAGCATGGCCATCCTGGGCATGGCCGCCTTCTGGCAGGTCGACGATCCCGACTCGGGTGACGCGGCGATCCGCTTCGCGCTCGACGGCGGCGTCAACCACGTCGACGTCGCGCCGCAGTACGGCATGGCCCAGGAGCAGCTCGGCCGCACCCTTCCGTCGTTCCGCGATCGCGTGTTCCTCGGCTGCAAGAGTGGCGAGCGCACCCGCGACGGCTTCTGGCGCGAGCTGGAGAACTCGCTGCGGACGCTGCACGTCGACCGCGTCGACCTGCACCAGTTCCACGCCGTCTGCAACGACGACGACCTCGACGCCATCCTCGCACCCGGCGGCGCGGCCGAGGCGCTGCTGGAGGCGCGCGAGCAGGGCCTGACGCGCTGGATCGGGCTGACCGGGCATCTCGAGCACGTGGCGCGCGTCGCCAACCGCGCCCTGGACGCGCTCGACCTCGACACCATCATGCTTCCCGTGAACGCCTCGATGATGGGCGTGCCCGAGTACCGCACCGAGCTGGAGAAGCTCTTCGCCACCGCCGCGGAGCGCGACCTCGGGATCATGGCCATCAAGGCCATCGCCAAGGGGCCGTGGAACGATCCCTCCGCGCGGCGCTACAACACCTGGTACGAGCCGCTCGACCAGCGCAACGCCATCCAGGACGCGGTGAACTTCACGCTGTCGCTGCCGGTGACGGGCATCCCGACCGTCGGCGACCTGCGCATCATGCCCACCGTCCTCGAAGCGGTGCGCGCCTTCACACCGCTCAGCGCCGAGCAGATCGAGGATGCCATCCGCGACACCGCAACCCGCCCGCTGATCTCCGCGCTGCTGTAGATGGATCGCTACCCGCCGTCGCTGCGGCGCGCGCTGTACCGGCTGAGCCTCGGCGACAACATCGTGCCCGCGGGCGGCGTGTACAAGCGGACGGCGCTGCGCGTCGCGCCCTTCTACGAGCGCTTCGGGCTGCAGTTCACCTGGGACATCCCCTACTCCGCGCGTGGCGTCGCCACCGTCGGCCGGCGTCCCGACCTGGCCAGGGGCTTCGTCGAGAACATGCTCGACTTCCAGGAGCAGGACGGCCCCGACCGCGGAATGGTGGCGCGCCACATGCATCGCGACGGGCACATGGCGGGGCAGGACGGGTCCCAGGTGCCCATGCTCGCCTGGCTGGCCATGGAGGTCGACGCCTGCGAGCCCGACGACGCCTTCCTGGCTCGCGTATACCCCAAGCTGGCGATGCACGTCGACTGGTGGCAGTCGCCGCGGCGTGACCACGACGGCGACGGCCTGTCCGAATACGGCGGCTCGACGACGACCTTCGTCGCCTACGAGTCCGGGCACGACTACTCGCCGGAGCGCGACCTGGTGATGGGAGAGCCAACCCCGGTCAGCGACGACGGACTGGTGCACGAGCCCATCGCCGACGTGTTCCTCAACTCCTGTCTCTGGATGGAGCTCGACGCCCTGGTGCGCATGGCGTCGCGTGTCGACGCCGGTTCGACGCCCGCGTGGCTGGCGCGGCGCGACGCTCTCGCCGCGCGGATGAACGAGGCGATGTGGGACGGCGACGTCGGTGGATTCTTCCCCGTCGTTCGCCGCGATCTCTGCGCCGCGCAGCCTCGCGTGTACCGGCACACGCCGGCGATGCTGATGCCGATGTGGGCCGGCTTCGCCAGCGAGGAGCAGGCGCGGGCCATCGTGGAGACGCTTCGCGGCCGGCGGCGCGGCTACCCGCAGTGGGACGGCGCGATGACGGTGCGGCTGGGCTCGCAGCTGTACAACGGCTACCAGGTCGTCACCGACGGATTGCATCCCTCGCGCGGCGCGGGCGCGGCGGCGGGCGGAGTGGAGCTGGCGCCGAGTGGCTTCGTCGCGCGCTTCGGCGCGGATCGCGGACCGGCGGCCGCGGCGTTCCCGCGGATGGAGGCGTCGGTGCGCGTCGCGCGCGCCCAGGCCGGCGCGTCGCTGCGACTCACCATGACCGACAGGAACGGCGAGGTGCATCCGTTCCTCGCGCTGGACGCGGTGCAACCGGGAGCCGTCGAGGGACGAGCGGGCCACGACACCATGGCGCACCTCCCCGGCGACGGGCCACACTGGATCCCGGGGATCCGCGAGCTGCGTCTCGACGCACCCGGGTGTGACGTCGAGGAGGTGGAGCTGCGCTGGTTCCGCGTGGAGCACAAGGGGCTGCTCTCGCCGTACGGCATCAAGAGCAACCATCCGCTCGACGGCAAGCATCCCGCGCCGGGCGCGCCGACGGAGTTCTGGTCGGGCACGATCTGGGGCCCCCACCAGCTGCACACCTGCCAGGCGCTGATGCGCTACGGCGAGGTCGAGCTGGCCACGGCGATCGCGCGCGCCTTCTGCGACGCGGTGGCGACGGCGTACGCTGCGGGCGGCGACGCCTTCGAGCACCTCTCCCACGAGGACGGCTGCGGCCTGGGCACCGGGCGCTATACCTGGACCGCCGGGGTGGCCCTGCAGCTCATGGAGGAGCTGGTCGACCGCGACGTGGAGTGAGACACTGGCGCGGGCCCTTCGGGTTTGGTAAACTGTCCTTACTTACTCAAGGAGGGACGAGATGCTGGCGGCACGGTGGCACGCGCGGCGCGACGTCCGCGTGGAGGAGATCGCCGAGCCCGGCGCTCCCCCGCCCGGCTGGGTGCGGCTGCGCGTCGACGCCTGCGGCATCTGCGGCACCGACGTCGAGGAGTACCAGCTCGGGCCCGTCCTCGTCCCCACCGCTCCCCATCCCCTCTCCCACCGCTCCGCCCCCCTCACCCTGGGCCACGAGCCCTCGGCGACGGTCGAGGCGGTCGGCGACGGCGTCGCGCTCCGGCCCGGGACCCGCGTCGCTGTCGAGACCAACCTGCACTGCGGCGAGTGCTGGTGGTGCCGTCGCGGCGACACGCAGCTCTGCACCCAGCTCGCCTCCCTGGGGCTGATGGGCGACGGCGCGCTCGCCGAGCTGATGCTGGCGCCGGCCTCGATGTGCGCGCCGCTCTCCGACTCCGTTCCCGCGGCGCACGGCGCGCTGGCGGAGCCGCTCTCCGTCGCGGTGCGCGCAGCGCGTCGCGGCGGCGTCCTCGCCGGGTCGACGGTCGGCATCGTCGGCGGCGGCACCGTTGGGCTGTTGCTGCTGCAGGTCGCGCTGCGACGAGGCGCGTCACAGGTGGTGGTGGTCGATCGCGTGGAGTCGCGGCGCGCGCTGGCGTCGCAGCTCGGCGCCGCGGCGGCGGTGACTCCCGAGGAGGCGTCGCAGGCTGCGCTGGACCTGACCGGCGGCGTCGGGCTCGACGTGACCGTCGAGGCCGCGGGCAACAGCCGCGCCGCCATGGCGGCGATCTCGCTGGCGCGCCGCGGCGGGCGCAGCGTCCTGCTCGGCGTCTACGACGACGTCGTCCCGCTCTCGATGCTCGACATGCTGATGGGCGAGCGCGAGGTGGTGGCGTCGCTGTCGCACACCTTCGCCGAGGACTTCGTCGAGGCGGTGCGCATGATCGACGCGGGCGCCGTCCAGCTCGACCCGCTGATCACCGACCGCATCCCGCTGCGCCGCGTCGTCGAGGACGGGTTCACCCCGCTCATCGACGAGCCCATGCGGCACCTCAAGATCATCGTCGAGCCGTAGAAGGAGGACGCGCTCGCGCTCTGCCGCGGCGCGGGATCAGGCGCGGACGGCGGACTCGTCGACGATGCGGTTGCCCAGCGTACCGAGGCCGTCGATCCAGACCTCGCAGAGCTGGCCGGGCTGGAGCCAGGGGGCGGGGTCGTGGCCGAGGGCGACGCCGGGCGGGGTGCCGGTGAGGATGACGTCGCCCGGTTCGAGGGTGAAGCTGCGCGAGCAGAAGGCGATCAGCTCGGCGACGCCGAAGACCATCTGGGCGGTGCTGGAGTCCTGGCGCACCTCGCCGTCGACGCGGCAGCCGATGCCGAGGGCCTGCGGGTCGGGAACCTCGCCGGCGCTGACCAGCGGGCCCAGGGGACAGAAGGTGTCGAAGGACTTGCCGCGCACCCACTGCCCGTCGCCGAGCTGCGCGCCGCGGGCGGAGACGTCGTTGGCGCAGCAGTAGCCGGCCACCACGCCGAGCGCCGACTCGACGGGGACGTGTCGCGCGGTGCGGCCGATGACGACGCCCAGCTCCGCTTCATAGTCGAGGTCGGTGCAGCCGAGCGGGCGGACCACGTCGTCGGTGGGGCCGACGACGCAGGAGGCCCACTTGCTGAAGAGGACGGGGCTCTTCGGCACCGGCTGTCCGGTCTCGCGCGCGTGGTCGGCGTAGTTGAGGCCGACGCAGACGATCTTCCCCGGTCGCGGGACGCAGGGTCCGAGCTGCGCGTCGCTCGGCTGCAGGCTGCCGCTGCGCACCAGCGCACCGACCTGCGCACCGGCGCGCTCCAGTGCCGGAAGGGCGTCGTCCCAGGCGCGCAGCAGTGCGAGGACGTTCGCCGGGTCGCCGGCGCCGGCCGGCGCGTCGAGCGCGGCGATGCGCTCCCCGGTGGCGTCGAGCGCGCCGGCGAGGTCGACGGCCAGGCCGCCGTCGAGCAGGGCGAGGCGCGGCCCGCGGTCGGTGCGGATGGTGCTGAGGCGCATCAGGTGATCCCTCCCGCGACCCCGCCGGCGAGGCAGCCGCGCCCGGCGAAGGTCGCCTTCGATCCGGCCTGCGCCTCGATGGCGAGCAGGCGGTTCCACTTGGCGGTGCGCTCGGAACGTGTCAGCGAGCCCACCTTGATCTGTCCGGCGCTCCAGGCGACGGCGAGGTCGGCGATGAAGGCGTCCTCGGTCTCACCGCTGCGCGCCGACACCACCGTGGCGTAGCCGGCGTCGCGGGCGAGGCGCATCACCTCGGCGGTGCCGCTGAGCGTGCCGTTCTGGTTGACCTTGACCAGAACGGCATTGCCGGCGCGGTCGCCGATCCCGCGGCGGAGGCGCGCCACGTTGGTGGCGAAGAGGTCGTCGCCGATGAGCTGGCGCTCGCCGAGCAGCGCCGTGGCCGCCCGCCAGCCCTCCCAGTCGTCCTCGGCGAGCGGGTCCTCGATCGACACCAGGGGGAACTCGCGAGACCACCCGGCCACCATGCCGACCATCTCCGCCGTGTCGAGGGAGCGGTGCTCGGCCGCGAGCGTGTAGGCGCCGTCCGCCCAGAGCTGGGTGGCGGCGACGTCGAGGGCGATGCCGACGTCGTCCAACGGCCGCAGCCCGCTGCGCTCGATCGCCTCGCAGAGCAGGCGGAGCCCCTCGCTGTTGTCGTGCAGCTGCATGGCCAGGCCGCCCTCGTCGGCGACGAGATGCGGGTTGCCGCCACGATCGGCCACAACGGCGGCCGCCGCCTCGCGCACGCGCCACACCCACTCCATCGCCTGCGCGAACGACTCCGCGCCGAGCGGGATGACGAGGTAGTCCTGGACGTCGACCATGCGGCCGGCATGCGCGCCGCCGCTCAGGATGTTGACCATGGGCATGGGCAGCAGCGGCTCGCCGGCGCCGTCCCCGGCGAGCGCGCGCCACGGCGGGATGCCCGTCGCGGCGGCGGCGGCGCGCGCGCAGGCCAGCGACACGGCGAGCACCGCGTTGGCGCCGAGACGGGCGAGCTGCGGCGTCCCGTCGAGCTCTCGCATCCGCGCGTCCACCGACGCCTGGTCGGCCGCGTCCATGCCCGCCAGCGCCGGGCCGATCAGGGCGTGGACATTGCCCACCGCCGTGCGCACGCCGCGCCCGCCGTAGCGCTCGCCGCCGTCCCGCAGCTCGACGGCCTCGTGCCGGCCGGTCGACGCCCCGCTCGGCGCCAGCGCCTCCCCCTCGGCACCGCCCTGCAGCAGCAGCCGGCAGGCGACGGTGGGACGCCCGCGCGAGTCGAGCGCCTCCCAGGCGTCGACGCGCGCGATGCGCGTGGCGGCGTCGCTCATCTGGACTGCATGGCCTCCTGCACTGCGGCGTCGAGGGTACGCGGCGGAGCCGTGGCCACGCGCAGGCCGAGCCCGCGCACCACCTGGCGCGACGCGCCGTCGAGGTACTCCGCCGGCGACCTGCCGTCGACGCGCGCCATGAGCAGGCAGCCGAGCAGCGCGGCGGCGTGCGCCTCGTCGAGCAGCGCGCCCGCCTCGGCGCGGTACGCCGCCAGGAACGCCCTCGCGACTCGCGCGAGCGCCGGCGCCTGCGCGGGGCGGTGCACCGCCTTCATGGCGAGGTGGGTGAGCAGGAAGGCGACGTCGAAGGCGGGATCGCCCCAGCAGGCGACCTCGAAGTCGATCAGCCAGGGCAGGCCCTCGCCGGCGAGGACGTTCTTCGGCGAGACGTCACCGTGCACGAGGCAGACGCGCCGCCGCGCCATCGCCTCCACGTGGGGCAGCACGATGTCGCCCAGCTCCGGAGTATCGGCCACCATCGACCGGAAGTAGGGGGCCACCCGCAGCTGCTCGAAGGCCGCCCAGGCGTCGAAGTCGGCGCGCAGCGACGCGTCGGTCGCGGTGCGCGCGTGCAATCGCCCCAGCAGCGCTCCGACGGACTCGCCGACGCGCACGTCGTCCTCCGACACGTCGCCGTGCAGCAGCCGCTGCTTCCAGTCGCCGGTGCCGGCCGGCGCCGCGGCCACCACCAGCACGTTGCGCTCCTCGTCGAGGTCGACCACCGCGGGCACCGCATCCTCCTGCAGCGTCGCGGCCACCCGCAGGGCACGGCCCTCGGTCACCGTGCGCGACGGGTCGGCGAGCCACTCCCGCGCGACGCGCAGCCGCGGCAGCGCCTGCTTGACGACGACGCGGCGCGGGCCGGCCTCGACGAGGATGACGGTGTTGGACACGCCGCCACCGAGCACCTGCGCAACCGCCGCCTCGTCATCACCAAGCACACCGCGCGAGCGCAGGTGCGCGAGCACCGTGCCCTCGTCGAGCAGCACCTCCGTCGTGGCCACGCGCGGAAGCGCCTACCCGGCGGGAACGGCCGCGCCCACCACCTCGTCGAGGAAGACGCACATCTCCGCGAAGCAGGGCTCCCAGCCGCCCGGGGCCAGGTCGAACGCGTGGTCGGCGCCGTCGAAGACGCGCAGCCGGTTGCGCACGCCGCAGGCGTCGAAGGCCGCGTGCAGGCGGCGGATGTCGGCTTCGGTGGTCAGCTGGTCGGCGGAGCCGGTCATGGTGAGGAACGGCGGCGCGCCGGCGGCGACCTGCCACAGCGGCGACGCCTCGCGCAGGGTCTCGGCGTCGCGCGAGCCGAGGAACGCCTCCACCATGGGACCACCGTCGGGATGCGCCAGCAGCGACTCCATGTCGGCGCACGGATACCAGATCACCGCGCCCGAGACGGTGCTCGGCACGTCCGGCGCGCCGGCGGGCTCGAAGCGCCCCGGGGTCAATGCGACCATCGCAGCCAGATGGCCACCCGCCGAGCCGCCCGCGATGACGATGCGGTCGGGGTCGGCGCCGAGGCGCGCGGCGTTGGCGCGCAGCCAGCGCAGCGCCCGCTTGGCGTCGAGCAGCGGCTCGGGCCAGCGCACCTGCGGCACCAGGCGGTAGTCCGCGGTGGCGGCGACGTAGCCCAGCTCGGCCAGCGCTGCGCAGTGCCGCGAGTGGAAGGTGCGGCAGCCGCCCGCCCATCCCCCGCCGTGGACGAAGAGCACCGCGGGGCGCCGCTCCGACGCGCCGGCGCGCGCGTAGACGTCCAGCACCAGCGGCTGCCCGTCGACCCGGGCGTACTCCACCGCGTCCATGCGCACCGCGCCGGGCGGCGCGTCGAGGTGGTCGTGCAGGGCGAGGAAGTCGGCGGCGCGGAAGCCGGGCGCGGCCTCGGCGTCGGGGTCGAGCGAGCGCAGGGCCTCGATCCAGGTGGGGGGCGTCTCGGCCATGGTTGACACACTCTACCACGTTTATTAGGATCTCGAACGAATGCCAGCGAGCACCTCGGCGCGCGCCGCGATCCGGGTGGGCGCGGCCGGTGCAGGACCCGTGCCGCTCTCCCCATTCGTGTTCGGCGCGCTCACCGAGCATTTCGGCCGCGGCATGTACGGCGGCATCTGGTCGACCGAGCGCGACGCCCCGCGCAGCGACGTCCTCAACGCCGTGCGCGCGCTGCAGCCCACCATGTTCCGCTACCCGGGCGGCTGCTTCTCCGACTGGTACCACTGGCGCGACGGCGTCGGGCCCAAGTCGAAGCGGCCGACCCACGACCGCCAGTTCTGGACCGACTTCAGCTTCGGCGACGCCTTCCCGCCGGAGTGGGCCCGCGAGTTCGGCCCGGTGGAGACCAACCAGGTGGGCACCGACGAGTTCCTCCGCTACTGCCTGGACACCGACGTCGAGCCGATGCTCGTGGCCAACTTCGGCAGCGGCACGCCCGAGGAGGCCGCGGAGTGGGTGCGGTACTGCAACCGCGGCGAGGCACCGCGTCCGGTGACGTGGTGGGCCGTCGGCAACGAGACGTACGGCGACTGGGAGATCGGCCACTGCTCGGTCGGCGAGTACGCGCGCCGCTTCGTCGAGTTCTCCACCGCGATGCGCGCGGTCGACCCGGGCATCCGCATCGTCGCCGTGGGCTGCGGTGGGCTCGGACCCGAGGGCGGCAGCGCCGAGTGGAACCGCGGCCTGGTGGAGATCGCCGGCGAGCACATCGACGCGCTGTCGGTGCACTTCTACTTCCCGGGGCCGGTGCTGAGCCGCGACCTGCGCGACGACGTCGAGGACTACCTGCAGGTGGCCACCGGCAGCGACGAGCTCGGCATCATGCTCGACCGCAACATGGCGGAGTTCGACAGCGCCGGCGGCTCGCGCGCCATCCCCATCTCGCTCGACGAGTGGAACCTGTGGTACCAGTGGCGCGACCTCATCACCACCAACCACCCGCTCAGCTGGTCGGTGTTCTTCGCCGGCTGCTTCAACCGCATGATCGAGCGCGCCTCGCGGGTGCAGATGGCCCACATCAGCCACCTGGTCAACTGCATGGCGCCCATCCAGACGCGGGGTGAGCGCAGCTTCGTGACCAGCGCCTACCTGGTGGCGATGCTCTACCGCCGTGCTGCGCGCGCCGGCACCGTGCCGGTGCAGGTCGAGGCGGAGCAGATCACCGCGCCGCCCTTCCGCGACGTGCAGGTGCAGGACCCGCCGATGACCGGTGAGCGCCGCGCCGCCGCGCTCGACGCCGCCGCCACCGCCGACGCCTCGGGCACCACGGTGTTCCTCGCCAACCGCCTCTTCGACGAGCCGCTCGGCGTCGAGGTGCACGGCCTGCCGCCGGGACGGCGCGGGCGCCTGCGCCACCTCGCCGGAGCGGGCCCCTTCACCCGCAACGACGAGGACCATCCCGACGCCGTCCACTTCCGCGACGTCGCGGTCGAGGTCGACGGCACGGGCACGGCCACGCTCACGCTGCCGCCGCACACCGCGGGCGCGCTCATCGTCGACGCGGGCGCATGAGGAGCACCGCCGCCGCGCCGGCCATGGTCGACTCCACGGCGCTGCTCGGCGAGGGCGAGGCGCTGCGCCGGCGGCTCGACCGCGACAGCCACCTGCTGCTGCGCGGCCTCCTCCCCCGCGCCGACGTTCTGGACATCCGCGCCCAGATCGCCACAGCGCTGCAGGACAAGGGGTGGATCGCAGCGGGCGGCGATCCCGCCGAGGCGCATCCCGGTCCGCGCGCCTGCCGCGAGGGCGGCGAGACCTTCCCCGACATGTACGCCGCCGTGCAAGCGATGGAGAGCTTCCATCGCTTCGCCTTCCACCCCCACCTGCGCGCGCTGGCGTCGGCGGTGCTCGACGCGCACGGCGACGGCGAGCTGCTCGTCTACCCGCTGAAGATCCTCCGCGCCGGCCTGCCCCAGGATCCCGGCTTCATCACCCCCCCGCACCAGGACTTCCCCCTGATCCAGGGCACGGTCGACGTTCTGACCATGTGGATCCCGCTCGGCGACGTGCCGGCCGCGATGGGCGGCCTGCGCGTCCTGCGCGGCTCGCACCGGCACGGCTTCCGCCGCGTGCACGGCATGGTCGGCACCGGCGGCGTCGGCGTGCGCGTGCGCCATGACGACCCGCGATGGGTGGCCACCGACTTCCGGGCCGGCGACGTGCTGCTCTTCCACAGCCTCACCGTGCACGGCTCGGTGCCCAACACGACCGATCGCCTGCGTCTCTCCGTCGACTTCCGCTACCAGCGCAGCGACGACGCCGTCGTCGACTTCGGCCTCAGGCCGCACTACTTCCCGCTCATCCCCGACTGGGACGAGCTGACTCGTGGCTGGTCGACGGCGCAGTGGATCGAGCCGCCGCGGCCGATGCGCGTGGTGCAGCGCTTCGACATCGTCAGCGAGCGGCGCACCCCGCCGTCGCGACTGCTCAGCGTGGGCGGGCGGCGCTGACGGCCTGCGTCATGTCGAGCATGACGCGGAAGAGGTGCGCGGGGTCGCCGTTCCACTCCTGCAGCACGTGCAGTCGCGCGTCGCGCAGGCGCCGCACCAGGTCCTCGGCGACGCTCAACGGGTGCACGTCGTCGCCGGTCCAGGCGACGACGGCGGTTGGGACGTCGAGCTCCTGCACCGCGTCGAGCGCCTCCGCCAGGTTCCAGCGCGCGATGCCGCGCAGCGCGGCGACCCAGCTCTCCGCAGGCTGCATGCGGAACTGCTCGGCGCGCAGGGCGAGGAGGGCCTCGTCCGCGCCGTTCTCGCGTGCCATGGCGGAGTACGCGGCGATGCCGGCGTCGAGGCCGTCACGCCCGAAGACGTCGCCGAGCGCGGCGAACGGCTGCAGCGCAGGATTGGGTGCGCCGCCGACGGCGGGCGCCAGCAGGGCCAGGCCCTCGACGCGATGCGGCGTCAGCGCGGCGGCGGCGGTGGCGACGGCGGCGCCCATCGAACCGCCGCCCAGCCAGGCGGTGTCCCACCCCACCTCGTCGAGCACCGCCAGCATGTCGCCGGCCAGCGTCTCCACGGCGAAGTCGCCGCCCGGTGGCGGCGAGGCCTCACCGTGCCCGCGCTGGTCCATGGTGAGCATCGCCCAGCCGCCGTCGAGGAGCGGGCGGTAGATCGGCTCCGCGCCGAGGCCGCGGCCCATCAGGCTGTGGCCGAACACCATGCGCGGACCGCCGCCGTCGCCGAGCAGCTCCCAGGGGATGCGCGCACCGTCGGGCCGGTGCACCACGCCGCTGCGGGTCACGCGCGCGTCGCCGTGATCACCGCGTCGCTGATGGCAGACAGCCGGCGCTCGCCCTCCTCAGGGCCGGGCGTTCCGTTGCAGAGGATGGCGCAGGACACTCCCGTGTCGGGGTCGTGCCAGCCGACCGTCGAGCGGATGCCGGGGTGCCCGAAGACGCGCGGGCCGGCGAGGTCGCCGGTGCAGCCGCCGGGACGGCGTCCGACCTCGACCCCGCGGCCGAGCATGCCCTGGTGGCCGTCGACGCGCGCACGCACCATCTCGGCCGCTGAGTGCGGCGAGACGAGACCCTCGCCGCCGTCGCCGAGCATCTGATGGAAGCGCGCCAGGTCGCGCGCCGTCCCCCAGGCGTTGCCGGCGGGCACCACGGCGTCGAGCGCCGCGCCGGTCTGGAAGCGGTGCACGTTGGCGGCCTCCGCCTGGCCCTCGACGCCGGTGCGCGTGTAGGGGACAGACCTGTCCGGAAGTCCCCAGGTCACCGTGTCGAGGCCGAGCGGCCGGGCCACCTCCTCGGCGAAGAACCGCGCGAAGGGCCGGCCGTCGACCCGCCGCACCAGCTCGCCGAGCAGCCCGAAGCTCAGCGCGTGGTAAGCGGTCTGGCTGCCCGGTGCGTACTCCAGCGGGAGGGCGGCGGTGAGCCGCACCGCGCGATCCCAGTCGTACCAGTCCTCGACCGTGACCCCCGTGCAGAAGAAGTCGGGGATGCCGGCGCGGTGGGTGAGCAGATGGTCGACGGTGATGCGCGCCCGCTCGCCCCCGCCGATCTCGGGGATCCAGCGCACCAGCGGGTCGTCGTAGCCGAGCAGCCCGCGGTCGGCGAGCATCACCACGCAGAACGCCGTCAGCGGCTTGCTGGCCGAGAACCAGAGGAAGCGCGTGCCGGTGTCGAGCGGGCACCCGTCGAGGTCGGTGCCGGTGACGGCGTCGACGACGCAGGCTCCGTCTCGCAGCACCGCCACGGCGATGCCGCGATCCCAGCCCCTCTCGACGAACTCGCGGGCCACGTCGAGGACGCGGTCGACGGTCTGCAGCATTATTTCGGAATCCTACCGAAGTCGGCGGCGCGGCCTCTACAATGCGAGCAGCCATGCAGGCCGCCGAGCTCGACCGCCACGCCGAGGAATACGCGCGGGACGGCCTCACCGTCGTCACCGACGCCATCCCCGGGCCGCTGCTGGCGCGGATGCGCGAGCAGGTCGAGGTGCTTCGCGCCCACACGCGGTCCACGCTGGGCCCCGACGCGACGCGCCCGCCGGGTGGCACGGTGGGCGGCAGGGTGCTGCTCGACTACGGCGAGCGCATCGACACCGCGCCCTTCGCGGCGCTCGCCGAGCTGCCCCGCCTGCGCCGCGTCGTCGACCGCCTGCTCGGCACCGACTTCGCCCTCGACGCCGAGGCCTTCACGGTCCTCTTCCAGCGCAGCACCGGGTCGTGGTGCCAGCGCTGGCACCGCGACTACCGGGACAACGTCCCCCAGGCCGACGTGGAGCGCTGGCGCACCCTGGTCCCCGACCTCCGCTTCTTCAACCAGTTCAACGCCGCCCTCTACGACGACATGTCGCTGTGGGTCGTCCCCGGCAGCCACGTGCGCGACGACACCCCCGAGGAGGCGCGGGTCCTCGCCGCCGGGCCGCCCAGCCGCGACGGGGTGAGCGAGGAGGAGTACGTGGTCGCCGCCTCGCGCTACCGCCGCTCCATGCCTGGCGCGCGGATGGTCGCGCTGTCCGCGGGCGACGTGGCCGTGTACCGCGACTCGGCGCTGCACCTCGGGCATTACATCCCCACCATCCACCGCGCCACGCTGCACGGCCACTTCGAGAACGAGGTCACGCGCGCCTTCTTCACCGAGACCTTCAGCCTGGCGCGGTGAGAAGCGGTCCCGCCCTGGGACGGGACCGCGCCGCATCGCTCAGTGCTCGTAGAGGCCACCCTGCAGCCCGATGCTGGGGCACGACTTGAAGGGGTCGACGCCGATGTGCGGGATCTGCTTGATGGGCGGCACCGACTGGTTGGCCGTGTCGTCGGAGGGTGAGTTGGGCAGGTCGTTGAGCCCGAAGTAGGTGTAGTACCCGTCGTACGACTCGTAGTAGCCCGGGGTGCCGAACGACGACTGCTTGTTGACCCAGTAGAGGGTCGTGTACCCCTCTGCGCCTGCGGGGTTGTCCTTGTACCAGGCCACCCGGAAGAGCTGCGGGTGGTCGGTTCCCCAGAAGCGCTCCTCGACGCAGCGGTACTGCGTCGCCGAGGAGTCCAGCCCGTCGGCGAACGAGGTCGGTGTGAAGTTGACCGGCGAGCGCTCGAGGCCCGCCGTCAGGGTCATCAGGTTGTTCCAGATGCCGTAGCCGTCGGCACCGTTCTGCGCGGTGTTGCCGTCGTACTGGGTCGACTTGGCCCACACCTCGTCGTAGGCGTCACCACCCTCGAAGGCGGTGGTGTAGTGGGTGGTGTCGTTGCGCTCGGCGATGATCGACGGGGTGCCGATGCCGAAGGCGCGGGACCACTGCGTGTGCGAGTAGTCGGTGTCCCAGAAGGCGACGCCGCTGTAGGCCTGCAGGTTGTCCGGGTAGTAGGCCTCGGAGTCGAAGGCGTTGGCCATGACGATGCCGGGCTGGCCGACCACTCCCCAGATCATCGTGTTCACCCCGTCCTGCTTCATCTGCAGGGCCACCTGGTTGGCCTGCTGCGCGGCGGTGGCGGTGTTGCTGCTGATCCGGTAGATCTTGACGCTGATGCCGAACTGTCCGAAGAGCTGCTGCGTCTCGCTGGCCAGCCCGTTGTAGAACGGGTCGTCGTAGATCATCGCGCCGTAGCTGCGCGGCTGCGACGGCCCGGCCGGCGGCGTGTACTGCGTGCTCTGCAGGCGCTTGTGCACGTAGTCGGCGAGGTAGCCCATGTGCTGGTCGAGCGGCTCGCCGACCACCGCCACCCCGATGGCGTAGGGCCAGCGGCTGGTCATCGACTGCACCGTCGGCCAGCCCTGGCCGATGTCGAGGACGTGCCCGTTGGCCACGGTCTCGTCGAACACCGGGCCCGAGGGCGTCGGCTGCGAGTACAGGGCGGCGAAGGGCTTGAGCGAGTTGACCACGTAGCGGCCGGCGGCAGCCTGCTGCGTCGGGCAGAACTGGCCGCCGTCGTCGACGAGCGGGATGCCGAAGGTGTTGTCGTTGCCGACCAGCTTCAGCTTCCGGCCGCCGGGGAGGGGGATGTACTTGTTGACGTAGTCGACGTAGGCGGAGACCAGGTCGGCGTACTTCTGCGTCCAGGTGCCGGCGCTCGACTCCTGCGGGTTGTTCGACTCGCTGCAGTTGTGCAGCTTGGCGGCGATGGCGATGTCGATGGTGGTCGGCGTCACACCGGGCCACGACGCGATCGGCTTCTCACCCGTGGGGCCGGAGGCGGCCGCCGCCGCGACCGCGGAGCCGCCCGTGGCACCGGCCGCGCCCGCCGCGCCGGCCACTGCGCCGTTGACGCCCGCGGCGCCCGCGCCCGCACCCGCACCGCTGCCGGCCGTCGCCGAGGAGTCCGCGCTCGTCTGCGTCTGCGCGTCCGCCGCCCCCGCTGCGCCACCAAGACCGCCGCCCGCGATGATCCCGCCCGGAGGTGTGCGCGAGCAGCCGGCCAGGATCCCCGCCAGCCCCAGCATCACCAGCAGACGGACGTGACGGGCTCGGCGCGTGCTGTGCATCAGCGGTCTCCTCCACCGAGGCAGGCGCGGCAGGGGGTCAACCCCTTGGCGTGTGCCTCGCTCAGCGTGGTCACGGTGACCCCCTCGCGTCCCAGGACGAGGTCACAGGTGGGCGTGTGGTATGAGGCATGGCTGGCCAGAACCACCGACGACGGGCTGACTGCCGCGGCGCCGCCCGTCTCCTGCTGCGCGGCGGTGCCGGCGGCGATCTGCTGCAGCGCGGCGATCATCCGCTCCGACTGCCGCTCGCCGCTGCGCCGCATCGACATGAAGAGCTCGCCGACGATGAGCAGCATGCCGGCGATGACCAGCGCGCCCGCGCCGATCGCCGAGATGACGTCCTGGAGCTCGACGCGTGCGTCCGGCGTTCCGCTGCCGTCCCACCAGCTCTCGATGAGCAGGACGAAGCCGCCGGCCACGGCGGCGAGGCCGAGCGGGGTGGCGTAGCGCCGCCACGTCCCCGACGCGGACGCGGCCCGCGAGCCGAAGCGCTTCAGCTTCGGTCCCAGTGCGCTGACACCGCGTCCCAGGTTCGAGACGCGGCTGATCGTCGTGCTGCTCACAGCGTTCCTCCCATCGCAACCGGGACCGGCGCCGTGGCGGCGCCGCTCCGTTCCACCGCGCGGCTGCCGCCGCCCAGGTAGGACTCCACAACCTTGTCGTCGGACAGCACCTCGTCGCAGGTGCCGTGGGCGATGACGCGCCCGGTCTCCATCGCATACAGCTCGTCGCAGAGCGTGCGCACCAGGGGGATGTCGTGCTCGACCACCACCATGGTGCAGTCGAGCGCCTCGCGCACCTCGCGGAGCAGCGCGCCGAGCTGCTCCACCTCGCGCTGGGCGATGCCGCTCGACGGCTCGTCGAGCAGCAGCACGCTGGGCTGCAGGGCGAGCACGCCGGCCAGGTCGACGATGCGCCGCGTCCCGGTGGACAGCTCGCTGATGAACTTGTCGTGGAACGCGCCCAGGCCCATCAGGTCGATCAGCTCGTCGACGCGCACCCGCACCGCGCGCTCCTCGCGCCGCGCCCAGGGAAGCTGCAGCGCCGACGACAGCGGACCGCTGCTCTCCATGCGCGTGTGGAAGGCGACCATCAGCGACTCGGCGACGGTCAGCGACTCGAAGAGGGTGGCGGCCTGGAAGCTGCGTCCCAGGCCGAGGTGGGCGCGCTGCACCGGCGAGAGGCCGGTCAGCTCGTGCTCGCCGTCGAGGACGACCGAGCCGCGGCGCTGCGGCACGAAGCCGCTGATGACGTCGAAGAGGGTGGTCTTGCCGGCGCCGTTCTGCCCGATCAGGCCGGCGATGCGCCCGCGCCTGATGGCCATGTGCTCGACGTCGACCGCGCGCACGCCGCCGAACTGCACCAGCACGTCGCGGATCTCGAGCGCGACCGGCCTGGCCATCAGCGCGCCCCCGCCAGGAACACGGAGCGGACCAGGTCGTCGCGGTCGGCGAGGTCGGCGCTGCGGCCCTCGAAGCGCACCTCGCCCTTCTCCATGAAGTAGGCGCGCGAGGCGAGACTGAGCGCGATGTTCACCGACTGCTCGACGAGCACGATGGTGACGCCGCTGGCGGCGATGCTCTCGACGACCTGGAGGATCTCCTCCACGATGCGCGGCGCCAGGCCCAGCGACAGCTCGTCGATGAGCAGGAGGCGTGGCTGCACCATCATCGCCTGGGCCAGGTTGAGCATCTGCTGCTCGCCACCGCTCAGGCTGCCTGCGGCCTGGTCGAGCCGCTCGCCGAGCCGCGGGAAGAAGGACAGGGCGTACTCCATGCGCTCCTCGCGGAAGAGCGGGTCGGAGCGGTAGAGGTAGGTGCCGAGCCGCAGGTTGCGGCGCACCGTGAGCCCGGGGAACACGCCGCGCCCACCGGGCACGTGGATGACGCCGCGCTTGGTGATCAGCTCCGCGTCGAGGCCGGTGATGTCCGAGCCCTCGAAGAGCACCACGCCCTCGGTGGGACGGATCAAGCCGGAGACGGTGCGCAGCAGCGTCGACTTGCCGGCGCCGTTGGTGCCCAGCAGGGCGACGATCTCGCCCTCGGTGACCTGCATCGAGACGTCGAAGAGCACCTGCACGTTGCCGTAGGCCACGTCGAGGTGGCGCACGTCGAGCAGGGCGAGCTTCTCGCCGGCGGCGCGGCGGCGGCGCGCCTCCGCCTCGGCCCGCAGCACCGTGTTGGCGCGCTCCTGGTCACGCTTCACGAACCGTGCGCCGTCGGCGACCACCAGGCCGCCGACGATGTACCACCAGAAGGAGGCGAGCAGGGCCACCCGGTAGCCCTGGCTGGCGCCGATGCCCAGGGCGATCGGACCCCAGAGGTTGCCGAGGATCATGAAGATGCCCGCCGCGGCGAAGGCCATGGTCCGGATGTTGGCCGGAGTCGTCGCCGCCACCTGCAGGAAGGTGCCGACCGAGAAGATGCCGAAGGCGGCGCTGCCGATGAGCTGCGACGCGACGGCGAGTCCCGCGGTCGGCGCGAGGGCGAGGAACAGGTAGGAGAGCCCGGCCGCCGAGACGAGGAGGCCGTTGGCGAGGGTGATGAAGCGCGGCGAGAAGCGCTGCAGCAGGGCTCCCGCCGCCACGCTGCTGAGGAAGACCATGAGCTGCGTGACGGCGTTGATGAGGCCCCGTCCGAACGGTCCCACGCCGAACACGCCCTGGTACACGAAGGCGGAGAGGGGGACCAGCGATCCCACGCCCATGCCGATCACGCCGTATGCCCACATCAGCCGCCGGTACGACCGGATGTTGAGCAGCAGCTTGACGCTCTGGATGGGGCCGAGGTGAACCTGGCTGGCGAATGCGGCGGTGGAGGCCTCGAACTCCTGCGCGCCGCGCGCGGGTTCCCGCACCCGGAACAGCATCGCCACCGCGGCGATGACGGGGATGGACAGCGCCAGGAAGGCCAGCCGCCAGTTGGCCACCGCCGCCAGCACGCCGGCGAGCAGGCTGCCGGCGACGAAGCCGGCGGGTCGCAGCGCGGTCCACAGGCCCATCGCGAAGCCGCGACCCTCGGGAGGGTAGATGTCGGCGATCAGGCTGTGGTGCAGCGACGTGTAGGAGTTGGGCAGCACGCTGAAGGTGCGCAGCAGGACCAGCTGCGGCCAGCTGATCACCGCTCCGGTGAGGAACGAGCTGAGCCCGAAGACGGCCGCCAGGATCCAGGACAGCGTCACCCGGCGGAGTCGGTCACCGAGGGCGCCGATCACGAAGATGCCGCACCAGCCGAGCAGCGACGCCGGGAAGCCGATCCAGAAGACGTCCTGCAGCGAGAAGTGCAGGTCGGCCTTCATCTCCGGGAAGACGACGCCGAAGACGGCGAGGTCGAGCTGGTCGAGGGCGCTGACCAGGGCCAGCGCGATGATCGGGTACAGCGGGGCGCCGGCGAGCAGGACGCGCGTGCGGCGCCGCTTGGGCATGGCGATGCGGAGCTTCACTGTCCTCCTCCCACGCCGACGCCGACCGGTGCTGCGGCGGTGACCGCGTTGCCCACCAGCGCAGCCTCGGCATCCGGCGCCGTGCCGTCCTCGACCCGACGGTCGGCGAGCAGCGACGGCACCACGATGCGGCGGCGCAGCGCGTAGCGGCGGAGCAGCGCGTCGCGCACGTTGAAGAACAGCGAGCCCAGCCCTCCCGGGAAGAACGCCAGCACCACCAGCAAGCCGAGGCTCGTGGTCAGCAGCTGGATGGCGTCCACCTTGATGAAGTACTGCACGCCCTCGAAGAAGAGGCCGCCGATGACCGCGCCGGAGAGCGAGCCGAGCCCGCCGATGACGACCGCGCTGAAGAGCACCAGCGAGGTGGTCACCGGGAACGACGTCGGGGCCACCTGCTGCTGCACGGTGATGTAGAGGTAGCCGGCCAGCGCGGCGATCATCCCCGAGGCGGCGAAGGCGAGCAGCTTGGTCTGCATCGAGCCCACGCCGTAGGCGTTGGCGGCGCGCTCGTTGTCGCGCACCGCCTGGAAGGCGCGCCCCCAGCGGCTGTTGCGCAGCGCGCGGACCATCAGCATCACCAGCACCAGCACGCCGAGGCAGAACCAGTAGAGGTGCAGCTCGTCGCCCGCCTTGTCGAGCTGGGTGCCCAGGTCCCAGCCGAAGGGCAGGCTGGGACGGTGCACGGGCCCGCTCGGCGTGAAGATGGGGAAGTGGCCGCTGTCGGAGAAGAAGTAGTCGGTGCAGGCGAGCGCGAAGGCGAGCGTCACCGCCCCGAGGAAGAGGCCGCGGATGCGCAGTGCGGGGATGCCGATGACCGCCGCCACCATGCCGCCCGCGACGGTGACGACGAGCATCGAGGTCCAGTAGTCGAGGCCCGCGTTGGTGAGCAGCCAGCCGCCGAAGAGCGCACCGAAGCCGACGATGCCGAACTGCCCGAAGGAGATCTGCCCCGAGAAGCCGGTGAGCAGGACCAGCGAGACGCCGGCGATGATGAACACGAGGACGTTCTCGGCCTCCACCTGGTGCTGCAGGTCGAAGCCGAGCGGCAGCAGGACGGCCATCCCGAGCAGCAGAGCGCGGAAGCCCCCGCGCCAGGCGCGCACCAGCGGCAACCTGGCCAGCTCGCGTGGGAACTGGCGCACCCGCGAGGCCACCGCGAAGGAGCGCTCCTCGCCCTCGGTGGTGCGGCTGGTCAACCGGCGGCGCAGCAGCAGGCCGACGAGCAGCACGCCGAGGAGCACCATCTCCAGCGTCGCCACGTTGTAGTTCCAGCCCACCACGGACTCCATCACGCCGAGCCCGAGGGAGGCGAAGAAGGTCTGCGCCAGGCTGTTCATGCCACCCAGCACCGCGGGTGCCAGGGCGAGCAGGAAGAGCGACGGTCCTGAGCTGACGCCGTTGGAGAAGTTGAAGAAGGGCGCGGCGAGGATGGCGGTGAGCCCGCTGAGCACGCCCGCGATCGCCCACACGTAGGTGTGCATGCGGCGCACCGTGATGCCCACCAGCCGGGCGCGGTCCGCATTCTCAGCGGCGGCCTGGATGGCGGCGCCGAAGTCGGTGAGGCGCAGGAACAGCGTCAGCGCCAGCACCACCACCGGCACCACCAGCAGCACCAGGACGTGGGCGCCGTTGAAGTCGACGATGCCGATGCTGAACGAGAGGTTGAGCGGCGCCTTGGGAATGGGCAGCAGGTTGTAGTAGTGGTCCGCCTCGATGCCGCGCACCATGTACTCGACGAAGCCGAAGAGCTGCATCACGCCGAGGGTGGCCACGGTGGCGACCAGGCGCGGCGAGCTGAAGATGCGCAGGCCCTGGAAGACCAGCACCTCCACCAGCATCGCCAGCAGCCCGGCTGCCGCCACGCCGACGATCGCGGCGAGGAAGAAGTTCATCCCGGTGATCTGGATGAGCTTGGCGGTGAGCACCACGCCCACCGCGCCGGCGCCGCCCTGGGCGAAGTTGATGTAGCGGCCGGCGCGGTAGACCAGCACCAGCCCGATGGCCACCAGCGAGTACACCGCACCGAAGATCACGCCCTGGAGCACCAGTCCGAGCGGGATCTTGCGCGGCAGGAGGATGCCGTGGTCGCTGCCGAAGGGCAGGTTGCCGGCGATCATGACGGCAACCACCAGGCCGATCCAGCCGGCGATGGCGACCCTCCGCCGCAGCGGCAGGGCGCGCAGCCGCGCCCACACCGCGGCGGGCGCCCAGAGGCGCGCCTCCGACGCCAGCGCCGCCGCCATGGCTCGCCAGCTCGCCCGCAGGCGCAGCCCAAGCGCGGCCGCCGTCCCGGTGGGACGGACGCCCTGCGGCGTGGCGGTCCGTGGAGCGTTCATGCGGCGCCGCTCGGGGTGATGGCGAGCCAGTCGCGGCTCGCGTGGGCCACGTCGACGATGAGGTAGGCCTGGCCGGGCGCGAGGTACTCGTGGAACTGCGCAGTCTGGGGGTCGTCGATGATGCCGCCGCTGGCGCTGACCTTGACCTGGTCGCGGTCGAGCGAGTCGGTCATGTCGAGGATCTGGTCGGGGTCGTCGCTGACCAGGCGGGCGGCGCGCACGCGCTCGGGGAGAGCGCCCGGCGTGGCGACGCCCTGCACCAGGCTCACCGTGTGGGCGAGCTGCGGGTCGGCGTTGATGACGTCGATGACGGTTTCTCCCGAGGGGATGGCCGTGCCGGCGCGGGCCGCGCTGCCGTTGACCCTGACGAGGTGCATGCCGGCGGCGTCGATGCGCACCACCAGGTGGTTGGCCTGCAGCCGGACGCCGCAGCCGCTCAGGGTGACGGCCGCGGCGAGCGCCCCGGCCAGCGCGGCCAGGCGTGCGCCGCGGGCAGCGGACCGCGCAGGCACGGCCTTCCTTCCTCCTCCACCTTGCATTGTTAGAATTTTTACCTAATCATACGAGGTGGTCAATGCTAGAGTCGCCGCCGGGCCGCCGAAGGGTCGCCCGGAGGGCGGGAAGAAGAGGTTGGTTGGGAATGGGCACAGCTCCCCGTCGCGCCGCCAGGGCGGTCGCCGCCGCCATGGCGCTGGCCGGCGTGCTCTCGCTGCTCGACGCGCACCCGGCCGCCGCGACCCAGCCGCCCCCGCCGACGGCCTCGACGGCCGTCCAGGTCGCGCCGGCCAGCGGCCTGCCCGGCGCCACCATCAGCGTCTCCGGGCAGGGGTTCGCCCCCTCCGTCGGGTACACGCTGACGGTCTGCCCGGCACCCGCCTGCGCGCCGGGCGCGCCGGCGCAGAAGTGCGCGGTCGGCTCCGCCAGCAACACCGGGACGGTGCAGTGCAACTTCGAGATCCCCCAGGACGACCCGCCGGGCGATGCGGTGGTCACCGTGTATCAGGACATCGGCGCAGGCTCACCCGCTGCAACCGCCTGCCCCTCTCCTTTGACGTCGCCGGTGGCCACGATCCCTGCGCTTCCGGTGACTCCTCCCTCGCCGCCGGCCGCGCCGCCCGTGCCGCTGCCCAATCCCGGTGACCAGCTCACGCCGTGCGTCCGCCAGGCCTCGGCGATCCTCACCATCCTCACCACCGACGACGGCAACACCGTGCTGCCGCCACTGCCGCCCGCCGACCTCTTGGTGCCCACGCCGCCGCCGGTGCCCGCCGTGGTCACCATCCCCACCGTCGAGACCGCACCGGTCGTCCCGGCGGCGCCGCGAGCACCGGTGAGGGCGGCGCCGCTGCGCAGGACGCCGATCCGGGCGGTCGCCGCCGGGCTGCCGCTGCGCAGCCTGCTCCCCGGCACCCTGCTCACCGCGCTGGGCGCACTCGTCTTCGCCGGCAGCCTCATCCCTGCTCCGGCTCCCCCGGCGCCGAGCGGCGGGGCGGCGGGCGCGGCGGCAGCGTCGCGTCTGCGCCGCTTCGTGCAGACCCTCCGCCGCTGACCGGGCCGCCGGCGATGAGCACCGCCGCGACCGCCGAGTCGCCGCTGCAGCACTACGCCCGCCAGGGCTACGCGGTGTTCCCCGACGTCCTCGACGTTGAGCTCATCGACGAGGTGGCCGCCCATGTCGACTGGCTCACCGCGCGCAACCCGGGGCGGCGCCCGGAGACGCTTGGCGTCGACCTGCTCGCCGACGACCCCTTCTGGGTGCGCCTGGTCGGCGACGACCGCCTCCTCGACGTCGCCGCGCAGTTCATCGGCGACGGCATCGCGCTCTTCGCCTCGCAGTACGTGTGCAAGCCACCCGGCGACGGCCAGCCCGTGCTCTGGCACCAGGACGCCGCCTACTGGCCGCAGCTGGAGCCGATGGAGGTGGTCTCGCTCTGGCTCGCCGTCGACGACTCGCTGCCGGAGAACGGCTGCCTGCGCGTCATCCCCGGCAGCCACGACTGGCCGGTGCACGAGCGGCGCGAGGTCACGGCGATCGAGAACCTGCTCAGCTCCGAGATCGCGCTCGACGTCGACGAGTCCGCCGCCGTCGACGTGGTGGTGCCGCGAGGCGGGGTCTCGGTGCACCACCCGAGCATCGTGCACGGCTCGCGCGCGAACCGCTCGACGCGCCGCCGCTGCGGGCTGACCATCCGTTACATCCCCACCACCACGCGCATCCGCGGCGAGCAACCCTGGCCGATCTGCTACCTGCTCCGCGGCGACGGGACGCCGCACCGCAACGTGTACGCCACGCCGCCGCGCTTCCGCAGCGGCGACCACATGCCCTTCCGCGGCTGCCGATGATCGTCGACGACGCCGCCCCCAGGGCATCTGTGCGCATGGATTGGACCGGCGCGATCGCGGATCCCGCCGAGCTGCGCAGCGCCTTCGCGGGCAACCCGGAGAACAGGTGGCGCCCCATCCCGGCGTGGTGGTGGAGCGGCGAGAAGCTCGACGAGGAGCGGCTGCGCTGGCAGCTCGACCGCCTGGTCGAGATGGGCTGCGGCGGTGTGGCGACGGCCTCGCTGGCAGCCTTCGGCCCTGCCGGCGGCTCGGTCGGCGACGACCCGCCGGTGGGCACGCCCGAGCGCACCGCGCTCTACCGGCGCATCCTGCTTCGCTGTCGCGAGCTGGGGCTCGGCGTCGTCACCGGCAGCCCCTACCAGGCGGGCGGCATGCGCGACATGTCCGCGCTGCTGCGCGAGCATCCCGACTTCCGCGGCGAGATGACGGCGCCGGGGCCGACCGTGCTTCCCTACGGCTTCGACTTCGGCAACGTGCGCGCCGTCGCGACGCTGGCGAGGGACGGCGCGGTCAACCGCATGCTGGCGGAGTCGACCGGCGACCTCGACGGCGATCCCGTCGTCGCGCTCTTCGAGGACGAGATGTGGTGCTTCGGCACCGGGGCGCCGGGCTTCGCCGAGGAGTTCCGCGCCGTCAAGGGCTTCGACCCGCCCGCGGTCCCCTTCGCGCCGTCCGACGACCCGCGGATGCCGGCGCTGCGCTGGCAGGTGTGCGACGTGGCCAGGCAGCGCATCGAGCGCGCCTACACCGAGCCGTACGCGCGCATGGTGCGCGAGCGCGGCCTGCTGGCCGGCTACGACCAGATGTCGCGGATGGGCACGCCGATCATCGGCGCCCTCGCCTACGTCGACCACTTCCGGACCATGGCCTGGGCCAACGCGCCGGGCAGTGACCAGATGGGCGACATCCGCTTCCACCTCTCCCTGGCCACGCTCACCGGAGCCTCGCGCGTCTGGCTGGAGGGCTTCCACTCGCAGGGGCAGGGACTCTCGCTGGCGCACCAGGCGGAGGCGCTCTTCGAGTGGGCGCGCGAGGGCGCGTCGCTGTTCCTGCCACACGGTGGCTACTACGCGACGCGCGGCATGTGGTGGGAGTGGGCCTCGCCGGAGATGCTCTGGCGCCAGCCCTTCTCGCGGCACTACGCGCCCTTCGCCGAGGCCATGGCGCGGGTGATGATGGCCGCGGCGGCGGGGCGGCACCACCCGGAGGTGGCCGTCCTCCACCCGCTCTCGACGGTGTGGGCCGACACGCTCGGGCACATGGAGTGGGGCGAGAGCGCGCAGCGCGCCAACCAGGTGTACGTGCAGCTCATGGGGCACCACGGCTCGGTGCGCTGGGACCGGCCCGACGAGTGGGCGACGCGCAGCCTCCTGCACGACGCCGGCCACGACCGCATGGCGGTGAACGAGGACTGGCTGGACCGGGTGCCCGACCTGCCCGTGGTGCTGCCGGCCTGCCGCTGCCTGCCGCTGCCGGTGGTCGACGCCCTGATCGCGCGGGCGGAGCGAGGCGTTCCCGTGGTGATCGTCGAGCCGCTGCCGGACTGGTCGGCGGAGAACGGCTCAGGCGACGCCGAGTTCCTGACACACGTGGCCAGATTGCGCTCGCTGGCGACTGTGGTGGCCACGCCCGCGGAGGTGCCCGCCGCCCTGCCGCCGCCGCGCGCCGCCGGCGCGGAGGTGCGCGTGCAGTGGCGGCGCTGCGGCGACCTCGACCTGCTGCTCTGCACCGGCGAGGGCGAGCTGCGCGTGCGCGGCGTGGGCCCGCGGAGCGCCGAGCGCTGGGAGTTCCGCGACGGCAGCGTGCACCCCCTCGACGCGCGGCTCGACGGCGACGACCTGCTGCTGCGCCTCGACGGCCCCTTCACCATCGTCGCGCTGCCGCCCGGTGAGCCGCAGCGCGTCGCCACGCCGGCACCGTCGCAGGAGATCCCCCTGGCGGTGGAGTGGGAGTGCCGCTACCTCGAGTGGGGCGAGAACCGCTGGGGCGACCTGCGCCTGCCGCCCAACCCGGGCACACCGCCGGTGGAGCGCCGCACCTTCGCCTGGCGCGAGGGCGACGATCCCGCCTGGCGCAGCGCTCCCGTCGTGCCCGAGGACGTCGAGCATCCCATGCGTTCGCTGGGCATGGAGGAGCGCATGAGCGGCGACAACGGGCGCGTCCCTCCGCGCGAGCGGATGCTGCGCGACGGCTGGCGCGAGGTGGTGTCGACGTACGGCCCTCGGGCCACCGTCGACGGCGTCCCCTTCGAGTACTCGGAGCGCTACGGCATCGAGGACGTCTGCCTGGAGACGCTCTTCGGCGTGCGCGGCAAGGTGGAGACGTGGAAGGCGGTGCTGCCCGAGGACGGCGCACGCCTGGTCTCCTACGGCCACGTGCCGCAGGCCTGCGACACGCACCTCGTCATCGAGGGTGACGCCGTCATCACGGTGTGGCTCGACGGCACGCATCTCGCCGGCCCGCTCGACAACGGCGTGCTGGCCATCCCCGTGCACCTCGACGCCGGCTGGCACGAGGTGGCCGTCGAGGTGGTGCCGCGGCACGCCCCGCATCTCGCCTATCGCGGCTACAGCAAGCCGCCGCCGACGGCGCTGTCGTGGTGCTTCGGCGAGCCCTACCGCCGTGCGCCCGTGGGCATCTGGGGCGGACGGATGGTGCACCCCGACTATCGCGGCGCGCCGCAGGCGCGCCGCTTCCGGCGGCGCATCACGCTGAGCGAGCCCGCCGAGGTCGAGGTGTCCTCGAGCGCAGCGGCGACGCACCACGTCGAGGTGCCGCCGCATCTGGAGGCGGGCGAGCACGTCGTCGAGGCCTTCGCCGGTGAGACGATGACCACGCCGAGCTTCGGCTGCAGCCTGCGGCTGCGCCTGCGCTCGGGAGCGGTGCTGGAGATCGGCAGCGACGAGCGCTGGGAGACCTGCGCCGCGGGTGAACCGTGGGTGGGCGCCTACGGCCTCAGCGCGGGCAGCCCGCTCTCCGGCTGGGGAGCGCGCGAGCAGATCGAGCGCCGCCACACGCTCACCGACGTCGCCTGGCTGGAGGGCGAGGAGGTGGTGCGCGGGCTGGTGCCGCAGCGCTGGTCGGACTCCCCGGAGCCGCCCCCGCCATCGTGGTTCTGCTTCCTGGCGCCGCCCGGCGCGCGCAGCATGACGCTGCCGGTCGACGGCGAGGTGCAGGCCTGGCTCGACGGCGAGGAGGTGCGGATCGACGACGGCGTGCTGCCGCTGCGCGGCGGTGCGCGCGTGGCGATCCGCGTGCAGGCACAGGCCGGCGGGCGCGGCGCCGCCTGCTTCCGCGAGCACCCCGTGCTGACGCTCGGCGACGGCGTGATCCGCACCGGCATCTCCTGGCACCGCCAGGGCCTGGACTCCTTCGCCGGCGTCATCCTGCATCGCGCCACGGTGCGGGTGGAGCGCGACATGGACGCGGTGCTCGACCTCGGCGAGGTGCGCGGCAGCGCCGGCGTGCGCGTCAACGGCGAGGACCTCGGCGCGCTGTGGTGCCGCCCCTGGCGCATCGAGGTCCCGCTGCGTGCCGGCGAGAACCTCATCGAGCTGGAGGTGACCAACACCCTGGCGCCGCTGGTGGCGCGTGGCGTGCCGACGATCTACGGTCCCGAGGACCAGCGCGTCAGCGGGCTGCTGGGCCGCCCCCGGCTCCTACGTTACGATCACTGACGAAGTCGGCCGGCCCTGAGCCGCCGGCCTGTGGAGGGAAGAATCCATGATCACCTCGCTCACCGCGGAGTGCATCCTCGACTGCCGCTGCAAGCTCGGCGAGGGGCCCGTCTGGAACCCGGCAACCGGCGCGCTCGACTTCGTCGACATCATGTCCGGCGAGCTGCACCACCTCGACCCGCGCAGCGGCCGGCACACCGTCGACGGCATCGGGCAGCACATCGGCGCCTTCGCCCCGCGCCGCGACGGCGGCTACGTCGTCGCCGTGCAGGACGGCTTCGGTCTGATCGACGCCGGCGGAGGCGCGGTGGAGATGATCGCCCCCGTGCTGGCCGACCGGCCCGACCTGCGCATGAACGAGGGCAAGTGCGACCCGCAGGGCCGCTTCTGGGCGGGCACCATGGCCTACGAGTACGACCAGGGTGCCGGCACGCTCTACCGCCTCGATCCCGACGGGTCGGTCCACACCGTGCTGGAGGACGTCACCATCTCCAACGGCCTGGACTGGACCGACGACGAGCGCACCCTCTACTACATCGACTCCTTCGCCTACCGCGTCGACGCCTTCGACTACGACGCCGCGGCGGGCACCGTCGGCAACCGCCGCGTCGCCTTCGAGATCCCCAACGACGACAGCTCGCCGGCGGGGCTCACCGTCCCCGACGGGATGACCCTCGACGCCGAGGGCGCGCTGTGGGTGGCGGTGCACGGGGCCGGCGAGGTGCGCCGCTACGACCCCGAGGGGAACATCCTCCAGGTGGTCACCATCCCGCCGCTGGCGGTGACCAGCGCCGTCTTCGGCGGCGAGGACCTCGACGAGCTCTACATCACCTGCGCAGGCGCCTACCCCGAGGGGCTGCCCCACGACGGGCCGGGCGAGGGCGGCGTCTTCCGCTGCAAGCCGGGCGTGCGCGGGCGGCAGACGCGCCTCTTCGCCGGCTGACGAGCCCGGCCGGGGCCGCCCGCCACGCCGTCGCAGAGAGGTTCCGTGCAAACGGTTGCACTAAGGCAATGATCCTGCTAAAGTCTCCCGCGGTGGCCGGCTCGCACCCCACTCAGACCTCCAACCGGGTGGCAGCGGGCCGGGAGCACCACCACTTCCGCACGGTGGGCCGTGACCGCGAACCCGCGGCCCAAATCTCTCCCCCCTCGCAGGCGGCCGGCCCGCAACCACCCCCGCGGGTCCGGCCAGCCTGCACTCTCTCCGTGCGATGACCGGCGCGCGGCGCTTCGAGATCCACGTGCAGACGCCACCGCGGCCTCCGTACCGCCGCGTGCGCGACACGTGGCGCGCCCTCGAGGACGCGGGCTACGACGCGCTGTGGTCCTGGGACCACTACTTCACCGAGACGACGCCGGGCGACTACGACGGCTGGACGCTGCTCGCCGCGCTCGCCGAGGCGACGCAGCGGGCGCGCCTCGGAGTTCTGGTCACGGCTGTCACCTTCCGGCAGCCCGCCCTGCTGGCGCGGATCGCCACCACCGTGGACCACGTCAGCGACGGCCGGCTCGTCGTCGGGCTGGGCGCGGCGCGCCTGGCCGCCGAGCACGAGGCGTTCGGCGTCGAGTACCCGTCCGGCGGTGAGCGCGTGCGGCGGCTCGACGAGACCTGCCAGGTGCTGGAGCGGATGTGGTCGGGCGAGCGCTTCTCCTTCACGGGGAGGCATGCGCGCATCACCGACGCCGCCGGCTATCCGACCCCGCTGCAGTCACCGCGCCCCGAGGTGCTCATCGGCGGCCACGGCCCGCGCATGCTGGAGGTCGCCGCACGCCACGCCGACTGGTGGAACGGCTTCGGCAGCCCCGAAGACCACGCCCAGCTCAACGCACGCGTCGACGCCGCCTGCGAGCGCGCCGGCCGGGATCCGCGCACTCTCAAGCGGCTCGCCTCGGTGTGGCAGTCGCAGGTCGAGCCCGGCACCGCGGAGCGCTACCGCGAGGCCGGAGCCGACGGCATCGTGGTCATCGCGCACGGTGAGGACGTCGACGCGCTGGTGCGCATCCACGCGCAGCTCACCGCCGGGGCGGCCTAGCCCCTCAGCAGGGGAACTGCACCGACGAGCCGGCCACGCAGGTGTTCACCGCGGTGCCGTTGACGGTCGCCGAGGTGAGGCCTCCGGGCGCGTACACGGTGTAGACCGCGCCGGTGGGACCACTGGCGGTGGCGGCACCCTCGGAGACGGTGACGCTCCCGGGACCGCCGGTGATCGACACGACGCTCACCCCGTCGACCACCAGGCTGGTGCCCTGGTCCAGCGTCTCCTCGCCGCGGCCGAGCGTCGCCGCGGCGACAAGCCCGTCGGAGTGCAGCCGCGCCGAGGACACCGGGCCGGCGTTGTGGGTCTCCCCCGCAAGCAGCATCTCGCCGCCGCTCCAGGTGACGTCGATCACCGACCCGCCCGTGGAGGTGAGCACCGAGACGCCGGGGGCGGCGCCGTTGATGCCACTGACGGCAAGAACGCCGAGCCCGTCGTACTCGGCGGTCTGCAGCACCTCGCTGGAGAGCACCCACTGCTCGACCGGCTGGTCGAAGTCGTTGGCCTGCGGCTGCACGCTGAGCTGCGGCACGGTGGTCCCGCCGGTGCCGTGCGAGGAGCTGGCCACCGCCCCGGCCATGGAGACGCCGTCGGGGCTGCGCACCAGGAAGGTCTGCGCCCCGGTGAGGGCCACGGCGTTCTCGACCGAGGTGTGCAGCGTCCAGCACCAGTCGTGCAGCGCGCCGTTGGTGTCCAGCGCGTCGCGGACGGCGACGACGTACGGCTCGCCGGCGACGTGGCTCACCAGCAGGTCGCGGGCGGCGATGGGCACCCCGCTGGGCGGGTCGGTCGCCGAGTAGGCGGTGCTGAGATCGCTGCGCACGTAGGCGGTCCCGGGGCTGGACATCTCCAGCGGGATGGTCTGGCTGGTGGTGGCGCCGCCGCGACCCCACTGGGTGCTGACCCCGTCGCAGTCGACGGTCACCACGTTGTGCCCGGAGGCGCTCCCGGCGTAGGTGGTGGGGCAGCCGCCCTGGGTCACCCGGTAGACCTGGTACTCCGACGTGTTGCACGAGTAGTCGTGCCCGTAGCCCGAGTCGACGGCGAGCTGCGCGCCCTCGCCGTAGATGGTGAACTGGCCCTCGTCCTGCTGGAAGTGGGCCTCGGACGTGGCGTTGCGCTTGGCCTCGAAGGTGGTGACCATCTCGTCGGCGCCGCCCGACCAGCCGCTGCGCACGTCGACGAGGCCGAACTCGGGGTACTGCATCGCATCGGAGGTCACCGTCGAGGGATCGGCGGGGGTGATCGACTGCCAGTCGAGGATGGTGAAGACCTCGCGGTTGTTCCAGCAGAAGAGCAGGCGATTGGGATCCATCACCGGCGAGGTGCAGAGGGGAGCACCGGTCTGGCTGGTGCCGAGGTAGGCGGGTGGCGGGTTGCCGAAGGTGTCGTCGCCGTCAGGACCGATGGTGTGGTCCCACACCCAGGAGGTGAGGCCGTCGGCGCGCACGCCGAAGAACATCGGCAGCACCTCCTGCCAGAGCGGCAGCGACACGCCGCCGTCGTTGCGCGGCACGAAGCGCAGCCCCTGGCCGGGGAGCTGCTCGTAGGCCAGCCAGCGCGGGACGTTCTGCAGCGCCGGCGTCTCGGCCACCAGGTCCTCGCCGTTGATCCGCTTGTACGCCGCGGCGAAGGGCAGCGCGTTGTGCAGGCCGTACGCGGCGTAGCTGAGCCCCTCCTGCCCGTCGCCCTGGGAGCCGAAGATGATCTGCAGGTAGTGGTAGACGCGGTTGCGCGCCGTGGTGAGCAGCGTCGCCGTGTCGGCGGGCGCGCCGCTCTCGCCGCTGATGGCGAGCAGCAGCAGGCCCTCGCCACCGCCGCACACGCCCGCCCAGTTGTTCTCGGTGAGCGGGAAGCCGGGCTGCAGGCAGTCGAAGAGCGTGGTCTCGTGGGCGGCGATGGCGCCGGTGAAGCTGCTCACCTGCGAGGACGTCATCAGGGCGTAGGTCTCGTCGAAGGCGAGCGCCATGCCCTTGCTGAGGTCGCCGCGGCCGAGCGCGTTGCTGTCCCAGGCCGGGAAGCCCGCGGTGGCGAGCGCGAGGAGGATGCCGACCGCGGCGCTGCCGTACCTGCTGTCACCGCTCAGCGTGTAGGCCATGCCCAGGTCGGTGAGCACGCTGCCCATCTGGTTCTGGCCGAAGAAGCCGTCGTACGGCGAGTGGCCCGAGCTGATCAGGGTGGGGTCGATGTAGCTCGGGTTGGTGGGATCGGTGAACGCGTCCGCCTTCTCCTTGAGCATCGTCCAGGCCTGTGCCGGAACTCCCGAGGTGATCCTCGACTGCAGGCCGGGCACGTCGGCGGCGCTGAAGAGCAGGTCGGGGTGGGCGCCGGCGGCCTGGGTGCGCAGGGGCGCCAGCGTCGAGCTGCCGAGCAGCGGGGTCGCCACGGCGGCGAGGGCGGCGACGGTGAGGGCGAGACGGGACATCGCCCCGGAATAGTAAGGATTCCTTCCTGAAGCTTCAAGCTCCGCGGGGTGCCCGGCCGGGCACGTCGACGCTGAGGCTGCGTGGGGCGGCGACCGCGCGGCGTCGCGGCAGGACGGCGCGGCCATGGCCGCTGACCGTCACGCTGCCCACGTCGATGCGCCCGTGCAGCACCCGCAGGGTGATCCGTCGCGTGCGTGCATCGCCGCTCTGCTCGACCGTGCCCCAGGCGTCGCCGTTGCTCCAGAAGTGCGTCGACGGCCCCCTGCCGGCGGCCACCTCGAAGCTGCCGTCGACGCCCGACCATCGCACCCCGCTGAATGCCGGCACCAGCGCCCAGGCCGCCATCGCCCGCGCGTAGTGGTGGCCGCACTCGGCGTCGTCGTAGGGATTGCGGCGCGCGCCGTCGTGCCGGGCGCGGGCCGCCTCGACGCAGCGCAGGGCGGCGTCGCGCAAACCCTCGCAGGCCATGTGCGCCGCCGCCGTGTACTCGATGCCGGTCCACACCTCCGTGAGGTACGGGAGCGGTCGCCGCGGCCGCCCGCCGCGCGGGTAGGTGGCGACGAGCATGCCGCGCTCGTCGCCGAGGGCGTAGGTGCGCATGTGGTTGGCATGCCCGTGCAGGCTGCCGAAGTTGTGGCGCATCAGGGTGCGGAGGGTCGTGCGCAGATGGGCGGGGCTGGCGAGATGACCCAATCCGCTGAGGTGGGCCATGAGCTGACCGACCGTCTGGTCGGCGAGGCATGCGCGTCCGGGCTGCAGATCGGGGCTGGCCGGGTCCAGCTCCTCGAGGATCCTTCCGCGCAGCCCCGCCGCGATCTCCGCCGGGCTGCGTGGCGGTGCCACGCGATGCTCGTAGTACTCGCCGTTGTAGAGCTGCGAGTCCATGAAGGCACTGCCTCTCTCGTACAGCGCACGGCAGGTCGCGGCGAACCCGCCGTCGCCGAGGTGACGCGCCATCTCCTCCGCAGCCCGCAGCGCCCCGAGATACCAGAAGCCGACCTCGGGGTTGGGCCCGAAGTACTCGACGTCCATGGTCGTGTGCTGGCAGCCTTCCATCACGCCGTCGCGGTCGGCATCCCAGCCACCCGGGACCCAGCAGAACTCCATCGCGCGGCGCGCCCGGGGCCAGAGCGAGCGAAGCATCTCCTCGTCACCGCTCAGGCGCCAGTCGCGATGCAGCTTCATGACGCAGCCCATCTGCCCGTCCGCAGCGGCCAGGTCCCATGCGGTGGCGCGGTGGAGCGGCAGGTCGATGCGGAAGCTCATCCGGCCGTCGTCGCGCGTCGCGTGGAGGAACTCGAGCTCGCGCATCGAGCGGGACAGTGACCCGAAGAGCAGCGCCGAGGCGTGCTCGTAGTTCCAAACGTGCGTGCAGGTGCCGTGACAGCAGCCCTCGCGGTCGTCGCACCCCTCGAAGCCGTGGAAGTGACCCTCCTCGCTGCGGAACGAGGTCTGCGAGCGCAACGCCGGAAGCGTGAACAGCGCGGCCTCCTTGACCGCGGCGGGAAGATCGGTCGCGAGGAACGTGTCGACGAAGAGGCGCGACCTGCGCTCCAGCGTGCCGAGCTCAGCGGCGACGTGCCTCGCGACCTGCCAGGCGTCGGCGAACCGGGTGGCGTAGTGGTTCCCCACGCGATCGCGCTCGGTCGTGCACTCGCCGCCACCGCACGAGGACGCGTCGCGCGGCCCGGGAGCCATGCGGTTGGGGAAATGCCAGGCGAGCAGGAACGTGAGCTCGCGAGTCGCGCCGGGATCGAGCCGCACCGACGCGGCGAGCGAGGCCATCGGTGCGTCCTCCGGGCCGGGCTGTCTCTCGTCGAGGCGGCCGTCGTCGCTCAGGTCGTCCCAGAAGTCGAGCAGCCCGCTCGAGGCGCCGCCGGCCTGCGCCCAGGCGGTGCGCTGGCTCGACACCGGCGAGGTCGTCGCCAGCGCGATGGTGCCCCACTGCTCGGCTTGCGGCGGCACCCCGTCCGACGAGAGGAGCAGGCCAGACAGGCCGGCATCCCGTCGCGGCGTGTTGCGGTTGCGATCCGGCTTGCCGGCGGCGCCGTCGAACCCGACGATGTTCTGGATGCTGCCGCACACGGTGGCCTCGACGCGGCGCCGTGTGGGGTTGCTGAGGGAGAAGCGCAGCACGGCGACCGGCAGGCTGCTGGCATCGACGTCGCCAGGCACCAGCGGGTTGAAGGCGCGCAGCGCGACGCGAACCGGGACGGCGGCGTCACGCAGCCGCACCTCGGCGAACGGGTACGCCGTGTGGTACGCGCAGGAGCGGAAGCGCGGCAGGCCCGCAGCCGGCTGCGTCGAGCCCCGGGCGCCGTCGTACGGAGGCAGCAGCGCGCCCTCGAGGACGCGCATCACGGCTTCTCGCCCGGCACTGCGCGCGCGCAGCACGAAGAACGTCGACTGCGGAACGAACCCCTTGGCCGGGCGGTTCATGATCTCCCAGTCGCAGAGCTGGCCACGACCGCCGAGCGACACCGTGCCGGTGCCGATGCCGCCCAGCGGCAGCGCGACACAGCGGAGCTGCTCGCCGGTGTAGCTGCGCAGTGATGGCCAGGCGGGCGTCGGCATTCGTCGAGCGACACTAGCAGCGGCCCCGGCGGCATGTCGAGGAGCGTCACCGCCGTCGAGCGCTCCTGCCCGGGCGGGTTGGTTATGATTCCTGCCTTATGGGCGAGCTGCACAGCCAGGCGATGCGCCGCCTCGGTCCCGAGGGTGACGCGCTGCGCGTCGGCATCGGCTGGAGCGAGGCCGACCTCGACCGCGCCTACGTGCTGGTGGAGACGACCGGCGGCGAGTCGCACCCCGGCTCGGTGCACCTCGACCGCATCGCCGAGGAGGTGCGCCGCGGCGCCCGCGGCGAGGACGCGGCGGTGGCCCGGCAGACCTGCACCGACATGTGCGACGGCATCGCCCAGGGCACCGCGGCGATGGACTACTCGCTGCCCTCGCGCGAGATCATCGCCGCCGCCGCCGAGCTGCACGCGCGCGCCGGGCACTTCGACGCCGTGGTGCTGGTGTCGTCGTGCGACAAGGCGGTGCCGGGACATCTCATCGCCGCGGCGCGCCTCGGGCTTCCCGCGGTGCACATCCCCGGCGGCTCGATGCCGGCGGGGCGCGGCGGCATCACCGTCGACCAGATCGGCCGCATGGCCCTGCAGATCCGGCGCGGCGAGCTGAGCGAGGACGAGTACAGCACCTGGCGCATGAACGCCGCGCCCTCGTGCGGCAGCTGCGCCTTCATGGGCACGGCGCTCACCTCGCAGGTGGTGTCGGAGTCGCTGGGGCTCGCCCTGCCGGGCACCGCCGCGTCGCCGGCGGGCAGCGCGTTCCTGCGCCAGCGCGCGGCGGAGTCCGGCGCGGCGGCGGTGCGCCTGCTGCGCGAGGGCATCACCTCGCGCGACATCCTCACGCCCGAGGCCTTCGAGAACGCCTACACGGTGCACGCCGCGGTCGGCGGCTCGACCAACTTCCTGCTCCACTTCCCCGCCATCGCCCACGAGGTGGGGGTGCCCTTCGTGCACGACGACTTCCAGGCGATCAGCGACCGCACACCGTTCCTCCTCGACGTGCGCCCCGCCGGCAAGCACCCGGCCAACCTCTTCTGGCACGCCGGCGGAGTTCCGGCCATCATGGACCGGATCCGCGACCTCCTCCACCTCGACTGCCTGACGGTCACGGGCCGCACGCTCGGCGAGAACCTCGACGCGCTGATGGCGAGCGGCTGGCTGGAGGAGCGGCACGAGCACCTGCGAAAGATGGGCGTCGACCCCGACGACGTCATCCGCCCGCGCCGGTCGCCGCTGTCTCCGGTGGGGTCGCTGGTGCTGCTGCGCGGCTCGCTGGCGCCCGACGGCGCGGTGTGCAAGCGCGTGGGCGTCCGCGGTGCGACGCGTCGCGTCGGGCCCGCGCGGCCCTTCGACTCCCAGGAGGAGGCGCTCGACGCCATCACCAACCGGCGCGTCGCGCCCGGTGACGTCGTCGTCATCCGCTACGAGGGTCCGCGAGCCTCCGGGATGCCCGAGCAGTACTACGTCACCTCGACGATCGCCGAGATGGACGACCTCAACGAGCACTGCGTGCTGGTCACCGACGGCCGCTTCTCCGGCGCGTCGAAGGGACCCTGCATCGGGCACGTGTCGCCGGAGGCGGCGGCGGGCGGCCCCATCGCGCTCATCGAGGAGGGCGACCTCGTCGCCGTCGACCTGGAGGCGCGCAGCCTCGAGGTCGTCGGGCTGCACGGCGTCGAGGCCACGCCGGACGACGTGGAGCGCGCGTTCGGCGAGCGCCGCGCGCGGTGGTCGCCGCCGCCGCCCAAGTACGGCTCAGGACTGCTGTCCCTGTACACCGCCACCGCCGCCAGCCCGACGCTCGGCGGCATGATGCTCGCCCCGCGCTGAGCGGCGCGGGCAGGCGGCATGCCGCCGGGGAGCTGCCAGCGTACGGCGCGGCGGGCGCTCTGCTGCTGCGGGCCTAGCCCGCCGTCAGCACCTGGATGCGCCAGTCGCACACCGTGGTGACCTCCACGTAGTACGGGCCTGAACGCGTGTAGTGCAGCGTGCCGTTGCCCCCCTTGCCGCTCCGTGCCGTCTGCGGCTCCTGCGCGGCGAGGGTGTTGTCGTCGGCGTTCAGCACGATGAAGCTGAACTTGTCCGCATCGGGCGTGTGGCGAGCCCTGGCCGCGGAGCAGTCCCAGCTGTACTGCAGGTCCCAGGCGGCCTGGGTTCGGAACGTCGAGGTGTCGGCGTTCCCGCTCGAGGAGGTGTCGAGGAGGTGCTGCTCGGCCGACCCGCCGCAGGCGGCGAGGAGCCCGGCGAGGGCGGCGAGAGCCACGGCGTGACGGTGCATCCCGGCCATGGTGCGCCGCGCCCTGGTAGTTCGTCAAGAATCTTGCTATACTCCTCGGGTAGTCACCCCCAGGGTTGGAAGGGGAATGGTCGGAGCCCTCGATCTCCGTCGCCGCGCGCGCCGCCACGCGGCCGTCCACGTCGCCATGGCGGCGGTCCTCGTCGCCGTCATCCTCCCCCTGACGCTGCACGCCGCCTCCTCCGGGCCGCCCGCGATCGCCGAGTTCGCCCCCCAGGCGCTGCAGCAGATCAAGAACGCGCCCAACAACCAGGCGCTGGGCGCGCAGGGCGGCCTCAAGCCGACTCCCACGCCGACGCCGACGCCCACGCCGGCGCCGGGCAGCAAGGCGGCGCTCGCCGCGACGCCGACGCCGACACCAGCCGTCGAGCGCGGCCGCGTGCGCCCGTGCGTGGGCAACCCGCCGCGGCAGATCGACGACCCCCAGTCGCCGCCATGCGTCCCGTACTTCCAGGGTGACAACGGCGGCGCCACCGACCCCAAGCACGGCGTCACCGCAACCACGATCACGGTGGCGACCTACGACAGCGACCCGCGCATCACCGCCGACCTCGTCGCCTTCTTCAACCAGCGCTTCGAGCTCTACGGCCGGCAGCTGGTTGCGCAGACGGGTCCCTCTCCCTCCAACACCTGCGCCGGGCGCGGGTCGGACGCCGACACCGTGGCCGCCATGCCGGCCTTCGCCTCGGCCGACTCCGACGGCGACGGCGAGACCTGCTACGACGACGAGCTCTCCCGCCGAGGCGTCATCAACATGACGGTCTCACCCGACCGCACCGATGCGCAGATGGCCGCGCAGGCGCCGTACGCGTGGCAGTACAGCATGAGCCTCGACCAGGAGATGGTGAACCTGGGCCGCTGGGTGTGCCAGCGCCTGGTGCCCGGGAACGCCGTCCACGCCGGCGACCCCGTGACCCAGGGCAAGCCACGCAGGTTCGGCGCGCTGGTGGAGACCGGGATCACCAGCCACACCCCGGACACCTCGGTGCTCAACGCCGAGCTGCAGCGGTGCGGCGCCGGCCTGGCCGCCACCGAGACGCTGGCCAGCTCGGTGACGCCGGACACGCACAAGAACGCGCTGATCGACCTGCAGAGCAAGGGCGTGACCTCGATCTTCTGCTTCTGCGTCGTCTTCTCGATGCAGAACGACCCGGCGGCCGCGGCGTCGCAGGGCTACTTCCCCGAGTGGATCATGTCGACCTACGGCGCCGACGACATCAACCTGGTGATCCACGACTACTGGCCCACGGAGCAGAACGAGCTGCTGGGGGTCAGCTTCAACCCCATCCAGGTCCCCTACGCCGACCTGCCGCTGGTCTGGGCGGTGCACGCGGTCGACCCCTCGTACGCGTTCACCAACAGCCTCGACGTGATGGCGCGCGACAACCTCCTCTACCACTCGCTGCTGGTGATCTGCTCCGGCATCCAGATGGCCGGCCCGCACCTCACCGCGCAGAGCTTCCAGGCGGGACTGTGGAACACGACGTTCCCCAACCCGCCCTCGCCGATCATGGCCGGCAAGGTCGGCTTCGGCGGCAGCTCGCACGCGATGACCCTCGACGGCGCGGAGATGTGGTACAGCCCGAACGCGCCGAGCCCGATGCAGGACGAGGGCACCGGGACCTGGTGCTACGTGGGCGGTGGCACGCGGCAGACGTACGACACCTGGCCCAAGGGCGGAGACCCGTTCTACCCGCCCAACGGCGCCTGTCCGTAGCAACCGAGGAAGGAGGAAGGAGCATGGGGCGAGCCAGACTGGTGCGCTTGGCGGTGGCGGGCACGATCGCGGCGACCATCGCCGCACCGCTGACCCTCGCGAACCCCCGGCCGGTGCGCGCAGCGGCCTCGACGTCGAGCGTGAAGCCAGGCACCAAGGAGGTGCTGGTCAACGGCTCGGTCTTCACCGGCAAGGGCTACCTCTACTGGCCCTCGAAGATCGGCACCACCCTCGACGTCGGGACGTGGGCCGATCCCACCGAATGCGAGAACGACGCCCAGCTCCTCCAGGGCGCCGGCGCCACCCTGATGCGCGTGTCCTGGGACGACAACGCGCCCGCCTTCCTGAGCGACTACCAGCAGTGCGCGCAGTCGTTCTTCAACCACGGCATCGGCTTCCTCTGGCTCATCCAGCCGCCCGAGTCGTCCGGCTCCCTGCCCACGATGGAGAACGACCCGCAGGGGTTCATCAGCACCTACGAGCCGTGGATCCAGCAGGCGGTGAACGACGTCAAGGACTGGCCGGCGACGTACATGTACAGCATCGGCAACGAGCTCGACGGCTCGATCAACGGCACCTGCTCCGCGGCTGAGCCGGTGTGGATGGGCCGAGCCGGAGGCGCCGCCGGCGTCGCCGACGCCCTGATCTCGTACACCAAGTCGCTGGACAGCACCCACATCGTCGGCACCGACGTCGGCGCCTGCTCGGAGGCGCAGCTCTCCACCGCCAACGTCCCCAGCACCGACTTCTGGGGCATCCACCCGTACGGCGAGTCCCATGACCCGGGAACCGGGTCGAGCAACTACTTCACCGAGCTGAGCACGCCGGGCACGGCGCAGTACACGCCCAAGCCCGTGCTGGTCGACGAGATGGGCACCGACCGCTACAACTGCAACGGCGGCGGCTTCGGCAACGGCATCATCTGCGCCTACGCCACGAGCGGCGAGGACCAGGCCTTCCAGCGCAGCTGGGACGTGCAGATCTGGAACAACATCGCCGCCGCGCTGTCCAGCGACACCAATCCCGGCAACGCCACCTTCGGCGGGACGTACTTCATGTACAGCGACCTCTGGTGGTACTCGCTGGCCGGCTTCAATCCCGCCACCCCCGAGTTCCACGACGTCTACGGGTCGACCAGCGGAATCGGCTTCGGCGACGGCGTCGAGAACTTCGAATGGTGGGGCCTCACCATGGCCACCACCGACTCGGCCCGCCGGGTGACCACGCAGGCCTTCGACGGCCTGGCCGCGCTGTGGTCGAGCAACCCGCAGCCGACCATCTCCAACGCCTCGGTCAACCTGTCGGTCCAGGTCCCCTTCTCCACCTGCGCGGCGACGGTGAGCTTCGACACGGCGGTGGCCGGCAACACCGAGATCTACGTCGGCCTCGACGGGCGGGTCCTCGACAGCACCGGCATCTACGTCGTCCAGGACAACACGATCTACGGGCCGGCCGGGGGCGACGGCACGCAGGAGACGGTGCACACCAACATCCCCGTGATCTGGAACTTCGTCGGCGCGCAGAAGTACTTCGTGGTCATCCGCTCGACGACGGCGGCGGGGATGAGCGCGACGACGGCACCGATCCCGATCGTGGCCAACTGCTGATCGGGCACCACCTCACGACGAGGGTGTGGCGGGCACCTCGTCGATGGTGGCGGTGACGTCGAAGCTGAAGCTGCTGCCGTCGGTGCGCGTCCCCGTCGCGTGGTGGTGCTCGGCGATGGGGATGCCGCCGTACTCGGTGGCGAAGTCGTACGTGTCGTCGAAGGAGTACGTGCCGAGCGACGCGCTGGTGTAGGAGCCGATCAGGTCGACCTGCCACGAGTCGAGCGTCGTGCCGCAGGCGTCGACGCGTGCGTCACCCTGCACCTGCGAGCCGGCGACGGGCGCCTCGGGGGCCGGCGGCAGCGGGACGTTCGCGGCGGGCGTCGGCGTCGAGGCGGCGGGCGACTGCAGCTGGGAGTAGCCCTCGTTGACGGGGCCCTGCCCGGACGGCTGGATGGTCTCGCTCGCGCCGTGCGGCGCGTCGGAGCCGGTGCCTCCGACGGGCGCTCCCGGCGCCGCCGGGAAGGACATCACCTGCAGCATCGGCGAGGGGTCGAACACGTCGGGGCTGGAGCTGCCCGACGCGATCGCCGACGACTGCTGCGTCAGGTAGATGCCCGCGGCCGGCGCCTGGTTGCTCACCGGAACGTTCTCGGGCGAGGGGCTGTTGGGGATCACGAGGTAGGTCGTGGTCGTGGTGTAGCCGTTCCACTTCTCCACGACGTCGAACTGGTAGGCGCTGAGGCTGCCCACGTTGTTCGGCTTGACGTTGGCGATGGTGCGCGTGCCGCTGCCCGGATAGGTCGTCGTCCTCCCGCCGCTGGTGTACGTGCCGACGTAGCGGAAGGCGTACGTCCTGCCCGCGACGGGCGGAGCGCTCGGCACCTGGGTGGCGCCGAGCAGCGGGAAGGCGAAGGGTGGCGCGGTGGGACATGCCGGTCCCGGCGTGAAGGGCGGTGCGGCGAGCGTCGGCAGCGGCGCCGGCGCGGGGACGAAGGGCTGAGGGAACCCCGCCATCAGCTCCGCGAACGGAGGCGGCTGCGGCGGTTGCGGCGCCGCAGGTGTCGCGTAGTTGCCGAGGCGCACGTTGAGGTCGACGGGCGCGAGTCCCGTCTTGAGCGGCGTGCTGGGGCCGCAGGCGCTGAGCAGCACGGCGAGCACCGGCAGGGTCCCGAGGGGTGAGCGGCGGCGGGGGCGCAAGGCGGTCATCAGCTTTCCTGGGCGGGGATGGGCACGGGCGTCGCCGTGCGATGGTTCTCGTAGTCGAGCAGCGCGTGGAAGAGCGCGTCGCTGGAGGCGGCGCTGAACTGGCTGCGCAGGATGAGCATGGCCACGGTGTTGGTGCCGGGCGGGAACCACACGTAGACATACTGGTCGGAGAGCCGCTGCGTGTAGGCGCGCTCGCCGTGCCAGTAGACGCGCTGGAAGTGGCCGCCGCCGAAGCTCTGCTGGATGCCGGCGAAGACCTCGTGCCCGGTGCAGCTGTCCGGGTTGTCGAGGCAGTAGTCGGCCTTGGCGTCGGTGAGGTCGGAGGTGTCGACGCTCGGCTTGAACACCGACACCTGCACCGAGCCCTCGATGTACGAGTCGTGCTGGACCGTGAAGACCTCGCCGCTCGACACCAGCGATCCCGGCCGGTTGCGGAAGTCGACCGCGGCCGCCTTCTCCACGTCGAAGTGCAGCGGTCCCATCGTCGCCGGCACCAGGTCCTGCGGCAGCGGCCGCGAGGAGACGATCGTCGCCGCGCCGCAGGCTGCCAGGGCGACGACCAGCGCGACGGTCGCGCCCGCGAAGGCGAGGCGGCGCGAGGTGCGGCGCACCCGGCGCAGCTCGTCGCGCAGCGACCGGCGCGCCCGCCGGCTCCAGCCCAGCACGTCCACCTCGAACCACAGGTTGGGAAGCTCGTCGCTGTACGGATCGCGCAGCGAGGTGCGCGCCGCCGCGGCGAGCGCCCGGTTGGGCAGCGTCTGCGCCGCCAGCATGCGTCCGCGCACCGACCGCGAGAGCCGCTCCGCAGCCGCGGCGTCGTCGTCGCGAAGGTCGCGGCGCAGGTCGCCCCACAGCGCGCGCGTGGTCAGCCAGGCCAGCTCCTCGTGCTCGACGTCGTCCTGCAGGTGCTGGAGGAACTCGACCGGCGTGTCGCTGGGCACGCCGACGGCGAGGTCGCGCGCCGCGTCGCGGAACTGCGCGTAGGCAACGGCGATGCGGCCGGTGACGCCGTGCCGCCGGGCCCAGGCGCGGCGCCGCCGCGTGCGCTCCAGCTTGAGCAGCCACGGATACCCCATGAGGACCAGGGCGATGGCCGCGGCGATGGGCAGCCCGACCGCCGCCCAGTAGCGCACGTACTCGTAGAGCTGGGTGACGTCGGGGAACTGCACCGGCACGTAGACGACGAGATCGAGGTCGTCGGAGGCGGTGATGTTGTTGCGATCGTTGCGCTGCCCGGTGCGGGTGCTGGGCCGTGCCCTGGGCGGCGTGCCCACGACGGGCAGCCACCCGTGGCCGCTGAACCACACCTCGAGGAAGGTGGCGCCGTGCTTGGGATGCATGGCGTACGAGCCGTCGGCCTGCTTGTCGCCGCCGTAGTAGCCGAAGCCGATGCGCGACGGCACCCCCGCCCAGCGGGCCAGCAGCGCCTCGGCCGCGGTGATCTCGTACGGCGACGCCGAGCCACCCTGGAGCATCTGCGCCACCCGGTTGGCGTCGACGTCGACCGGAACGCCGGGACCGGCGGCGACGACGTTCGTGTAGAGCTGCTGGCGCAGGTACTGGAGGCGGTCGAAGGCGTCGTCCGGCGCGTGCGCCTGCAGGGCGCGCTGCGTGAAGGTGGCCAGCAGCTCGCGCACCGGCTGCGGCATCGGCGGCGCGGTGAGGAAGTCCGTCATCGACGCGGGCGGGGGCGGCGCCGTGCCCAGGTCCCTGCCGCTCGGCGTCGGGGCGGCGTCGACCGTGTACGTCATGCCGCTGTGCAGCGGCGCATCGGGGACACCGAGCGCGCCCGTGCGCGGGTCGTAGGTCACCGTGCCGCCGGCGCCCTGCACCCGGGTCGCGCCGGCGAGCGAGGGCAGCGCGTGGCCGCCCAGCGTGCCGACGGTGATCTGCACCTTCACGTCGTTGCCGGAGGGGTGCGCACCGGGGATGGTCCCGTCGCCGGGCACCGTCTGCAGGCGGGCGGGGTCGTAGGGCGGCAGCAGCCAGGCCTTCTGCGCGGGGTCGTAGGTGTCGATGACGCCGAGCACCAGCGGCACCGCCTCGCTGTAGCGCGCGCTGAAGAGCACCTGGTCCGGCTGCGCCGGCGGCGTCGGCGGCTTCTGCGGCGGGATCGTCTGGTCGTGGTTCGACGGCGGGAAGAGCGCACCCAGGCTGTTGAGTGCGACCAGCAGCACGGACAGGGCCGCGGCCGCCGCCCCGGCCCGTCCCATGCGGCGCATCTCGAAGGCGCCGGTGAGCTGCCCCTGCCCGCGCAGCTCGGCGCCGTAGGCGAGACCCAGCGCGCCCATGACGAAGAGCAGCGCCACCACGGCGGAGCTGATCTCCGCCGACGGCGGCTGGATCAGCGCCGCCGCCGCGGTGAGCGGCACGGGGAGGAGAACGCCGAGTCGCGGCCGGTTGGTGGCCAGCGCCAGCGACGCGGCTCCCGCCGTGAGCACCGCGAAGAGCACCACCAGGATGAATCGCCAGCCGGGGTCGAAGGGGATGGGCGGCTGCAGCAGGCCTGCCGAGTGCAGCGCGTCGCCGACCAGGCTGAAGAGGGTGGCGCCGTTGGTGGCGTCCGGCGCCACCAGCACCGCGCCGGCGACCACCGCCAGCGGGAGGGTGAGATATTGCACGAAGCTGCCCAAACGCCCGCGGTGCCCCAGCGCCACGCACCCCGCACCGACGGCGACGCCCAGCAGGGTGACGAGGTGGGGCAGCACACCGCGGAACAGCCCCGCGACCATCCATCCCGCCGCCGCGGCCGACGACGCGGCCGCCAGCACGACGGTGAGCACCGGCGGCGGCATCTCCGGGCGGAGCGGCGCAGCGAGCTCCTCGTCGTCGACCGCGTCGAGCTGGGTCTCCTCGTCGACCGGAGGCGGCGCGGTGGCGGGCGGTGGCGGCGTCAGCACACCGGTCTCGTCGCTCATCGCGCGTGCGCCCGGATGTTGGTGCTGAGGCTCGCCGAGAACACGCCGGCCAGCGGCGCGCCGGGCTTGACCTGCACAACCTGCGCGCCGATCTCCCGCGCGCGCGGCGCCGTGACCGGGTCGGACTCCTCCCAGACCAGCGCCGCCACCGTCAGCGAGCCGCCGCCGCTGACCAGCATGTTGGCGGCCGCCGCCGACTTGGCGTCGAGGTGGCTGGTGACGATGAGCACGTGGGCGTCGCGCCGCCCGCCCGCCACCAGCCTCTCCACGGCGGCGTGCAGCGGCTCGCGCGCGAGGTGGATGCGAGCCATCTCGTCGAGGAAGGGCAGGCGCGCGCGCGGTCCGCGGAAGATCCGCCCCAGCTCGCCGTAGTTGGCCTGCAGGCGCACCGACAGCCCGTCGTGGATGAAGCGCGCGCCCACCGAGGCGGCGACGCGCACGGCGGTCTCGAAGGTGTCCGAGGGGCTGCCCGGGCTGTGCCAGGCGCGGTCGGTGTCGACGACGATGGCGACGCGGTCGCTGATGCCCTGCTCGAACTCGCGCACCATGAGCTTCTCGGTGCGGGCGAAGGCGCGCCAGACGACGCGGCGGAAGTCGTCGCCGGGCACGTAGTCGCGCATGCCGTAGAAGGAGAAGCCCTCGGGCCAGGCGCGCGCGTTGGGCGGGCGCATCTCCGGCTCCTCGAAGGCGCGCGTCAGGGGGCGGTCGAGGACGGACTCGGTGCGCGGATGGACGACGATCTCCACCTCGTCGGCGAGCGTCTGCTTCCACTTCACAAGGCCCAGCGGATCGCTGAACTCGGCGGTCAGCCTGCCCACCTTGTAGACGCCCCGCAGCCGCGGCATGATCGTGTAGTGGTGCTCCACGTCGGCGCCGGGGCGCACCGCGCTGACCGGGACGCGCACGCTGCCGCCGAGCTGCGGGTGCAGCGCCTCCTCCATCACGAAGGTGGTCACGCTGCGCTCCGCGGAGAGGGTCAGGGCCACCTCCAGGGCCTGCCCCTCGCGCGCCCGGCGCACCACCTCACTGCGCACCGCGCTCACCGGACGCTTGCGCCGCGCCGCATAGAAGGAGCCCGCCAGCAGGGCCAGCATGCAATAGGCGAGCAGGGAGACGGTGCGACCACCGAGGGCTCGGCCGAGCAGCCAGCCGCCCACGGCGCAGACGACGACGCCGACCCCGGCCGCGGTCAGGCCGGTGCGGCGCTCGATGGTCGCCAGCACTCCTGGCTACTCCCCCGCCGCCGTGCCCAGCGGCATCTTCACCTTGGCGATGATCCGGTCGACCACCTTGTCGATGCTGTCGTCGCGCAGCTCGGCGTCCGGGGTGAGCGCGAGGCGGTGGGCGAGCACCGGCTTGAGCACCGTCTTGACGTCGTCGGGGAGCACGTCCTCGCGTCCCTGCGAGGCGGCGACGACGCGCGAGGCGCGCATCAGCGCCAGCGAGGCGCGGGGCGAGGCGGGCAGCTGCAGCGAGGGGTCGCGGCGCGTCGCCTGGCAGATCTTGACGATGTACTCGCGCACCGCCGGAGCGACGCTCACGCCCCTCGACCACTGCTGCAGCGCGAGCACCTCGTCGACGGTGGTGCGCGGCTGCAGCTCGTCGATGGCCTCGCCCTCGAAGTTGGCGTCGAGCACCGCCAGCTCGGCCTCCTCGTCGGGATAGCCGAGGGACACCTTGAAGAGGAAGCGGTCGAGCTGCGCCTCGGGGAGCGGGAAGGTGCCGGCCAGCTCGATGGGGTTCTGCGTGGCCAGCATGAGGAAGGGCTTGGGCAGGGAGTGGGTGACGCCGTCCACGGACACGCGGCGCTCCTGCATGGCTTCGAGCAGCGCGCTCTGCGTCTTCGGGGTGGCCCGGTTGATCTCGTCGGCGAGCAGGATGTTGGTGAACACCGGCCCCTCGCGGAAGACGAACTGCCGGGTGGAGAGGTCGATCACCGAGGAGCCGGTGATGTCCGAGGGCAGCAGGTCGGGCGTGCACTGCACGCGCTTGCTGTCGCAGTTGAGCGTCAGCGCGATGCTGCGGGCCAGCATGGTCTTGCCGGTGCCGGGCAGGTCCTCGAGCAGCACGTGGCCGTCGGCGAGGATGGCGGCGACGATGAGGCGGATCTTGTCGCCCTTGCCCTTGATGACCTCCTCGATGTTGGCGACGATGGCGTCGAAGCGCTCCTTGAACAGTGCCGCCGTCAGGTGGTCGGTGGGCATGAAAGCGGCGTCCCTCACTTGTGTGGCCACGTGCGTCTCACCTCTGTGTGGTCGATTCCGTCGTCACCAGCTGGATCGACCGTGACAGCACCGCGTCCGAGGCGCCGCCGAGCAGCGCTTCGATCACCTGCTGGTCGTCCAGCACGTCGGCCGGCGCGCCCTCCGCCATCACCGTGCCCAGTCGCATCGCGATCAGGCGGTCGGCGACGGCGGCGACGAGGCCGAGGTCGTGCTCGATGATGAGGATGCCGCAGCCGATCTCCGCGACGATGCGGTCGACGACCGGCGCCAGCATCTCGGTCTCCGCCTGGGCCAGCCCGCTGCTCGGCTCGTCGAGGAGGAGCAGCTTCGGTCCCGCCGCGAGCAGGCAGGCGATGTCGACGATGCGCCGCGTGCCGGTGCTCAGCTCGTTCATGAACTTGCCCGCGTGCGGGCCCAGGCCCAGGGAGTCGACGAGGTTGTCGACGCGCCGCCAGACGCGGCGCTCGGAGCTGCGCGTCTGCGGGCTCCACGCCGCGGCCAGGACGGCGCTGCGCGACTGCAGGTGCCGCTCCAGGGCCACCGCGATGTTCTCCCGCACGGTGAGCGCGGGGAAGAGCCGCACGTTCTGGAAGGAGCGCGCCATGCCGAGCCGCGCCCGCGCATCCGGGGCCAGCTGGGTGACGTCGCGCCCGGTGAACTCCACGCTGCCCTCGGCGACGGGGGCGAAGCCGGAGAGCGCGTCGAAGAGCGTCGTCTTGCCGGCGCCGTTGGGACCGATGATGCCAACCACCTCGCGCGCCGCCACCTGCATCGAGACGCCGCGGAGGATGTGCGCCTCGCCCTGGCGGACGTGCAGGTCGCGAACCCGGAGCACGGTGTCCTCGGCCTGGTCGCCCGGGCCGAAGGCGCGCGAGGTGTTGCCCAGCGACGACGTCACCGCGCCACCGAGGAACACGCTGTGGACGACGTCGCCGCGCTGCAGCAGCTCGCGCGTGGGCCCGTCGAAGCGGATCTCGCCGCGCTCCATGTAGACAGCGCGCTCGGCGATGCTCAGCGCCACGTGGATCGACTGCTCGACGACGATGATCGTCGTGCCCTCGGCGTGGATGCGGCGCAGCACGCCGAGCAGCCGCTCCACCACCTGCGGTGCCAGGCCGAGCGACAGCTCGTCGATCATCAGCAGGCGCGGCTTCATCAGCAGCGCCTGGCCCAGGGCCAGCATCTGCTGCTCGCCGCCCGACATGTTGCCCGCCTGCGTGTGCATGCGATCGCGCAGCGCGGGGAAGAGGTCGAGCACCTCGGCCGTCCTGGCGGCGACGTGCTCCTCGTCCTGGCGGTGCAGCCAGGCGGCGGCGCGCAGGTTCTCGGCGACCGTGAGGGTGGGGAAGACGGCGCGGCCGCCGGGCATCATCACCACGCCGCGCTCCGCGATCTGGTCGGCGGGCATGTGGGTGACGTCGTCGCCGTCGACGAAGACGGCGCCGTTGCTCGCCTCCTGCACGCCGCAGACGGCGCGCAGCAGCGTCGACTTGCCCGCCCCGTTGGTGCCCAGCAGGGCGACGATCTCGCCTTCCTCGACGTCGAGGTCGACGCCGAAGAGCACCTGCGCACCGTCGTAGGTGACGTCGACGTCGCGGCAGATCAGCAGCTTGTTGCGCCCGGATTCGCGCGCGCGCCGCGCCTCCTCGTCGGCCATGCTGGCGGCCAGCGCGGCGCGGATGTCCGCGTCGACGCCCTTGCCGCCGGTGCCCATGATGAGCGCGGCGGTGAGGCCGAGGGGAAGCTGCATCAGCAGCGCGGCGGTGAGGCCTGCGCTGTTGGCGATGGCGCCGACCACGGGTGCCAGCAGCAGGCCGAGGCACTGGAAGACGTTGAGGGTGGTGAGGCCGAAGCCGCGCATGCGCGCGGGCACGACCATCGCGGTCATGGTGTTGAGCCCCGGCAGCACCAGCGTGCTCACGAAGGTGGGGATCGGCAGGATCACCAGCGCCAGCGGCAGGTTGGGCGAGAGGATGAAGCCGACGTATGCCACGCCGCTGACGGCCACCAGGGTGCCGAACGCCGCCATGTAGCGACCCGGCTTGTACTGCAGGTAGTGGTCGACCAGCGGTCCCGCAAGGAGCAGGCCGAGCAGCGCCGGGATGGCGGTGAGGCTGAGGATCAGGCCGATGCTGCCCGGGCCGAGCCCGAAGTCGTTGGAGAGGTGCAGGGAGCTGTAGGTGTAGTTGAGGGTGGCGCCGAGATACGTGAACGGGGTCGCCCACCACAGCCGGCGCAGCGTGCGGATGCTGCCGGCGGCGCGCCACCCCTCGCTCCAGCTCACCGCCCGCTGCTCGCGAGCGGCGGCCGCGGAGTCGGCGCCCATGGCCATGCGGTCGAGCCGGCCGCGCACCGGCTCCCGCAGGAGGAAGACGCCGAGGGATGCGGCCAGCCCGAGCAGGCCCACGACGATGACGGCAAGGCGCCAGCCGGCGAGGTCGGCGATGCCGCCGAGCAGCGCGGGTCCGAGCACCAGGCCGATCGGCGTCGACACGTAGAGCAGCGAGAAGATGCGCCCGCGCACCTTGGGCGGGTAGTAGTCGGTGAGCAGCGGCACCATCACGGCGGAGGCGACGGGCTGCCCCACCGTGGCCACCGCCTTGGTGGCCACCAGCGCGGGGATGCTGGTGGCGGTGCCGCTGAGGGCGAAGGCGCCGTGCAGCATGAGGAAGGAGGCGCGCAGCATCCAGATGCGCCGCACCCGGTCGGCGAGGTAGCCGAACAGCGGGCCGGTGGCGATGGCGAGGAACTGCACCAGGCCCAGGAAGGTGATCACGAAGCCGACGCTGACCCCGAAGGAGTCCTGGATCTGCGGTGCGATGACCCCGTAGCCGTCGATCTGCATGGCCACGAACGCCAGCGAGGCGAGGAACACGCCGACGGGCAGCAGCGACGCCTCGCGCGCCACCATCCGCGGGTCGAGGCTGCGCAGGTACGCCCGGGGGTCGCGGCGTGGGCGCGCCGGCCCCGTCAGGGTTTCTGCCGGTTCCGGCACGTACTCGTACTCCGGCACCCGGCCGGAGTCGACCTCGCGCTGCGACGGCACCAGGGGGCGGGAGAGCTCGGGCGGCGCGACGGCCATCACACGTCCACCGGAGGACGGAACGCCGTCCAGGTGTTGGCCAGCCGGTAGCGGGCCGGCGGGGTGACCGGCTGGCCGTGCACGCGCCTGGGCGCCATCGGCGCGCGCCGGTCGTCGGCGCTGACGTCCTCGGTGCCCAGGCTGGGCACGGCGATGCGGTGGCGCAGCGCGTAGCGGCGCAGCAGCTGGTCGCGCACGCGGAAGGCGAGCGAGCTGAGGCCGCCCGGCGCCAGCAGCATCACGGCGAGCACGCCCGCGCCGGTGCCCAGCAGGGTGAACGGGCCGCCCAGGAAGGTGAGCACGGCCAGGTAGAGCGCGCCGAGCAGCGGTCCCGCCACCGAGCCGAGGCCGCCGATGATCACCATCAGGAAGACGTCGATGCTCGCCTGGGGCAGGTAGTCGATGCGCTGCACGGCGTGCTGGTGGAAGGCGAACAGCGCGCCCGCCGTGCCGGCGATGAAGCCGCTCAGCACGAAGGCGGTGACCCGGATTCGCACCAGGTTGAGGCCGAAGCACTGCCCCGCGCTCTCGTTGTCGCGCAGCGCGACCAGCGCGCGTGCGATGCGGCTGCGGCGCAGGCCCATGACCGCGCCGACGGCCAGGCCCAGCCAGACGAAGCAGAAGTAGAGGAAGGTCTTCTCGTCACCGAGGTCGATGCCGAAGAACACCGGACGGTCGACGGTGGGCGGCAGGTGGGCGCCGAGGAAGTCGCCGTTGACGAAGATGTCGGCGACCACCAGGGCGAAGGCGACCGTGGTCACCGCGAGGTAGAGGCCGCGCAGGCGCAGCGAGGAGAGGCCGAGCACCGCGGCGGCGACGGCGGCGGCCAGCCCGCCGAGGATGACGCAGGGCACGATGTCGAGACCGGCGCCGCGCAGGCCGGCCGCGGCGAAGGCGCCGATGCCGGCGATGCCGAACTGCCCAAGGCTGATCTGCCCGGCCCAGCCGGTGAGCACCAGCAGCGACACCCCGACGATGGCCATGATCACGACCGTCGACGCGAGGCTCACCTGCCCCGGCGAGAGCAGGAAGGGCAGCCCGATCACCAGCGCGCCCACGGCGATGCCGAACCAGCGCACGTACGCCTGGATGCGCGGCAGGTTGCGCAGCTCGCGGGGGATGGGCCGCGCCTCGCGCGCGGCGAGGTAGCCGGCCGTCGCCTCCTCCTCGGCGCGCGAGAGGACGGTGCGCTGCGCGAAGAGCCCGCCGACGATGAGCGCGAGCAGGATGCCCTCGAAGGGCACCGACGACTGGGTGTTCCAGAAGAACGCCTCCTGGAGCACGCCGATGCACACCGCGGCGAGCACGCCCAGCGGCAGGCTGGCCATGCGCGCGAACACCGCCGCGGCGAGGATCGGCGCCATGCCCGCGACGTCGAAGCCGGCGTTCTGGCCGGTGCTGCCGCCCTCGCCGACGACCAGCAGGATGCTCGCCATCCCGGCGAGGAACCCCGACGCCGCCCAGATGACGCTCGACATGGTGCGGACCTTGATGCCCAGGGTCTGCGCCCGCTGCGGCAGCTCCGAGGCGGCGCGGACGACCACCCCGACGCCGTTGCCGCGGAAGAAGCCGACCAGGGCGACGCAGAGAAGCACCGCCGCCACCACCGCGGCGACCTCGCCGAAGTCGAAGATGACGCTGTCGCCGGGCAGGCGGAGGTGGACCTCGGGGAAGGGCAGCCGGATGGGCCCGCCCGCGCCGCTGCCGGCTGCGTCCTGGAAGACGTAGTGGCTCAGCTGGCTGGTGACGAATCCGACCACCTGGGCCACGGCGATTGTGGCCACCGTGGCGATCAGCCGCGGCGCGTCGTCGAAGTGGCTGATGACGAAGCGGTAGACCGCGAAGGAGAGCAGCGGGCCGATGACCAGGGCAAGCACCAGGCTGGCCCAGAAGTTGAAGGCCAGCCAGCCGCCGGCGTGGGCGGCCAGCAGTGCGGAGGTGAAGGCGGCGGGATGGCTCTGGAAGTAGGTGGCGTCGCCGGGCAGGCTGGGCAGGCAGCCAGGGCAGACGTTGCGGACGAGCAGGACGAGCTGGGCGTGGTTGACCAGCTCGTAGAACACCACCCCCACCAGGGCGCCGATCTGGACCTGGGCGAAGTTGATCACCCTGGAGCTGCGCACCACCAGCAGGATGCCCAGCGCCTGCATGGCGAAGAGGGCGCCCTGGACCACGCCGAGGCCCTTGATGCCCGTCGGGTCGCCGTGGGGCAGCAGGTTGACGCCGGCCACCATGAGCAGCAGCAGGCCGATGTCGGCCCGGCCCTTCAGGCTCGTGATCACGCGCGCAGGCACAGCGGCACGCTCACTCCCAACCATAGGCAGGATTGTTGCCTAACCCACCTCCGGAGTCAATCGCGGGGTCCGGCTCAGCCTCCGCCGAGGAGCTGGGCGCGCTGCAGCTGGAGGTCGGCGCGGGCCAGGGCGGTGGACTCGTCGCCGGGGTTGGGCCCGCAGGTGGTGATGCCGAAGAGGTGGGTGCCGGTGGCGAACCACACCCCCTGGCAGAAGACGCTGGCGTTGCCCTGGCGGGTGCTCCCGAACATGGTGTAGGCCCAGGAGTCGGGGATGTCGCCGCCCGGCGAGGCGACCACGCCGAGCCCGTTGGTCATCGCCTGGTGCTCGACCTCGAGCACGGTCCTGGCCTGCGCCGCGGTGCGGAAGGTGAAGACGAGGTCGGTCTCGTAGCTCTGCCCCTGCTGCCAGACCCGGGACTCGCCACCGCTGAAGCCGTTGCGGCCCAGGGCGGTGCCCAGGGTGTCGGGGTCGGCGATGGTGGCCACCCGCGCCGCGTCGAGGTCGAGGGACTCGGGCACGTTGGGGTTGAGCACGTAGCCCTGCGGGCCGGCGGTGAGCAGCAGGGAGGTGTCGGGTGTGGGCTGGGCCGCGGCGCCGCTGTCGCAGGCGGTGAGGCCGAGCACGGCCACGCCGGCCAGCGCCGCCAGGCACGTGCGTTCGTACGGAAGGAACACTGCAGAAGTGGAAACGCCCGGCCGGCGGCCACTCCTGCGCCCGGGTGCCTGGTCAGGTGACCTCGCGCAGCTCCCCGGAGCCCAGCTCGTAGACGAAGCCGCTCACGGCGTCGCGGTGGGGCAGCCACGGGCACTCCCGCACCGCCGCCAGGGAACGGCGCACCGACTCCTCCAGGCTGGCCATGCCGCCGAGCGGCAGCGGCGGCCGGTGGCCCGTCTCCCGCTCCACCGCGCCGGCCAGCTCCTCGTCGCGCACCGCCAGCATGCCGCAGCCCGAGTGGTGCACCAGCATCACCTCGCGCGTCCCCAGCAGCCGCTGCGAGACGAGCAGGGAGCGCAGCGTGTCGTCGGTGACCACGCCGCCGGCGTTGCGCAGCACGTGCGCCTCGCCGAGCTGCAGGCCGAAGGCGCTGAGCGGATCGATGCGCGCGTCCATGCAGGTGACCACGCAGAGGCGCCGGCTGGGCTCGGCCGCGCTCACAGGCCCAGCTCCCCGAGCACCGGCTCGATGCCGCGGTGCAGCGTCGGGTAGGCGTAGATCATGTCGCGCATGACCGGAACCGGGATGCGCGCGTGCACCGCCAGGGAGAGGAAGCCGAGCACCTCGCCGCCGGCCGGGCCCATGGCGGTGGCGCCGACCAGGACGCCCCGCCCTGCGTCGGCGACCAGCTTGATCACGCCGTCGTTGCCGGGGCCGTGGATCCAGCCGCGCGCCGACACGCCCATCGGCGCCGAGGCGGTGCGCACGTCGATCCCCTGCTCGCGCGCCTGCTTCTCGGTGAGGCCGGCCGCCCCCACCTCGGGGTCGGTGAAGGTCACCCGCGGCAGCGCGTGGTACGACGCCTCGCTGCCCTGGCGGCCGAGGATGTCGTTGGCGGCGATGCGCGCCTGGTACATCGAGACGTGGGTGAAGGCGCCGTGCCCGGTGCAGTCGCCGACCGCCCAGAGGCCGTCGCCGGCGCGCATCCGGCCGTCGACGGTGACGGTGCGCGCCTCGGGGTCGAGGCCGACGGTGTCGAGGCCGATGTCGCGCAGGTTGGCGCGGCGTCCCGCCGCCACCAGCAGCACCTCGCCGCGCGCCGGCTCGCCGCGATCCAGGGCCACGGTGAACCCGTTGCTGCCATGCTCGACAGAAACCGCCTTGACCCCGGTGCGCACGGCGATGCCCTCGCGTCCGAACACCTCGGCGAGGATGTCACCCGCCTCCGGCTCCTCCATGGAGATGAGCCGCTCCATCCCCTCGACGACGGTCACCCGCGCGCCGAAGCGGGCGAAGACCTGCGACAGCTCGACGCCGATGGCGCCGCCCCCGAGCACCACCATCGACTCGGGCACGCGCTCGGTCTCGACGGCCTCGTGGTTGGTCCAGTACGGCGTGCCCTGCAGGCCGGGGATGGGCGGGATGGCCGGCGAGGTCCCGGTGTTGATCACCACGCCGCGCGACGCCTCGAACTCCCGGCCGTCGACGGCGACGCGGCGCGGCCCGACCAGGCGCCCGGTGCCGCGCACGAAGCGGCCTCCCTTCTTCTCGAAGCGCTCCACGGCGACGCGGTCGTCCCAGCCGTCGGTCGCCTCCTCGCGGATGCGCCGCGCCACCGGCGACCAGTCGGGCTGCACCGTGCTGCTGCCGGCGAGCTGCGGCACGCGCCGCGCCTCCGCCAGCGAGTCGGTGGCGCGCGTCATCATCTTGGTGGGGACGCAGCCCCAGTAGGGGCACTCGCCGCCGACCAGGCGGTTGTCGACGCCGACGACGTCGAGCCCCGCCTCGGCGCAGGCTCCGGCCACCTCCTCCCCACCAGGTCCCATGCCGATGACGACGAGGTCGGCGTGCTCAGCCATGTCCTGCCCTCACTGTGGTGATGTCTCGCGTCGCAGCAGCAGCTCGGCGACCAGGCCGGTCCAGCCCGTCTGGTGCGACGCGCCCAGGCCCATGCCGGTGTCGCCGTGGAAATACTCGTAGAAGAGGATGCAGTCGCGGAAGGCCGGGTCCTCCTGGAACCTGTCCGCGCCGCCGAAGACGGGACGGCGCCCGTCGGCGCCGCGCCGGAAGATGCCGACGAGGCGGTCGCTGACGTCGTCGGCGACCTGGGCGAGGGTGCGCTGCCGCCCCGATCCCGCGGGGTGCTCGACGGTGAAGCCGTCCTGCAGGAAGGCGTGGTACCGGCGCAGCGCCTCGACCAGCAGGAAGTTGACCGGGAACCAGATCGGCCCGCGCCAGTTGGAGTTGCCACCGAAGAGACCGCTGGTGGACTCGCCCGGCTCGTAGTCGAGGCGGAGGACCTCGCCGTCGACCCGCATCTCCAGCGGGTGCTCGCGATGGAAGCGGGAGAGCGCGCGCAGGCCGTACGGCGAGAGGAACTCCTCCTCGTCGAGCATGCGCGACAGCAGGCGGCGCAGCCGGTCGGGGCTGACGATGCTGAGCAGCCGTGACTCGCGCTCGCCGACGCGCGACAGCGACACGGCGTCGGCGCCACCCGGCTGGTTGGCGATGAACCAGCGCAGGCGCTCGGCGAAGGCGGGCAGCCGCAGCAGCGTGTCGTGGCCGATCGTCGTCGTCGCGCACAGGGGGATGAGGCCGACCATGGACCGCGCGCGCACCGGCAGCGTGGTGCCGTCCGGACGGTGCAGGACGTCGTAGTAGAACCCGTCCTGCTCGTCCCACAGCCCGCGGCGGTTGATCGCGTCGGCGATGCGCACGAAGTGCTCGAAGAACTTGGTGGCGACGTCCTCGTAGGTGATGTCGTGGTTGGCGAGCACCATCGCCACCTCGAGCATGTTGAGGCAGTACATGGCCATCCAGGCGGTGGCGTCGGCCTGGTCGAGGTGGCCGCCGCCCTGGGGGAGGCGGGAGCGGTCGAAGGGGCCGACGTTGTCGAGCCCGAGGAAGCCGCCCTCGAACACGTTGCTGCCGTCCGGGTCCTTGCGGTTGACCCACCAGGTGAAGTTGATCAGCAGCTTGTGGAAGACGCGCTCGAGGAACTCGTAGTCGCGGTCGATCTCGAACACGCGCAGCGCGGCCCAGGCGTGCACCGGGGGGTTGACGTCGTCGAAGGCCCACTCGTAGGCCGGGAGCTGGCCGTTGGGGTGCATGTACCACTCGCGGCAGAGGGTGATGAGCTGGTTCTTGGCGAAGGCGGGATCGAGCCGCGCCAGCACCACGCAGTGGAAGGCCAGGTCCCAGGCGGCGAACCAGGGGTACTCCCAGGCGTCGGGCATGGAGATGACGTCCCGCGCGTCGAGGTGGCGCCAGCGGCTGTTGCGCCCGCTCTGGCGCTGCTGCGGCGGCTCGGGCTGGCCGGGGTCGCCGTCCAGCCAGCGGGCGACGTTGTAGTGGTAGTACTGCTTGCACCAGAGCATGCCGGCGTGCGCCTGCCGCATCACCAGCGCCTCGTCGTCGCTGGCGCCGGCGGGCTGCAGCGAGGCCTGGAACTCGGCGCACTCCTCACGGCGTGCCTGCATGGTGGCGTCGAAGTCCGCGGCGAGGTCCCCGTCGGTTTCGGACAGGCGCAGCCGGATCTCGGCGGAGTGGCCCGGGTCGAGGGTGAGGACGTGGTGGAACGCGGCCTTGCTGCCGCAGCCGTCCGGCGCCACCGAGGGAACGCCGTGGACGACGCAGTCGTTGATGGCGTCCTTGGGGTGCGGCGTGCCCGTGCTCCCCCACAGCCGCGCGGCGTTGGTCTCGTTCTCGCAGGCGAGGACCCGCGACGGCTGCGGCGCGGTGCTCAGCACGCGGCGGCCCAGCGCGGCGTCCTGCGCCACCATGCGCGCCGCATCGGTCTGGATGCGGGGGCGCTGTGCACCGGGGTGCCACGACCACTGGTTGCGGTACCACAGCGTGGGCAGCACGTGCAGCGTGTCGCGCACCGTGCCCGCGTTGCGCACCATCAGGCGGATGCAGACGTCCTCCGGCGACGCCTTGGCGTACTCGGCGACGATGTCCCAGTAGCCGTCGTCGAGGACTCCGGTGTCGAGGAGCTCGTACTCCGGATCGGCGCGTGTCCGCGAGCGGTTGACGCCGACCAGTGCGTCGTAGGGAAAGGCGGCCTGCGCGTAGACGTAGCGCCAGCGCATCCACGAGTGCGTCGGCGTGCTGTCCAGGTACCACCAGTACTCCTTGGCGTCCTCGCCGTGGTTGCCCTCCCCACCGGTGAGACCGAAGATGCGCTCCTTGAGGATGGCGTCGCGACCGTTCCAGAAGGCGAAGGCGAGGCAGAGGACCTGGTCCTCGTCGCAGATGCCGCCCAGCCCGTCCTCACTCCAGCGGTAGGCGCGCGAGCGCGCGTGGTCGTGGGGGAACGAGTCCCACGCGGTGCCGCCGGCGCTGTAGTCCTCGCGCACCGTTCCCCAGGCCCGCTCGGCGAGGTACGGGCCCCAGCGCCGCCAGGCCTCCCCGCCTTCGTCGGCCGCACCGAGGCGCCGGCGCTCGGCGTCGCTCATGCGCGCGGGGCCGCCAGTCCCTCGACCACCTGCGCGTCGGGAAGTCGCAGGAGCGCCTGCGGGGAGGTGCGCACCTTGGCGTTGCGGCTCCCCGCTCCGGTGATCACCTCGTCCTGCTGCAGCACCGCGGCGTCGACGTAGAGCGGCAGGCCGGCGGGCAGGCCCCACGGGGTCACGCCGCCGATGCGCATGCCGGTGAGCCGGACGGTCTCCTCGGCGCCGGCGAAGGAGGCCTTGGGGACGCCCATCAGGCGGCGCACCGTGTTGTTGACGTCGAGTCGCGTGGTGGCCAGGACGACGCAGGCGCAGTGGACCTCGGGGCCGCGCCGCGAGGCCACGACGATGGTGTTGGCCGAGATGCCGGGTGAGATGCCGTAGCGCTCGCAGAAGGCGGCGGTGTCGGCGAAGTCGGGGTCGCACGGCATCCACTCGTAGGCGATGCCGGTGGCGTCGAGCACCGCGCGCACCGACGCCTCCAGGGCGGCGTCGTCGGGCGCCTCGGCCGGGCTGGTCATGACCGGCCGATCATAGCCGCGTGCCATCATGGCGGGCCATGCCCCCCACCCCGTCTCCCTGCGGCTCCTGGCGCTCCCCCATCGGCGCGCACATGCTCGCCGAGAAGAGCATCGGCATCGGCGGCGCCGCCGTCGACGGCGACGACCTCAACTGGATGGAGCTTCGCCCCACCGACCAGGGGCGCTACGTGCTCGTTCGCCGCGACGCGTCCGGCCACGTCGCCGACGTCACCGGCGCACCCCACAACGTGCGCACGCGGGTGCACGAATACGGCGGCGGCGCGGTGACCGTGCGCGACGGAGTCGTGTGGTACAGCAACGTCGCCGACGGCCGTCTCTACCGGCTCGACCGCGGTGGCACACCGCGCGCCATCACCCGTGAGGGATCGCTGCGGTACGCGGACTTCGTGTACGACCCGCGTCGCGATCGCATCGTCGCGGTGCGCGAGGACCACGAGCATCTCGCCGTGTCCCGGACTGCGGGTGCGGACGACCGGCCCGCCGAGGCGGTCAACACCATCGTCGCGCTGCCCGCGTCTGCTCCGGGCGAGCAGACCGTGCTGGCGCAGGGCGCGGACTTCTATGCGGCGCCACGGCTGTCGCCGGACGGCTCGCAGCTGTGCTGGCTGAGCTGGAACCATCCGCACATGCCGTGGGACGTCACCGAGCTGTGGGTCGCCGACCTGGACGGCGCCGGCACGCCGTCGAACGTGCGGCTGGTCGCCGGCGGCGACGGCGAGTCCGTCCTCGAGCCGCAGTGGTCTCCCGACGGCGTGCTGCACTTCGTGTCCGACCGCACCGGGTGGTGGAACATCCACCGCTGGACGCCGGGCTCGGGCGTTGAGGCGCTGACCGCCGAGCGCGCCGAGTTCGCCGGCCCGTCGTGGCAGTTCCGCATGTCCCACTACGCCTTCGACGGGCCCGCGCGCATCGTGGCGACGTACGTGGTGGAGGGCATGTCGCGCCTCGGCGTCGTCGACACGGTCGCGCGCACGCTGACGCCCGTGCCCGTGCCATTCAGCCACATCTCACCGTCGATCGCGGTGCGGAACGGGCACGCGTACGTCGCCGCCGCCTCGCCGGCCACCCTGCTGGCGCTGGTCGACGTCGACACGGCGACCGGGGAGCACGAGGTGATCCGCAGCAGCGCGTCGGTGGCGATCGACAGCGCCTACATCTCGGAGCCCGAGGTGCTGGAGTTCCCCACCGAGAAGGGGCGCACCGCCTACGCCTTCTTCTACCCGCCGCGCAACCCGGAGCACAGCATCCCCGAGGGGGAGCTGCCCCCGCTGCTGGTCCGCACCCACGGCGGGCCCACCGCCCACACACCCGCGATGCTCTCCCTCGACACCCAGTACTGGACGACGCGCGGTTTCGCCGTCCTCGACGTCAACTATGGCGGCAGCAGCGGCTACGGGCGGGAGTACCGGCAGCGCCTCGACGGCGCCTGGGGGATCGTCGACGTCGAGGACTGCGTCAACGGCGCGCTGCACCTGGTGCGCCAGGGGCGCGTCGACGGTGCGCGCCTGGCCATCGACGGCGGTAGCGCGGGCGGGTACACGACGCTGGCGGTGCTCACCTTCCGCGACAGCTTCGCCGCCGGCACCAGCTTCTTCGGCGTTGCCGACCTGGAGCTCCTCGCCCGCGACACCCACAAGTTCGAGTCGCGCTATCTGGACCGCCTGGTCGGTCCCTACCCGCAGCGCCTCGACCTCTACCGCGAGCGCTCCCCCATCCACCACACCGACCGCCTCTCCCGCCCCATCGCCCTCTTCCAGGGTCTCGACGACCGTGTCGTCCCGCCCGAGCAGGCCGAGGCGATGTTCGAGGCGGTGCACGCCAAGGGCCTTCCCTGCGCCCTGGTCACCTTCGAGGGCGAGGACCACGGCTTCCGCAAGGCGGAGAGCATCGTCACCGCCCAGGACGGGGAGCTCTGGTTCTACTCGCGCATCTTCGGCTTCGACCCCGCGGGCCCCGTCGAGCCGATCCGCATCGAGAACCTGCCCGAGCGCTGAGCCACCGCGCCGGGTCGCGCCCGGAGGCCACATGCACTCGACCTGCTGGAGGGCCGGATCTGGGCGCCCGCGCACGAACCGCAATAGCCGCAGCCGCGCCGGCGTCTCTGAGATGGGCAGCCGCTCCACCCTGGGTGGCCTGCGTAGAATGCGCGCCGCTCCCGGGTGTCCCCCGCAGACCGCCTGCGGTCTCCACACGAGGACCCGTCCCGTGCCCGCCATCGTCCCCCGCGCCCTGGCCCCCGCGGCCGTCGCCGCCGTGGCACTGACCGCGTGTGGCGGCAACGGCACGAGCAGCAGCACCAGCAACCCCAACGCTCCGCTGCTCATCGCCATCGTCGCGCCGACCACGGCCGACCCCTACGTCGCCCAGGTGCTGCAGCGCGGCACCGACCTGGCCATGCGCGAGATCAACGCCGCCGGCGGCGTGAGCATCGGCGGCATCAAGCACCACGTCGCCCTGCGCACCTACGACGACGGGCTCGACCCCCAGCGCACCCTCTCCGCGGTGCAGAGCGCCATCCACGACGGCGCCTTCGCCATCATCGGCGACGGCTACCAGGCCGCCGCCGCGGCCACGGCCAGCGACGCGGCACACGTGCCCCAGATCGTCATCGCCAACGGCAGCACGCAGACCGTCGACCCCAAGGCGCATCCCAGCCTCTTCCGCATCGGCATCCCCAACGACGCCGCGGCCTCGGTGCTCAGCGCCTACGTGGCCAAGTCCTCGAAGGCGCCCGGGATCATCCACGACGACAGCGACAACGGACGCGACGGCGCAGCGCAGCTGCAGCAGGCCCTGCCCACCGCGGGCGCCAAGCCCGTGGGCTCGCAGGAGGTGGCCCAGAACGCGCCCGCGGTCGACGCCCAGGTGCGGGCGCTGATCGACGCCCACGCCGACTCGCTGATCGTCGACGGCAACGACACCTTCGTCGCCCACGTCATCGTCGCCGCGCACGCCGCCGACCCGGTGCTGCCCATCTTCACCGGCCCCGCGGGCGAGAGCCCCGCGGTGCGCGCCATCGCCGGTCCGGACGCCAGCGACGGCGTCGACTTCGTCGACTCGCGGATGACCAGCGAGGACGACGAGTCGAGCTTCGGCCAGTTCGAGCACCGCCTCGCCGCCGCCGAGGGGGGTCCCACCGACGCGGGCGTCAAGAACCGCGAGGGGCAGGAGATCCGCCAGCCCGCCGACTTCGAGATCTTCCCCTACGACGCCGTCAACCTCGTCGCGGCGGCCGCGCAGAAGCTGGGCAGCACGCAGCCGTCGAGCGCGCTGCTGCCGCTGATGACCAAGGTGAGCGTGCGCAGCGCCAACGGCGACACGCGCGGCTTCAACCCCGACAACCACGAGGGCGTGTCCGACGACGACCTCTACATCGCGCGCATCCACGACATGGTGTTCGCGCCGGTGAAGGACGAGACGCTGTCGGCCACCCTGCCCACCGCCGACCAGATCCTTGCCGACTTCCACTGATCGTCGCGCCATCCGCGGAGTGCGGCGCGCACTCGCCGCGCTCTGCGCCGCCGCCGTCGCCGCGCTGCTGACCGCCTGCGACGAGGCGCAGGTGACGCACGCCACCGCCGCCCCCACGACCACGCCCATCGTGCTCAGCACCCTGCCGCCGATCGGCTTCAACCACCGCTACGGCAACAACCCGGTCACCGCCGCCGACGCCTTCGCCATGGAGCGGCAGCTGTTCGCGGTGAAGCAGTACTGGGAGGTGGGCCTGCGCGCCGACCCCACCCAGGCCGGCTACGTCGACGAGACCAACCCCACCCTCGCCAGCGCGGCGCGCGCCAGGTTCACCGACGCGACGGTGATCATCGCCTCGGAGTCGCTGCCCACCCTGCGCGACCTGCTGCAGCGTGGCGACGCGGGACAGCAGCAGTACTGCCAGCAGCTCGTCGAGCAGCTGCGCGCGCAGGGGTACACGGGGCTGCAGCAGGCGACCGTCGCGGTGTTCTTCGGTGAGGGCGACCGGCACGCCGAGCTGACCTGGACCAAGGCCGGCGGCTACGTCTTCAAGGTTCTCGACGGCAACCTGGGCAACTCGCTGCTCACGCCCGTCCCCAGCGCCACGCCGTTCGTCACCCCGGTGGCGCACTGACGCGTCCGCCGGCGATGCGCAGCGTGGCCGCGGCGGGCAGCGGCGCGGCGGGCTGATCGAGCCACAGCACGGCGGCGCCGCGCGCTGCCTCGTGGCGGGCGAGGGCGAGCACCGCGTCGACGACCGAGGCGGCCAGGCCGGTGGTGGGGCTGTCCAGCACGAGCACGTCGGGCGCCGCCACCCAGGCGCAGGCGATGCGCAGCGCCTGGTGCTCTCCGCCGCTGAGGCGTTCCGCGCGCAGCGAGCGGCGCGCGGCGAGCAGTGAGAAACGGTCGAAGACGTCTGAAACTGCGCGGCGGACGGCGGACCCGTCGCGCGCGCTGTGCGCCGCGGCCAGGGCGAGCGCCTCCACCACGCTGACGCCGCGCAGCCGGGTCGGGTCGTTGGGCACCGCGGCGAGACCGGCGCGGATGCGCTGCGACGGCGGACCGGCGAGCCGCCGCGTGCCCAGGCGGACATCGCCCGTCGCGCCCGCCATCCCGCCGAGCGCGGCGGCCAGCAGCGTCTTGCCGGAATCGCCCTCGCCGGCCAGCACCGTGCAGGCGCCCGCCGGGACGTCGAGGGCGTCGACGTCGAGCAGCCGGCGGCCGTCGCGGTCGAGGCGGAGGCCGCGCACCTGCAGGCCGGCGCCGCTCATGCGGGCGCGGCGCCGGGCGCCGGCTCGCCACCCCCGTCGAGGTCGAGGCGGCGCAGCTCGGTGGTGGCGGCGGCGATGCGCGCCAGCGAGGCGCGGTCGTGCTCGGCGACGACGACGGTCACGCCCTGGCCGGCGGCGGACCGGAGGCAGTCGAGGGTCCGCTCGCGGTCGGCGCCGTCGAGCCCGGCGAGGGGCTCGTCGCAGAGCAGCACGGCCGGACGGAGGAGCAGCACCCGGGCCAGCTCGACGCGGCGGCGCACGCCGTGGGAGAGCGACTCGCACGGGGTGTCCCAGGCGCCGTCGAGGTCGAGGGCGGCCGCCCAGGCGTCGGCCGCCTGGCGCGCCTCGGCGCCGGAGCGGTGCCCCGCGCGGGCGGCGAGGCGGAGCGTCTCCCCGACCGTGCAGCCGGGCCAGCCGCCGCCCTGCTGGGGCAGGAGGACCGCGCGCGCCCGCGCACCGGCTGGCTCGAAGCGGACCGCCGGGTCGCCGCCGCGGCGCAGCGCCGAGGCGATGCCGCGCAGGGCCGTGCTCTTCCCTGCGCCGTTCGCGCCGGCGAGCCCCTGCACCGCGCCGGACGGCACGGCCAACTCCAACTGGGCGAGCGGGGCGGCGCCGCGCTCGGGAACGACGTCGAAGCCGCGCACCAGCAGGCCGGCCCGACCGCCGAGGGGTTGCATCGGCGGCCACCGAGGCTCCTCCTCCTCGCCGGCCGCGTCCGTGGCTGCGTCACCGCCGTCGACGGCGCGCCCCGGCCACAGCGCGCGCACCCGCCGCCCACCTGCCAGGGCCACCAGCGTCACCGCGGCCAGCACCCCCGTGGCCAGCGCCTCCGCCCCGGGCGGCCCGGTCCACCCGAGCGCGGGCAGCACGCGCAGGCCGAGGGCCCCGGTCGCCGCGCCCGCCAGCGCCGCCGCCGCGGGTCCGCCACGCGCCGCCAGCATCGCGGCGAGCAGGGGCAGCACGGCCGCGTCGACGGAGAACGACGACGGCGTGGCCACCCCGGTGGCGTGCACCGCCAGCACCCCGCCGAGCCCGGCCAGCGCCCCGCTCACCGCCAGGGCCACGAGCGTCCCCCGCAGCGGCCGCAGGCCGGCGTCGAGGGCGCGCTCGGGATCGCCGCCGATGGCCCTCCAGCGCGCCCCGGGCAGAGCGCGGAGCATCAGCCCGCAGGCGATCACCCCCGCCGCCACCAGCAGCAGGGTGAGGTGCACCGTCCCGGCGGGACCGAAGGCGAGGGTGTCGCCACCCGGCAGGGGCACGGACAGCCCCGGCACCGGCTGCAGCCCGGAGGTGCCACCGAGGGTGTCCGGCAGCGCGTCGACCAGCGCGCCACCCGCGAGCGTGGCCACCAGTGTCAGCGCGACGAACCCGGCCGCCCCGAGCCGTGCGCCGGCCAACCCGAGCACGACGCTGGTGAGCGCCCCGAGGCCGATCCCCGCCAGCATCGCCAGGGGGACGGCCCAGCCGTGCATGGCGGCGTCGCCGCTGGCGTACCCGGCCACCCCGGCGATCCCGGCCACCGCCAGCGAGGGACGTCCCACCGCCACGGCGACGGCGGCCGCGGCCCCCAGGGCTCCGCGGGTGACCGCCACCGCGACATCGCCGAGGTCGCCCGCCGAGAGCCAGGCCGGCGCGAGAGCGGCGACCAGGGCGACCACCGCGACCGCCGCCAGCCAGGCGCGCCCGCCGCGCCCCGCGGTCATGCCGCCCGCCTCCACCCGGCGGCCAGCGCCCCGAGCGCCACCACGTACGTCACCGCCTCCCCCCCGCCGCCGAGGACGAAGGTGGCCGCCACCTCGGTGCCGCCGATGAGCGCCGCGCCGAGGCAGACCAGCAGCGGCGAGCCGAACCCGGCCGCGGCCGCGGCGCAGAGCCCCTTGAGCCCGATGGCGACGCCCTCCGACGGCGTCGCCGCCACCCGCCCCGCCGCCAGCACGGCGGCCAGTGCCGCCAGCACCCCCGCCGCCGCGAACGCCGCCGCCCGCACCCGCCGGGTGTCCACCCCGATCGTCTCGGCCGCCGCCGCCCCGCCCGCGGTGATCCGGAGCGCCGCGCCGGCGCGCGTCCGCAGCAGCACCACCCCGAGCCCCGCCGCCCCGGCGACGGCCACCGCCGCCGTCAACGCATCCGACGCGCGCAGCACGCCACCGCCGACGCGCCACGTCGCCGTCAGCACCGGGAAGGCGTAGGCGGCGTGGGTGAAGAGCCCCGACACCACCTGGCGGAGCACCGTCCCGCCGGCGACCAGCGCCGCGGCCGCCAGCGCCACCCGTCCCGCCGCGGGACGCACCAGCAGCCGCTCCATCAGCGCACTGAGCGCGGCGCCCACCAGCAGCGCCACCACCGCCGCGACCGGCGCGGGGACACCACCCTCGGCCAGCGCGGCGCCCACGATGGCCGCGAAGATCGCGGCGTCGCCGAGGCCGAGGTGGAGAACCCGGGAGCCCGCGTAGGCGATCTGCACGCCCAGGCCCACCAGCGCGTAGATGCCCGCGGTGGCCAGCCCGTCGAGCGCCAGCTGCAGCGCGGTGCCGCCGCTCACACCAGACGCTCCATGGTCGACATCGCCGCGCATTGTCGCCGGGCACGGCACGGTGGTGCGCAGCCGCGGGGATGGCTGCGGGAACGCGCTGGTACCATCGACGTTCCCCCCAACACATGAGCCTGGACGCCGCACACTCTCCCGCACTCGCCGGCATCTGCTTCGATGCGTACGGCAGCCTCTTCGACGTCTCACCACTGCTGCGCGACGTCGACGCGCTGGTCGGCAACGGCGCGGGGATCGCGTTCCAGCAACGCCTGGTCACCTGGACCTGGCACGCGACGGCGGGCGAACGCTGGAGCCCGTTCGAGGAGATCGCACGCACGGCGCTGCTCGCCTGCGCCAGCGAATGGTCGGCGGTGCTGCACGATCGCGACGTCGCCGCGCTGCTGTCGCGCCTGCATCGACTGCCGCTCGCCGACGGTGCATTCGACGTGGTGCACACGTTGGCGCCCGCGCAGCTCGCGGTGCTCTCCAACGGGAGTCGCGACGCGCTCGCCGCGCTGGTGGACAACGCGGGCATCGCGCCCCAGATCGTGCACCTGCTCGGCACCGACCAGGTGCAGCGCTACAAGCCGTCGCCGCAGGTGTACGCGCTCGCCCCGGTCGCGTTCGGCGTGTCCTCCGACCGCGTGCTGCTGGTGTCGGCGAACGACTGGGACGTGGCCGGCGCCGCCACCGCGGGGCTGCGCACCGCGTGGGTGTCGCACGGCCGCCCGCAGACTCGCGTGCTCGGCATCGGCGCGGATCTCGTCGTCGAGTCGCTGCGCGACCTGCCCGACGCGCTTGCCGGTCGCGGGCTGGTGGACCTCGACGTCAGTGACGTGACGCTGCCGGGACGGTCCCAGTCCGCCGGCTCGAGTGTCAGCGCAGCGCCAGGCCTCCGTCGCAGGCAACCACCTGCCCGGTGACGTAGGCCGAGCGCACCAGCCCCAGCACGATCTCGGCGACGTCGTCGGGCTGCCCGCTGCGCTGCAGCGGCGCCATCACGCGCACGGCGTCGCGCAGGTCGTTCCACTCGGCCGTCCACGGCGTGTCGATGAGCCCCGGAGCGACGGCGTTGACGCGCACCGCAGGGCCGAGCACGTTGGCCAGCAGCAGGGTGAGGTGGTGCACCGCGGCCTTGCTGGCGGCGTACGGCACCGAGCTGCCGGCGGGACGCAGCCCGGCCACCGAGCCCATGTTGACGATGCAGCCGTCGCCGCTGGCGCGCAGCGCCGGGATGGCCGCCTGGGTGACCAGCCAGGTCCCGATGACGTTGACGTCGAGGATCCTGCGCCACACCTCGGGAGTCACCGCGTCGAAGTCGTCGTGCGCGATGCGCACCGTGGTCCCCGCGTTGTTGACCAGCACGTCGAGCCCGCCGAGCTGCTGCACGGCCTCCTCGACGACACGGCGCGCGGCGGCGGGATCGGCGACGTCGCCCTGCACGTAGATCCCGCCGGGCAGGTCCGCTGCGACCGCCCGCCCGGCCTCGACGCTCGACGACGAGTTGACCGCGACGCGCGCGCCGTGCCGCGCCAGCGCGCGCGCCACCGCCTCGCCGATGCCGCTCGACGATCCGGTGACCAGCGCCCGCTTGCCCTCGATCTGCACCGGCGCAGTATGGCGGAGCGCCGCGGTGCCGGGTGCTACGCGCGCAGGGCCTCGCGCTCGTCGAGGAACGACCACCATGCGCTCGCGGCCGCCTCGACGGCGTCACCGACGCGCTGCTCACCCGCGCCGCTGGCGGACAGCGCCTGCAGCGCCCAGGCGGCGTGGTCGCGGTCGACGCAGGCGTGCAGGTCCCAGAAGCGCAGCGCGCCGTCGCCGTCGAGGATGGCGTGCTCGCGCAGGCCCTGCGCCTTGCTGGCGGCGACGCCGGACGACTGCGCCTCGTAGGCGAGCAGCGCGGCGAAACCCTCGACGCCACCGCGCACACGCGCCGCGGCGTAGACGTCGAGCAGGCGCTGCATGGCGGGACTCGGTGCCTCTGGCGCGGCGACGCCGAGCGCGGCGGCGAAGGCGTCGAAGAGGGCGAGGTGCGTCGACTCGTCGGCTCGGTTGCGGCGCGCGGCCTCGCGCAGGCCGGGCGTCGTCGCCCCCTCGGCGACGGCGTCGAGGTGCTCCGGCAGCATGGCCTCGAAGTGGCGGTACTGGGCGGCGTAGGCGCGCAGCTCCTCGACGCTCACCTCGCCGCGCGACCAGCGCCGGTAGAAGGGATGGTCGAGCAGGCGGCGGCCCTGCAGCCGCTCCTGGAGCACAGCGTCGAGGCGGGATGCGTCCATGCCGGGGATCCTCCGTCGAGCGCGGGCGGCGGTCGTCCGCGTCGGGCGCCACCATAGCGGTTCGCGGGGTCTGGACATCGGCCGCGCATCGGCGCATGGTGGCGGGCGCAGCATCCAACCACCAGGGGGACAGCCGATGTACGGGACCATCATGCGGGCGCGCACCAAGCCCGGCCAGCGCGACGCCTTCATCGCCAGCATGGTCGACCGCGGCACCGCCGACCGCAATCCCGGATTCCTCTCGGCCGAGGTCTGCGCCGTGGACGGCGACCCCGAGGGCGTCATCGCCGTCATCCACTTCAAGGACCGCGAGAGCTACCTGCGCAACGCCGACCGCCCCGAGGTCGACAGCGAGTACCGGCAGATGCTCGGCTTCCTCGCCGGGCCGCCCGAGTGGACCGACGTGCACTACGTCAGCTACCGCGGCGAGCCGATCAGCGAGGGCAGCGCCGCCGCCGCCCACTAGCCAGGCGTCAGCGCTCGACAGGGCCGGCGAGGAACTCGGCGAACCCGGGCCAGCGCTTCACCATCTGCCGCTCCAGCTCCGGGGTGAGCGGCAGGAAGGTGCCGCTCGACTCCGCCACCAGGGTGCCGTCGCGCAGCAGCGCGCGCGCCTCGGCGTGCATCGACATGCGCCGGTGCCGGGTCGCCCAGGCCTCGAAGCGGAGCGGCTCGCCCAGCGGCGCGGCGCTGCGGTAGCGCACCTCCATGCGGGCGGTCACCACCCAGCGGCGGCGGAGCACGGCGAGACGCCCCATGATGTCGTCGACCACCGCGGCGACCAGGCCGCCGTGGGCGACGCCGGGAAAGCCGACGTGCGCCTCCTCGGGCGTCCAGTCGGTGACCACGAGCGGGCCGCGCTCGGGGTCGCGCTCCAGGCGGTACCAGAGGCGCAGGCCGAGCGGGTTGCGCCGCCCGCTCACCCAGTTGAGCTGGAACTCCGAGACGTCGTTGAGCCAGGACTCGTCGACGTCGGACCCCGGGGGCAGCTCGCTCATCGCGCCGTGATGCGCTCGGTTCCTGCCATGTACGGCCGCAACACCTGGGGCACGGTGACCGCGCCCGCCTCGTCCTGGTACGTCTCCAGCACGGCGTCGAGGACGCGGGGCAGGGCCAGGGCGCTGCCGTTGAGGGTGTGCACGAAGCGGGGGCGCTCGCCGGGCGCGGGACGGTAGCGGATGTTGGCGCGCCGCGCCTGGAAGTCGGCGAAGACGCTGCAGGAGCTCACCTCCAGCCAGCGTGCCATCCCCGGGCACCAGACCTCGAGGTCGTACTTCTTCCACTGCGCGAAGCCCATGTCGCCGGTGCACATCGACAGCACCCGGTAGTGCAGGCCGAGCTCCTGGAGCAAAGACTCGGCGTCGGCGACCAGCGACTCCAGCTCGTCGAGGGAGGTCTCGGGCGTGGTGAACTTGACCAGCTCCACCTTGTCGAACTGGTGCAGGCGGATGTAGCCGCGGGTGTCCTTGCCCGCCGCGCCCGCCTCGCGGCGGAAGCAGGGCGTCCAGGCGACGTGCTTGATGGGCAGCTGTGCGGCGTCGAGGATCTCGCCGGCGTAGAGGTTGGTGATGGGGACCTCGGCGGTGGGGATGAGGAAGGTGTCGTCGTCGGAGTGGTAGGCGTCCTCCTCGAACTTGGGCAGCTGCGCGGCGCCGACCATGGCCTCGCGGCGCACCAGGTACGGCGGCGACACCTCGGCGTAGCCGCGCTGGGTGTTGCGATCGAGGAAGAACAGCGCGAGGGCGCGCTGCAGGCGCGGGCCGTCGCCGCGCAGCAGCGCGAAGCGCGCACCGCTCAGCTTGACCGCGCGCTCGAAGTCGAAGATGCCGAGCTGCTCGCCGATGTCGTGGTGCGGCCTGGGCGCGAAGTCGAAGCGCGCCGGCTCGCCCCAGGTGCGCACCGTGACGTTGTCCTCGTCGGACGTGCCGTGCGGCACCGACTCGTGTGGCGGGTTGGGGACATAGAGGAGCAGGTTGTCGATGCGCGCGTCGAGCTCGCCGAGTCGCGACTCCAGCTCCTGGACGCGGGCCCGCAGCTGCTGCATCTGCTCACGCTGCTCGTCGCTGGGCTTGCCCTTGATCTGCTTGCTTGCGGCGTTGCGCTCCGCCTGCAGGCGCTCCACCTCGGCGCGCAGGCCGCGAGCCTCGGCGTCGAGCTGCAGGATCTCGTCGACGGGCGCGGACTCGCCCTTGAGGGCGGCGCCGCGCCGGATCGCCTCGGGGTCGTCGCGGATGCGCTGCAGCGGGATCACTGCCCGGACTCCTCGGGCACAACGGGGAACGCGTCAGCGCTGAACTCGATCCGCGGCTGCGCATCCTGCGGGGATGCGGGGGCGGTTCGCGCCTCCGGCCGCATCTGCGGGAACAGCAGCACCTCGCGAATTGTCGGGCTGTCGGTGAGCAGCATGGTGAGGCGGTCGACGCCGATGCCCAGGCCGCCCGCCGGCGGCATGCCCGTCTCGATGGCTTCGAGGAAGTCCTCGTCGAGCGGCGGCGCCTCCTCGTCACCGGCGGCGCGCCTGCGCACCTGCGCCTCGAAGCGCTGCCGCTGGTCGATGGGGTCGTTCAGCTCGCTGAAGGCGTTGGCCAGCTCGCGTCCCGCCACCACCAGCTCGAAGCGCTCGACGAAGCGGGGATCGTCGCGGCGCCGGCGCGCCAGCGGCGACACCTCGGCGGGGTAGTCGAGCACGAAGGTCGGATCCCACAGGCGGTGCTCTACCTTCTGCTCGTAGATCTCCATGAACACGGCGCCGTCGCCCATGCCCGGCTGCAGCACCACGCCGAGCGACTCGGCGCGCGTGCGCAGCGAGCCGTCGTCCCACGCCGCCACCGGGTCGAAGCCCGCGTGCTCGGCGATCAGCTCGGCCATCGGTGCGGTGCGGAACGGCGGGGTGAGGTCGATCGGCCTGCCCTCCAGGCGGCGCGCCAGCGGGTTGTCGCATGGTGCGTCGCCACCCTCCGCGGCGGGAAGCGGCCCGACGGCGTTGGCGGCGTCGACGATGATCGCCTCGGTCAGCTCCCGCATGGTGTGGTAGTCGCCGAACGCCTCGTAAGCCTCCAGCATGGTGAACTCCGGGTTGTGCCGCGGCGAGAGTCCCTCGTTGCGGAAGACCCGGCCGATCTCGTACACGCGCCGGTAGCCGCCGACCAGCAGCCGCTTGAGGTGCAGCTCGATGGCGATGCGCAGGAAGACGTCGGTGTCGAGCGCGTTCCAATGCGTCCTGAAGGGGCGCGCCGAGGCGCCGCCGGCGAGCAGCTGCAGGATCGGCGTCTCGACCTCGAGGTAGCCGCGTGAGTCGAGGGTGCGGCGCACCGAGCGGACGACACGCGAGCGCGCGGCGAAGTGACGGCGCTGCTCGGCGCTGGAGAGCAGGTCGAGGTAGCGCTTGCGCAGGCGGGTCTCGGTGTCCTGCAGGCCGTGCCACTTCTCCGGCGGCGGGCGGAGGGCCTTGACCAGCAGCACCACCTCGTCGGCGAGGACGCTGGGCTCGCCGCGGCGGGTGCGCACCATGGGGCCGCGCACGCCGACGATGTCGCCGAGGTCGAGCAGCTCGACGACCTTCCACTGCGCCTGGTCGAGCCGGTCGGACTTCAGCCAGACCTGTAGCCGCGCGTCCTCGTCCTCGATGTGGGCGAAGGCCATGCCGCCCATCGGCCGCAGCGACATGATGCGGCCGGCCACGGCGACGGCGGGTCCCTCGCCGGCGTCGGAGCCGGCGGGCGCCTGGCGGCGGGCGTCGCCGAGCGTGGCGGTGGGCTTGAAGTCGACGTTGTAGGCGGGCACGCCGAGCGCGGCCAGCTCGTCGACCTTCCTGCGGCGCTGGGCGAAGAGGTCGTCCTCGGGCACGCCCGCAAGGGTAGCGGGCGTTCTGTCCGGCACGCTGACGCGCGCCGGGTGGGGGGAGCACCCCCACGCCAGCATTCGCCGCTGGTGCGCGGCCGAATGCCAGCGTTCCCCCCGCGCGAAGGGGTAGCGGGCGTTCTGTCCGGCACGCTGACGCGCGCCGGGGTCAGTCCACCTTGACGATCTTCACCGTGCGCGACCCGCCGGGCGTCTGCACCTGCACCTTCTCCCCCACCTTGTGCCCGATCAGCGCCTTGCCCACCGGCGACTCCATGGAGATGCGCCCGCGGGCGACGTCGACCTCGGCGGGACCGACGATGGTGTACGTCTCGTCGCCGAAGTCGTCCTTGACCTTGACCACCGAGCCCACCTGGATGACGCCGTCGTGGTGCTCCTCGATGAGCACCGCGTTGCGGATCATCTTCTCCAGGGTGAGGATGCGTCCCTCGACCATCCCCTGCTCGTTCTTGGCGTCCTCGTACTCGGCGTTCTCCGAGATGTCGCCGAACTCCTTGGCGTACTTGATCCGCTCAGCGATCTCGTTGCGCCGGGTGGTGCGCAGCTCGTCGAGCTCCTGCTGCAGCTTGTCGAGGCCCTCCTTGGTGAGGAGGACCGGCTTGTCGAGCATGGTGGGTCAACCTGTTGGCACGGGGCCGGGCAGCCCTGGCGAGGTGCCCGGCGGAGGGCGCATCCGGTTCAGGGGTTGGAAGCGTGGCAGCGGAGTATAGGCGACGTTCGACGCGCTGTGCGCCCCTCCGCGACCGTCTCGTTGCGAGGCCAGGAGAGGCGATTTCGGGGCCCCCGGCGGTTGACTCCACCTGATACATCCGCTATCATCACAACCCGTTCGCGACGTTCCACCGTCGCAGCACTCCTTTGCCCCCCCTCTCGGGGCGTCCCTGGTTTCCGGGGGCGCCCTTTTTCTTTGCCCGCGAACGCAGCGTCCGTGGCTTTCGCATCCTTGCACACGCGCGAAAACCCCTTGCGCGGCCGGGACAGAAGGGCGCTAGTGCGCCCCTCCCCCGAAGCGCTCCACCGCCCAGATCACGACGGTGAACGCCCACAGCGCCATCGCCGCGCTGATGTAGACGCTCTGCATGCTGCTGCTGCGCACCCGCACCGCCACGCGCAGCAGCATCCACAGCATGCCCGCCGAGGCGAGCAGGAGCAGCAGCCGGCCGCTGAGCGGCGCCCCGACGATGGCGCCGGTGAGGATGCCGCCCAGCAGCGGCAGGCCCAGGGGCAGGGTCCACCAGGGCAGCTCGACCGGCTCGCCGAGCTGGGGGCCCTGGCGCGGCCGGCTCGGAGGCGTCTCCAGGGCGCTCATCCCTCTCCGCTGGTGAACACGGGCGCGAACCAGCCCTCGGGGCGCTCGCCGCTGCGCAGGGCCTCGTCGAAGAGCTCGTCGAGGCGCTCCCGGGAGTCGAGGTCCTGCACCTTCGAGCGCAGCCGCGCCGCGCCGTTGCACCCCTTGATCGTCCAGGCCACGTACTTGCGGCCGATGCGCAGGGCGCGGCCCTCGCCGTAGTAGTCGATGAGGGCGTCGAGGTGGCGGCGGGTCAGGGCGATGCGCTCCTCGAAGGGCTGCTCGGCGAGGCGCTCGCCGGCCAGGAGGCGGTGGGTCATCTGGCGGACGAGGTGGAAGTTGCCGAGCATCCCGCGGGCGACCACGACGCCGTCGACCATGCCCCGCTCGATGCGCCCGGCCACCTCGTCGGGGTCGCGGACGTCGCCGCTGCCGATCACCGGGATGTCGACCGCCTCCTTGACCCTGGCGATCTCCGCCCAGTCGGCGGAGCCCTCGTACGCCTGGCAGCGCGTGCGGCCGTGCACGGTGACCATGCGCACCCCGACGTCCTGCAGCGCGCGGGCCAGCTCTGGGGCGTTGATGCTCTGGTGGTCCCAGCCGAGGCGCATCTTGGCGCTGACCGGGGTGGGGGCCACGGCCTCGACCATGGCGCCGAGCACCGCGGCGGTGCGACCCACGTCGCGGGCCAGGGCGGCCCCGTTGCCGATGCCCACCACCTTGCGGACGGGGCAGCCGAGGTTGACGTCGACCGCCATGGCGCCGCGCTCGACGCACACCTGGGCCGCCTCCGCCATCACGGCGGGGTCGCTGCCCACCAGCTGGGCGGCGACGGGCCGCACCTCGGCGGGGAAGTCGAGCAGCTTGATGCTCGCCTCCTTGCTGCGCATCACCGCCTCGGCGGCGACCATCTCGGTGGTGACCAGGCCCGCGCCCATCTCGGCCGCGATCTCCCGGAAGGGCGCGTCGGTGATCCCGGCCATGGGGGCGACGAGCACCGGGCTGCTCAGGGTCAGGTCGCCGAGGCGCAGCGGGCGCGCGGCGGCGGGGGCGAGGGCCATGCGGGCGATGGTAGCCGAGCCCCCGGCGGGGGGCGCCGACGAACGGCGCGCGCTCAGCTCGGCGCGTTGAGCTCGTGGATGATGCGCAGGCCGTCGAGGGTGAGGCGCTGGTCGACGGTGTCGATGGCGCTGGTCTGGCCGGCGATCAGCTCCGCAAGGCCGCCGGTGGCGACCACCTTGCAGCCCTCGCCCAGCTCCGCCTTCATCCGCCCGACGATCCCCTCGACGAGCCCGACGTAGCCGTAGACGAGCCCCGCCTGCATGGCGGCGGTGGTGTTGCGCCCCACCACGGTGGGCGGCGCCACCAGCTCGACGCGGGTGAGCTTGGCGGCGTGGGAGACGAGGGCGTCGAGGCCGATGACGATGCCGGGGGCGATGGCGCCGCCCAGGTAGTCGCCGCTCGGTGAGATGGCGTCGAAGGTGGTGGCGGTGCCGAAGTCGACGACCACGGCGGGCCCCCCGTAGCGGCGGAAGGCGGCGATGGAGTTGACGATGCGGTCGGCGCCTGCCTGGCGCGGGTCCTCGGCGAGGATGCGCATCCCGGTGCGGATGCCGGGCCCGACCATCATCGGCATGAGCTTGAAGTAGTGGTGGGAGAGCTCCTCGATGGGCCGGCCGAGGATGGGCACCACGTTGCTGACCACCACCGCGGTGATCTGCTCGGGCGCGATGTCGCGGCTGCGCAGCAGGCCGACCACCAGCAGCCCCAGCTCGTCGCCGGTGGAGCGCTCGTCGGTGTGCAGGCGGAAGTCGGCGACCAGGTCGTCGCCCTCGAACACGCCGAGGACGACGTTGGTGTTGCCGACGTCGATGGCGAGCAGCATGGGGTGGGATTGTGGCTCAGCCGGTCGCTGCGGCGAGCGCGCGCGCGAGATGGTCGTAGCCGATCGGGTAGCGGCTCGACATCCCCCCGTGGCGCCCGGCGAAGCGCTCGTAGCGGTGCTCCACCCCGAGCCGCTCCAGCGTCTCGTGCAGCGCGCGGGCGCCGAGGTCCATGTAGTACTCGTCGCTGTCGCCGGCGTCGAGGTAGATGGCGCGCAGCCCGCGCAGCTCGTCGGCGTGGCGCTGCGCCATGCGCACCGGGTCGTTGGCCAGCCAGCGCTCCCAGTTGGCGGGCACGACGCGCCCCCAGGTGTCGACGGGCAGCCCGATGCCGAGGGGCTCGTCGGGGTCGGGGGAGTAGGCGGCGGCGCAGCCCAGCACCATGAGCGGGCCGAAGTGACGGCGGCGGTAGGCGTCGTCGCCGAGCAGCCGGTCGCGCAGCGCGACCACGTTGTTGCCGTGCTCCTGCAGCGCGCGGGCGAAGTCGCCCAGCTCGCGGCCGTAGCAGTGCTCGAACAGCGCGTCGCCCGCGTGCGACGCCGCCGCGCCGAAGACCTCGGGACGCCGCATGCACAGCGCCAGCGCGCCGATGCCGCCGCTGCTGTGGCCGCTCGCCCCCCGGTGCCGTGGCGACGCCAGGGTGCGGTAGTTCTGGTCGACGTGGGCCACAACGTCGACGGCGACGTAGTCCTCGTAGCGGCCGGTGGCCTCGGAGTTGACGAACTGGCTGCCACCGTAGGCGGTGGCGCCGTCGAGGAACACGTGGATGCAGGGCGGCGGCGCGCCGTCGGATGCGTACAGCGTGTCGAGGCGCTCGAACACGGTGGGCTCGAAGAGGTCGCGGTTGGCCCACTCCTCGACCGCCGAGCCGTAGCCGGGCAGGACGTAGATCGCCGGGTAGCGGCGCTCGGTCTCCTCCTCGTACCCGGGCGGCAGCCACACGGAGAGCGTGCGGCGCGTGGGATCGCCGAGCGGGTTGCCGCGCAGCGCGGGGCTGTCGACGCTGCCGGTGACCACCGCCCCGCGCCGGGCCGGAGGGGTGCGCCAGCGGGCGGGGCGCAGCGGGTGCGGGACGGCGACGGAGCGCAGCCGCCCCCGTGGTGCGGCGGGGTCGGTCGGTGCGCCGGTTCTGCCCTCGGCCCGGCCCGACGGAGCCTTCATCGCCCGGATATTGTGGCCAGCGGCGGCCCCTTGACGGGAGGGCCGGGGGATCGTACCCTCCGCGGCCGTGGCGATTCTTGGGAGATCCGCGCTGACCGCGCGCCGCCGCGAATGCCTCCAGGCGCTCGACGCGGCCGTCAGGGCGGCGGGCGGCGCTGTGCACTACAGCGCGGTCGCCGAGCCGCTGGGCATCTCCGCCTGGACCGCCTACGACCTCCTCCGCGAGCTGGAGAGCTGCGGCCTGGTGGCCACCTCCTACACCCACCGCGCCGGCGTCGTGGTCGGCCGCACCCAGGTGGGCTTCGCGCCGACCGCCCAGGGCCGCGCCGCGCTCGGCGAGCCGCCAGGCCCGCTCGCCGAGGAGCGCGCCCTGCGCCGCGCCCACGCCAGCCTGGCGCGCGCCGGCTCGGTGGCGGGTGCGCTCGCCGCCGTGCAGCGCGGCTCACGCGGCGTCGACCTCACCGGCCAGCTCGCCTTCTGGCTCAGCCAGGCCGAGCGCCTCCCCGGACGCACCCGCAGCGGCCTGCGCCAGGTGCTGCGCACCGCGCCCGAGGCGGCCACGGCGCTGAGCATGTTCGTCGCCGGCGTCTACGGGGCGGTCAGCGCCGAGAGCGCCGAGGTCGCCGACGCCCTGGCCGCCGAGCTGGGCGCCTTCCAGCGCCGCCTGGCGCGCACCACCGCCGCCCGCCGGGAGCGCCTCGCCCGCTCGCTGGCGTCCCTGCTCGACCACCACCTCGCCGCCTCCGCCGACGCGGCGCCGCAGCCCGGCGCATGACCGGGACCCGTCGCATTTCTTGGGAGTGACCCGCATGGCAGGCATCCGTTTCGTCGCCGACAGCACCGCCGACCTCCCCGCCAGCTGGGCCGAGGAGCACCGGGTGATCACCGTGCCCCTCAAGGTCATCTTCGGGGACGAGGTGCTGGTCGACGGCGTCGACGTCGACGCCAAGGCGTTCTACGAGCGGATGCGCTCGACGACGAAGAACCCCACCACCTCGCAGCCGACGCCGGCCGAGTTCGAGGCCGCCTTCCGCACCGCGGCGGCGGACGGGTCGAGCGTGGTCTGCACCACGCTGTCGGCGGAGATGAGCGGCACCTACGGCGCCGCCATGACCGCGCGCGAGTCGCTGCCCGACCTCGACATCCACGTCATCGACACGCGCAGCGTCAGCATCGGGCACGCCGGTGCGCTGCAGGCCGCCATCGACTGCGCCGAGTCCGGTGGCGCGCTGCAGGACGTGCTCAGCACGGTCGAGGAGGTGATGCGCCGCCAGCGCACCGTCTTCACCGTGGAGACGCTGGAGTACCTGCGCCGCGGCGGGCGCATCGGCGGCGCGCGCGCGCTGCTCGGCTCGGTGCTGAACATCAAGCCGGTGCTGCAGATCCTCGACGGCCGCATCGAACCCTTCGACCGCGTGCGCACCTACGCCCGCGCCCTCGACCGCATGTGCGACGAGGTCGTCGCCGCCACCGGCGAGGCGGGGCGTCCTGCGCGCGTGGTGCTGGGGCACGGCGACAAGCTGGAGGACTGCCGGATGATCGCGCGCCGGCTCGCACCGCACTGCCAGGGTGAGCCGGAGATCATCGACATCGGACCCATCGTCGGGTGCCACGCGGGACCCGGGACGATCGGGCTGTCGTTCTACCTCCCGCCGCGGTAGTCGCGAGCGGGTGGCGCTCAGTCGAACCCGAGAACCACTCCAACGCGATCAGAGACTGCGCGGACTCGTTGAACGACCGGTTCCATGCCAGCCACCAAGTCGTCCGTCGAGAGGACGACGAAGGAGCGTCCGGAGCGGCGAACCTGCTCGGCAAGGGTCCTCAGCTGCTCCCTGACCTCCGATGAGGTCAGGGCGAGGCCGCTCTTGAGTTCGACGACGACATCAGGCCGAGCCTGTCCGGGCCAGGTCACGAGCAGGTCCGGGCGCTACTCCCGTCCCCCGACGAGAAGCCGGGGGTCCACCTGCACCTCCGCGCCGAGCCGGCGCGCGACGGCGTCACGGACGAGCCCTTCCGTCGTCGCTTCGATCCGACCGCCCAGCGTTCCGACCTCCAAGAGGGAGGGTCGTTCGCCGCTGTGCCGTCTCCCGAGTCGCATCATCGCCACATTACCTCGTCCGCAGCTTGAACACGACCGCGGCGACGACGACACCCACCAAGAGAGCCACCACCGCGCACTGAAAGCACCAGGATTTCCATTGGAACAGCCGTCGATTGGCGACGCTCGTGCGGTCGAGATACTCGATCACGCTGAGCTCGGCCTCGCGCAGCCCGAGCCATTCCTTGCTTCATCCCGATGCGCATCCACGGGAGCCGCCGCGACACGGGCCCTCACTCTCTCGAGCAATCGTCGTAGGGCGCCCATCCGGCCCCGCCACCTCCACCGACCGACCGGGAAGTCACTACAGATCTGTAGTATAGCGAACGCGGCCGGCCATAGCGGCGGTGGCGCCCGTGCCACCATGGAGCGCATGCCCCGCAGACGGCGCGACCTCCACTGCCCCAACGGCTGCCCCGACGGCACCTTCGAGGCCCTCAACGCCCCGCTGACCGTCGACCGCAGCGCCGCGTACGTGTCGCACGACGACTCGGCGGCCACGTACCGCTGCACGCGCTGCGGCTCGATCGCGGTCGACCTGTGGGCGGCGGCGCGTGAGATGCAGCACGACCGCACCGCCGAGCCCATCACGCTGACCTGCCCCTCCTGCGGCACGATGATGCTGCCGCCCGTCGACGACCCCCTGGCGACGATGGTCGAGTGCCCGCAGTGCGGGCAGCAGTTCGCCGTCGAGGAGGGGATGCCGCGCCTGCACGGCGGCGGCGGGGCGGACGGCGACCTCTAGGTGCAGGGCCCGCCGTACCGGCGAGCGGCGCCGGAGTTGGGGTCGACCATGAGCGAGGACTCGTCGACCGCCTCGAACGCCGATGCGGGGACGGTCTCGAGCTCGGCGATCAGGGAATCGGGCCAGCGCGAGTCCTGGGTGCCCTGGAAGAACCAGTTGCTGCCGTTGTCGGCAAGAATCAGGCCGTCGTGCTACGTGGCATCGATGACGGCCAGCAATGTGCCGACGATGACTCCCTTCCTCATGCGCACCGCGTCTACAGCGTGGGGAGGATGCCCACCGTGGCCTCGATGGGGCCGGCCGAGGCGTCGCCGCCGCGCGCCCAGTAGCGCGAGAAGCAGCCGTCGAAGCTCCACACGCGGCCGCCGTGCGAGGCGACAGGACGGTCGCTGTGGTGCGGCGTGTGCCCGTGGATGACGCGCGACGCGTCGAAGTGGTGGAGGTGCGCAACGAGGCGACCGGCGTCGTGGAAGGTGCGGCGTCCCACCGTGTGCCAGAACACCTCCCACGTCCCCTGCGGCTGCTGCAGCTTCTCGCGCGCCGCGGCGTTGACCGCGTCGACGTCGCCGCCAAGGCGCGTGTAGGCGTCGTCGTCGCAGTGCTGCACCAGCGTGCCGTCGGCGAGCCGCAGCATGAGCGGCAGCGAGCGCAGCCAGGCTTCCAGGTCGGGGTCGTCGGCGACGGCGCGCAGGTCGGCCCAGTCCCCGCGGCGCCACAGCCAGATGTCGGCCAGCGAGCGCTTGCCCACGTCGACGACCGTGGGCGGCGTCCAGCCCGTGCGCACCTCTTCGAGCACGCACAGCAGCATCAGGTCGTGGTTGCCCAGCACCGCCTGCGCGTTGCCGCGCGCCCGCGCCATCCGCGCGGCCTGCGCCCCGCCGCCCTCACCGGGCGGCCCGCCCTGGAAGAAGTCGCCGAGGAAGACGGTCTCGACCTCGTCCTCGGGATAGGGTGCGAGCGCGTCGGCGAGGCGCTCGGAGTCGCCCTGGACGTCGCCGACGACGAGCAGCGGACGGCGCGACATGCGGCCAGGATACGCCGCGCTCGGCGGCCGCCCCCGAGACTCAGAGCCGGTTGACGATGGCCACGTAGCTCCGCCCTGCATCCGCGCCGCCCCCCGCCACCAGCAGCATGGCGAACTCGCCAAGCTGCGGATGGCGCAGAACCTGGGTGTCCGCCAGGACCGGCGTCCGAGGCCCTGTGAAGGTCAGCGAGTAGCACTCGCGCGAGGACCGGTTGGCCGCGCCGCCGCGCATGTCGGTGACGCGGTCCAGGACGAGTCGCGCGCCGCGCGCCTCGAAGGTCGTGCCGACGAGACTGCTGAACTGCGCCATCGACCAGGTCGGAACTCCGGCCAGCGTGCCGCCGAAAAGCTCGATCGCGCCCACCGGCACCGCGATCGCGAGAACGCCCAGCGCGCCGGCGCGCAGGACGGATCGACGGGTGATCGGGTGCTCGGTCATCGGTGTGCCCCTGTGATTGAAGGGCTCGGTGCGAGCCCCTTTCGATGTTCAGACACCCGCCATTCCCACCATCGCCGCGTTGAGCCGGATGCCACCCGTGGAGCCGAAGCCGGGGGCGTCACCGAAGGGGAAGATGCCGCCGTCGGAGGCGACCAGCCAGTAGCCGCGGCCGTCCGGCGAGCCGGCCATCCCGACGACCGGCCTGTTGAGCGGGGTGCCACCTTCCGAGCCGAGACCCGGGGCGTCACCGAAGGGGAAGATCCCGCCGTCGGAGGCGACCAGCCAGTAGCCGGCGCCGTCCGGCGTCGCGGCCATGCCGACCACCGGCTTGTTGAGGTGGATGCCACCCGTCGAGCCCAGGCCCCCCGCGTCGCCGAAGGGGAAGATGCCTCCGTCAGCGGCGACCAGCCAGTAGCCCTTGCCGTCCGGCGTCGCGGCCATGCCGACCACCGGCTGGTTGAGGTGCCTGCCGCCCATCGAGCCCAGTCCGGCCGCGTCGCCGAAGGGGAAGATGCCGCCGTCCGCGGCGACCAGCCAGTAGCCGCCGCCGTCGGGCGTGGAGGCCATGCCGACGATCGGCGCGTTGAGGTGCTGGCCGCCTGTGGAGCCGTAGCCCACCGCTCCCGGCCCGAAGCGGAAGATGCCGCCGTCCGCGGCGACCAGCCAGTAGCCGCTGCCGTCGGGCGCCGAGGCCATGCCGACGATCGGCGCGTTGAGGTGCTGGCCGCCCGTGGAGCCGTAGCCCACCGCTCCCGGTCCGAAGGGGAAGATGCCGCCGTCGGCGGCGACCAGCCAGTAGCCCGGCACCTGCTCGTACGCGCCGATGTCGCAGGCGGGCCCCTGGGGACGGTTGACGCCGCGCTGGTCGACCGCCGGGCAGTTGCCGTCGCCGGCGTCGAGCGCCGGGCTGTTGACCAGGAGCGCCATGGTCGGCGTTGGACCGCCGTTGGGTTGGAGGCCGCCGAGGTGGGCGGCGCGGTTGCTGACGTCGCCGGCAGCCCCGGCCAGGGTGCAGCTCCCGTCGCTGTCGAGGTTGTGGCCGCGCGAACGCACCCCCAGCGCGCTCGCACAGTTGCCGCCCGCGTTGGCGGCGAGGATGGTGTCCTCGGCGACGATCTGCGGGTTCTCGGTGCCGCCGGTGTTGCGTGCGCCGATGCCCGTCCCGCCGCTGTTGGCGGCCAGGGTGACGCTGCGCAGGATCACCGGCCAGTGGACCAGCATGCCGCCGCCGCTGCCCGCCGAGTTGGCGGTGACGGTGTCGTCGGTGAGGGTGGCGTTCTGCGCCTCCGCGGCCAGGCCGCCGCCGTCGGCGCCGGCGGTGTTGGTGTCGACGGTCGAGCGCTGCAGGTCGAGGGCGGCACCGAAGTGCACGATGCCACCGCCGTCGCCGGCGGCGCTGTTGTTCGTCACCTGGGAGACGACCATCGACAGCGACGCCTCGTTGTCGACGCCGCCGCCGTAGACGGTGGCCCTGTTGCCGGTGAGGAGCGCCCGGCTCACCTGGCCGTCGCCGTTGTTGGAGAAGGCGCCGCCGAAGGGGGCGGTGTTGCTCGACAGGCTGCCGCCGGAGATGGTCATGGTGCCGTTGTTGTGGACGCCCCCGCCGCCGAAGAGGCCTCCGCCGTTGGCGTCGGCGGTGTTGTGGTCGATGGTGTCCGATTCGAGCTGGGCGGCGCCGTCGCTGAAGACGCCGCCGCCGCTGGCGTTGGCGGCGTTGTGGAAGACGTGCGAGCGCATCAGCCAGAGCTGGCCGCTCGAGGCGACGCCGCCTCCGCTGCCCGCCGAGTTCGAGCTGTTGAGGGTGGTGCTGTTGTCGTGCACGCTGACCGTGTCGAGCATCGCCGCCGCGTTGGAGTCGACGAGCACCCCGCCGCCGTCGGTGGGATTGGAGCTGCCGTCGACCGGCGCCAGCCCGTTCTGGATGGCCATGAAGGTGACCGTGACCAGCGCGCCGGTGCCGTTGGCGACGCTGTTGCTGATCTGCAGGACGCGCGAGGCGCCGCCGCCGTCGACCACGGGCATGCTCGACCCGCTGCCGCTGATGTCCATGCCCGCCGGGGCGGTGACCTGCAGCTCGCCCAGGCTCAGCGCGTAGGTGCCGCTCGGCACCACGACGGCGCTGAGGCCGCTGTCCGCGTTGGCCTCCTCGATGGCGGCGCGCAGCGTGCAGTGGCCGCTCGCCGAGCAGACCCCGTCGCCCGGTGTGCTGTCGTGGGCGTCGGCCGTGGAGTCGACGGTGAAGGTGCGCGACGGTCCCGCCGACACCCTGGGCTGCGCCGGCAGAGCCGGCGGGGTCTTGCCGTGCACCGCCGGGTGGTGCGGGGAAGGGGCCGGGGCCGCGCCCGCCGGCAGCGTCGTCGCCGAGCCGAGAGCCGTCCAGATCGCGATCGCCAGGGGCGCCGCGACCGCGGCGAGTCGCCGGGCGCGCGCCGCCGGCGTCGGGTTGGCGAGGTGCCTGCGGGTCAAGGAGTTCCTCCCGTTTCTGCCATCAACTGTCACCGGGCGTGGGGGCGCCCGGCGAATGCCGGACGGGGCCGCCCGCCGCGGGCCCCGTCCGTCGTGTCGGATGTCGTCGCGAGCGTCGCGATCAGAAGTTCGGTGCGCCGCACTGTCCGGTGCGTGCACCGCTCACGGTGTTGGGCGTGCTGTCATCGGTCGGCGCCGGGGTGTTGCCGGTGCAGCTCAGGCTGCCCTTGATGCTGTTGTGCTCGACCTCCGGGGCGGTGTTCTCCGCGTCGACCGGGCTGCCGGCGAGCACGTTGTTGCTGACCGTCACCGCGCCCTTGATCGACGGGTTGCCTCCCAGCTCGACGCCGCCGCTGTTGCCGGTGATGGTCACCCCGCCGCCGAGGGTGTTGCCGGCGCAGGGCATCGCCGTGTCGTCCCCGTTGCTGCCGATCAGCACGAACCCGCTGCTGTTGGTGACCGACATCGAGCCGGCCACGCTGCTCAGGCAGACGGTCAGCAGCTTGGCGCCGTTGGAGGTGATGCCGTTGCCGATCGTCGAGTTGACGATCGAGACCGAGGCCCCACCGCCGATGGTCACACCACCGCTGACGCGCGCACCGTTGATGCAGGCCGATCCGCCGTTGATGGTCAGGTTGCCGGGGATGCGGGTGCTGTAGGTGACCGCGCAGCCGGTGTTGACGCCGGTCGAGCCGGTGCTCACCTGGAAGGTGTTGGCCTGGCCGCCGTAGGCGGCGCTGATGGTGTGCGCACCCTGCTGCAGGCTGCTGGTGGTCCACTGCGCCTGTCCGGACACCAGGGTCACCACGGCGGTGTTGGTGCCGTCCACCGCGAAGGTCACGCTGCCCTGCGGCGTCCCCGTCGAGGGCGGCTGCGGGGCCACCGTGGCGGTGAAGGTGTCGGGCGATCCGAACGTGGGCGTGGCGGTCGTCGCGGTCACCGTGGTCGTGGTCGGCGCCGGGCCGACCTGCAGGGTGAACGCCTGGGTCCCGTCACTGCCCACGCCGTTGTGGGCGGTGAGGGTGAGGTGGTAGGTGCCGCCGGTGCCCGTCGCCGGGGTGCCGCTGAGGGTCGCCGTGCCGTCGCCGTTGTCGTGGAAAGTCACGCCCGTCGGCAGCGCGCCGGACTCAGTGAGGCTCGGGACCGGGAAGCCGCGGGTGGTGACCGTGAAGCTGCCCGGGGCACCCACCTGGAAGGTGACGTTGTTGGCGCTGGTGATCGCCGCCGCCTCGTCGACCGTCAGCGTGAAGCTCTGGGTGGCGTCGCTGCCGACGCCGTTGTGGGCCTTGAAGCTGATCGCGTAGCTGCCGCCGGTGCCGGTCGCGGGAGTGCCGCTCAGGGTGGCGGTGCCGTCGCCGTTGTTGTGGAACGTCACGCCGCTGGGCAGCGCGCCCGTCTCGGTGATGCCGGCCACCGGGAAGCCGGTCGTGGTGACCGAGAAGGTCCCTGCAGAACCGGCGGTGAAGGTGGTGTTGTTGGCGCTGGTGATCGCGGCCGGCTGGTCGATGGTCAGGGTGAAGCTCTGCGTCCCGTCGCTGCCGATGCCGTTGTGCGCCGTGATGGTGAGCGCGTAGGTGCCGCCCGTGCCCGCGTTGGGCGTGCCGCCGAGGGTCGCGGTGCCGTCGCCGTTGTCGTGGAGGGTCACGCCGCCGGGCAGCGCGCCCGTCTCAGTGATGGTGGGCGTGGGGAAGCCGCGCGTGGTGACGCTGAAGCTCCCGGCCTGGCCGGTGGTGAAGGTGACGCTGTTGGCGCTGGTGACCGACGCCGCCTCGTCCACCGTCAGCGTGAAGCTCTGCGTCGCGTCGGGCGACTGGCTGTTGTGCGCCGTGATGGTGATCGGGTACGTGCTCCCGGTGCCCGCGGCCGGAGTGCCGCCGAGCGCCGCCGTACCGTCGCCGTTGTCGGTGAACGTCACCCCGCTGGGCAGCGCACCGCTCTCACTGAGCGACGGGGTCGGGAAGCCGTGCGTGGTGACGGTGAAGCTGCCCGGGCTTCCCACCGTGAAGGTGGTGGCAGCCGCGCTGGTGATGGCCTTGGCCTCGTCCACGGTCAGCGTGAAGTGCTGGACGGCGTCGCTGCCGACCCCGTTGCTCGCCGTGAAGGTGATCGAGTACGTGCCGCCGGTGCCCGTGGCGGGCGTGCCGCTCAGCTTGCCGGTGCCGTCGCCGTTGTCGATGAAGGTGACACCGCTCGGCAGCCCACCGCTCTCACCGATGCCCGGCTTCGGGAAGCCGCCGGTGGTGACGTCGAAGCTGCCGGCGCTGCCGACCGTGAAGGTGGTGGCAGCCGCGCTGGTGAACGACGGCGCCTCGTTCACCGTGAGGGTGAACGCCTGCGTCGCGTCACTGCCGACCCCGTTCTGGGCGGTGATGGTGATCGGATAGGTGCCACCGGTGCCCGCCGCGGGTGTGCCGCTCAGAGCGGCGGTGCCGTCGCCGTTGTCGACGAGGCTGACGCCGCTCGGCAGCGCCCCGGTCTCGTGGACGCTCGGCTTGGGGAAGCCGCTGGTGGTGACGTCGAAGCTGCCCAGCGTGCCCACGGTGAAGGTGGCGTTGTCGGCGCTGGTGACTGCCGCCGCCTCGTCGACGGTGAGCACCAGGGTCTGGGTCGCGTCGCTGCCCACGCCGTTGTGCGCGGTCAGGTGGATGTTGTACGTGCCGCCCGTGCCGGCGCCGGGCGTGCCGGCGATCGTCGCCGTGCCGTTGCCGTTGTCGGTGAAGGTGAGGCCGGTGGGCATGGTGTCGGGCTCGGTGATCCCCGGCGTCGGGAAGCCCGTGGCGGTGACGGTGAAGTTTCCGGGAGTGCCCACCGTGAAGGTGGTGGCGGCCGCGCTGGTGATCGCGGGAGCCTGGTCGACGGTCAGCGTGAACAGCTGGGTGGCGTCACTGCCGACGCCGTTGGCGGCCTTGAAGCTGATGTCGTAGGTGCCGCCGGTCCCCGCCGCGGGCGTGCCGGACAGCGTGCCGGTACCACCGCCGTTGTCGGTGAAGGTGACGCCGGAGGGCAGGGCGCCGGTCTCGGTGAGGGCCGGGGCCGGCGTGCCCGTGCTGGTCACGCCGAACGTGCCCGCGGTCCCGACGGTGAAGGTGGTGTTGTCGGCGCTGGTGATGGCCGGCGCTTCGTTGACCTGCAGGGTGAAGCTCTGCGTGTCGTCGGGCGGCTGGCTGTTGTGCGCCGTGAGCGTCAGCAGATAGGTGCCCGCCGTGCCCGCGCCGGGCGTGCCCGCCAGGGTGGCGGTGCCGTCGCCGTGGTCGGTGAGGGTCACGCCGCTGGGCAGGCTGCCCGACTCGGTGATGGTCATCGGGGTCGAGCCGGTGGCCGTGATGCCGAAGCTGCCCGCCTGCCCAACGACGAAGGTGGTGTTGTCGGCGCTGGTGAAGTGTGGCGCGCCCTCGACGGTGAGGGTGAAGCTCTGCGTCGCCTCGGGTGCCACGCCGTTGTTGGCGTTCAGGCTGAGCGGGTAGCTTCCGGCGCTGGTCGGGCCCGGTGTGCCGCTCAGCGTGGCCGTACC